>PPYF01241902.1_pt1 | contig 33900 bp, 28 predicted proteins | sample 1559871 | NCBI WGS metagenome assembly PPYF01 (sample SAMN08240021, study PRJNA423297) | Human gut metagenome, whole genome shotgun sequencing project.
TGCTGGAGATCCCCGAAAAGATAGAACCACTGGTATCTGATTACCGTATGAACCTGGTACAGGTAAGATCAAGTGGAGAACTATGTTTCAGCGATCCGGACGTAAATATGGTGTTTGACGTGAGCCGCTTGATCTATGCCAGGGATTATACGAAGATCAATGAAGTTTACAGGGATCATAATATTCCGGCAGATCTTGGACTTGTGATAGGAGCCATTACAGAATCACAGAAACTGATTGACCATGCTTTGGAATCGGAGCAGAAAGGGGGACAGATCAATATGTGTAATGCATTGGAAGAGTTAAGACAGGAAGGTGTTGAAGAAGGTCGACAGGAAGGTCGACAGGAAGGCCGTCAGGAAGGCAGATGGGAAGGTATCCTTGAAGGCATTCGTGCGACTGTAAGGACCTGCAGGAATTTTATTCCGAAGATGTGAAAGCGAGAAGAACTACCGGCCGGAGTCTGCTTTTGCCTGTTGTATCTGCCACGTTCTATATGCAAAATACCGCATATAAAGGCACGATTCGATAAGCTTCTTTTTGCCTGAAGTCTTCGGCAGAGATTAAATACATTTGCGTGGGTGCAGGAGAGAGAGAAGATTTATTCAGCTGCATAAGGTTCCTGCACTTCTGATGTGGTGCGGTGCGGTAGTCTATGGCAATAAAATGACTGTTTTTGGACAGTAAAAAGGGAACTTCCGCCTGGTTGCCGCTGGACCAGTAGGAGAGGGCATAGCCATTCCGGATAAAGTGCTGTGCCAGAAAGGTTTCGATACAGGCTGTACCGGCGGTGGTTTCTTCTCCTGACAGAAGCTGGAAGGCAGGGATTTTCAGTATGCATGAGCATAATCCGGTGTCAACAGGATACAGATGTAAGGAGCTTTTGCTAGGTGTCAGGTACCAGCAGGAGCTTCTTTTCTTTTTTGTATTCCATAATGGCAGCAGGCATTCCGCCGATGATCAGATAGAGACGGAACTGTGACAGGGCTTTTTCGTGGAGTTTCTTTCCCATTGGGCTGAAATCGGAGAAATGATTGCGGATTTCTCTTGTAAGGGCAAACTCAGCATTGGCCCACAGAAATTCTTCAAAATCCAGTGGATACAGAGTCAGGATATCAAAGTCGTGGACGGAGAAAGAATCAGAATTAACCACACCTTTATAGATAGAGGCAATGTTAAATATCTGCATTGTGTTTGCGCAACTGGAATGTGAGACTATTCAGAAGCGTGTCAGCGATGCATATTATTCCAGAAGTCAGAAAGGTTTTCGCATGGGCGGCAAGCCTCCTTATGGTTATCGGCTAGAGGAGATCCTGATGGAAGGAATCCATACAAAGAAGCTTGTGGAAGAACCCGGGGAAGCGGCAATTGTGCGGGAAATTTTTGATATGTACGAACAACCGGACACTTCTTATGGGGATATCACCAGATATTATGCGGAAAAGGGAGTGCAGTTCTACGGAAAGGAACTGATACGTTCCATGCTGGCCCAGCTTTTGAGAAATCCGGTATATGTGCGGGCTGATATGGATGTGTACCGTTTTTTCAGGAGCCATGGAACCAATATAGTAAGCAGTCCGGAGCAGTTTGACGGGATTCATGGATGTTATCTTTATCAGGGGCGGGATGCGCAGACAGATAAGCTGCAGAATCTTAAGGGTCATATGCTGGTGGTGGCACCTCATGAAGGGCTTGTGTCTTCGGAGCAGTGGCTGAACTGCAGGATCAAGCTTATGAGAAATAAAACGATTCAGGCCAATAGGAAAGCTGTGAATACATGGCTGGCAGGGAAAGTGAAATGTGGCAATTGCGGATACGCACTTATGAGTATTAAAATACAGTCCGGTAAACAGTACCTGAGATGTACGAAGCGTCTGAACAACAAAGCCTGCCCGGGGTGCGGGAAGGTTTATACTGAAGATGTGGAGAACTATGTATATAAAGAGATGGTACGTAAGCTGCGCGAAGGACAGTCTCCTGCCGCTTATACGAAGTTAAAGGAAAATCCGCAGGTAAAGCAGATTTACAGGGAGATTGAGGAAATGGAAAAGGTAGCATCTAATATAAGTCTGTGGGGAGAGATTGATTTTGAGGAGAAGAGGTTTATAGTTGATAAGATGATCAGGTCACTTAAGGTATTTCCCGGATCAGTCCAGATACAATGGAAATTCTGATATATAACAGTCCGGCAGAGCGTAAATTTTTGTCTTTACGCTCTGCCGGATTAGAGCGTGTCTGAAAAATCATTCCCGCAATCTGCACGCCCCACTTTGCGGGATATTTCACCCGAATTCAGTTGCCGTGGCTTACCGTATTCTACTACAACTTTTGCAGGAGATATCTTCGGGAAGTGTGCCTCGAAAATGTTGGCTGAATTGCTGATCGCAATTGGGATGATCGGGCAATTGGCCTTGGTAGCGATTTTGAAGCTTCCTTCATGGAATGGAAGCATGTCCAGCTCATCTTTATTTCTGTTTCGGGTTCCTTCCGGGAAAATACAGATGGAAATTCCGGATTTTACTTTGTCTACTGCGGTCAGGATCGTTTTGAGTCCCTGTTTGATGTCTTTCCTGTCAAGGAAGAGACAGTGGAGATAACGCATCCATGTGGAAAGAAGAGGGATTTTCTCCATCTCTTTTTTGGCAATGTAGCCTGTACGGATCGGACAGCGGGAGTAAGTAAGAAGTATGTCGAAGTAGCTTCTGTGGTTGCCGATATAAAGTACAGGTGTGTCCTTTGGCACATTTTCTTCTCCGATCACAGTAATCTTTGCACCGGTGATCTTAAGGATAAATCGGAATACTGCCTGGATGATCCTAAGGGAGCTGATATCCTTCTTTTCAGGAGAAAATCTGCCGATGATCCATTCGACCAGCAGGATGGGGATGGACAGGATCAGGTATCCGATCACAACAATACAGACGAGGATAAATCGTATCATTCGTTAATTCCTTTCCGGGCATTATATAATGCTGATGCCCATATATAAGTATAGAAGTTATTATAAGGAATTATGAGATATCCTGCAAGAAATAAATCATAGTATAATGATTTTTTGACATTAAATAAAGCACTCAGGACAGGATTCTTTCCTGCAGAAAAGCAGTTACTGTCGGATATATAGCATAGAGTATGGTAATAACAGGGCTGTATCCGGCATAGAATATTTAGCGAAGAATGAGCAGGGGTGCATTATGGGCAAAAGGACAGGAGGACTGCTCTGTGTGTTGCTGTTGGCTCTTTTGCCGGCGGGCTGTCAGTTTATCAGGATTGAGGAGGGCGAACGTACACCTCTGGAATATACGATCGTAAAGCAGGAGGAAATTCCGGAAGAAATTTCAGAACTGATGGAACAGAAGAAAAAGAAAGTATTTCAGATGACCTATCAGGTGGGAGATATAAGGTATCTGATGAAGGGATATGGAGAGCAGCTTACAGGAGGGTACAGTATTCAGGTGGAGGAGGTTTCCGAATCAGAGAACGCAGTATTCTGCAAGACAAGGCTGATAGGTTCGGAGAAAGCGGATGCAGGCAGTGAACCGTCTTATCCCTGTATTGTCCTGAAAATCAGAGAAACAGAGAAACCGATAGAATTTTTGGGTTTTATCATAAAGTAAACAGAGAAAGGAAGGAAGCAGGTTGGAATTAAAAAAAGAAAGTATTCAGATGCTGCGGATCAAAAATAAAGCGGCAGCGCAGGCGACTTTTGACGAGGACTATAATGTGCCCGATGTGAAACCGGATATCGGGAGACTGGTGCAGAGCAAAGCGGATGTTTCCATGGAGGAAGTGAGGCTGAGTGAAGGAAGAGCGCTTCTTAAAGGGACATTAAATGCAGATTTGCTTTATGTGGGGGAAAAAGAGGGCAGGATTTACAGCCTTTCTGCGAAGCTTCCGCTGGATGAGATGATTAATCTGGAGGGAATCGAAGGGGGAGATAAGCTGTGTCTGAAATGGGAGATTGAGGATCTCAGTGTTCATATGATCCATTCCAGAAAACTGAATATTAAAGCAATTGTAACTTTTTATGCAGTGGTAGATGAACTGGCAGTCGTTGAACTTCCGGTTTCCGCAGAGGATCAGGAAGTCTCTGTGAAAACGGAGAAAATCCGGCTTATGAGTCTTCGTGTACATAAAAAAGATACTCTGCGCATTAAGGATGATATTACTCTTGCGTCAAACAGACCGAATGTAGAAAACCTTCTGTGGTATATGGCTGAACCGAGGAATCTGGATCTGCGGCCGGGAGAGAACAAACTCCGGGTGAAAGGAGAGCTTGCAGTTTTTCTTCTGTATACAGGGTATGAAGAGGAGAATCCACCTCAGTGGTTGGAGTATACCATGCCTTTTTCCAATGAGATGGAATGCAGTGGCTGTATGGAAGATCTTATCCCACATATTGAGGTGTCTCTTCTTCATCAGGGGATAGAGGTAAAGCCTGATCCGGATGGTGAAGAACGTATCCTGCAGGTGGATGTGGTACTGGAATTAAATATGAAAATGTACAGGGAAGAGGAGCATGAACTTCTTCTTGATGTATACAGCCCACACAAAGAATGTGTTCTTCATCGGAAAAAGGAAATGTTGGAAAGTCTTCTGGTACGGAATTTTTCCAGGTGTCGTCTGACAGACCGGATAGAAGTTAAGGAGAGTCAGGGAAAAGTTTTGCAGCTTTGCCACAGCAGCGGTAAGGTAAAAGTAGATAAGACCAGGATTACGGATAAGGGAATTGTGGCAGAAGGAATTGTGGCACTCAAGATCCTGTATATTATTGGAAATGATGAAATGCCGTTTTATTCTATGGATGCCATGCTTCCGTTTACCCATCTGATCGAGGCAGAAGAGATCGGGAAGGAATGCACATATTTACTTCAGGCTGACCTTGAACAGCTTTCCACTGCAATGGCAGACGGGGATGAGATTGAAGTCAAGGCGGCGGTGGGACTGAATGTGCTTGTGTTCAGACAGTGGGAAGAGCAGCTTATTGAATCTGTGGAAGAACAGCCGCTGGATCGTAAGAAACTGGAAAGTATGCCGGGAATTACGGTCTATATTGTAAAGGCCGGAGATACTCTGTGGGATATTGCAAAGAAATTTTATACAACTGTGGATGAGATTTCGGGTGTGAACAGTCTTACGGAAAAAGAGGTAAAGCCGGGGCAGTCGTTAATTCTTGTCAGGCAGGGATGATAATGAAAAAAATTTCCGGAAAAAATGAAAACTCCTATATTGAAAACTAAAAAAAAATGATTTAAAATATGCGCAAAGAGTTTTATTGTATACAAAGTACAAATATAATTGCGAAAGTATAGTTATATACGGATGATATTGTTGGAAACGGAGGATTTTATGCGTTTACGTGCATTGGCGAAGATAAATCTGGGACTGGATATTCTCAGAAAGAGAGAGGATGGCTATCATGAAGTCCGGATGATCATGCAGACGATACAGATGTATGATGTTCTGGAGATGAAGAGGGTGAGGAAGCCGGGGATTTCCCTGTCTGTCAATTATTCCTATATTCCGAATGATGAACGAAATCTGGTGTATAAGGCGGCGAAGCTTCTGATGGATGAATTTCAGGTTAAGGGTGGTGTGGATATCCATCTTGAGAAATTTATTCCTGTGGCAGCAGGTATGGCAGGCGGAAGCTCGGATGCGGCAGCTGCACTGGTGGGGATCAACCGGCTTTTTAAACTGGGACTGAGCCAGAAGGAACTGATGGATCGTGCTGTGAATATCGGGGCAGATGTTCCGTACTGTGTGATGAGAGGAACTGCCCTGGCAGAGGGGATCGGGGAGAAACTGACCAGGATCACTCAGGTGCCGGACTGTTTTGTACTGATCGGTAAGCCCGGAATCAATGTTTCCACCAAAGCTGCCTATGAGAGCCTTCAGCTGGATAAGATTTCTTCTCATCCGGATATTGACGGGATGATAGGAGATATAGAACGTGGAGATCTTCTGGCAATGACACAGAAGATGGGAAATGTTTTTGAGCCGGGAATTATAGAGAAATATCCTGTAATTGGCGAAATCAAAGCACTGATGGAGAGTCATGGTGCGTTAAAGGCGATGATGAGTGGAAGTGGTCCTACAGTGTTCGGAATCTTTGATGATCGTGAGAAGATGGAGGCGGCAGCAGAGGTTCTCAGAGAGAGCCGGCTGGCGAAGACGGTTTTTGCCACAGAAGTAACGAAATCAGGAGGGAATACAAATGACAAGTGATTTTTCAGTAAATATGAATGAATATCTTCCATTAAGGGATGTGGTTTTTAATACGCTGCGTCAGGCAATCCTGAAGGGCGAACTGAAACCTGGTGAGAGACTGATGGAGATTGCGCTGGCAGAGAGACTTGGCGTGAGCAGAACTCCTATCAGAGAGGCAATGCGTAAGCTGGAGCAGGAAGGTCTGGTAGTGATGATCCCGAGACGTGGTGCTCAGGTTGCAAATATCACAGAGAAGGATCTGAATGATGTTCTGGAGGTTCGTATTGCTCTTGAGAATGTAGCTATTGAGAAAGCATGTGCCCGTATGACTGAAGAAGAAATGAGGAGACTCTGGCTTGCTGCCAAGGAGTTTGAACATACGATCGCAGAGGGAAATCTTGTTAAGCTTGCGGAGGCTGACGTTGCATTCCATGAGGTTATTTATCAGGCTTCTGATAATAAGAGGCTGATCCAGGTACTCAACAATATGCGTGAGCAGATTTATCGTTATCGTGTGGAATATCTGAAAGAAGGTGAAACACGAGATGTTCTGGTGAAGGAACATGAGGAACTGACAAAGGCGATCAGAGAGCGTGACGTGGAACGCGCGAAACAGCTTTCTTTCCAGCATATCGAGAATCAGAGAATGGCTATCATGCGTTCTATTGAGGCTGAGGATGCAGAACGTGAACGTGCAGAGAAAGAGAAATCCAGGGGACACAGATAAGAATGGTATAATATCTGAATATCGGGAAATTCTAAGAGAGGCGGGATGCCTCTCTTTTTTTGCGCATCCATGTGTGTATAAGTGAGTTTAGGAATATTGCCGACTGGCAACAAATCTGTCTGGTACATCGAAAACGATGTACCGGTATGAAACGAGGTGGGAAATTATTGAAGAAACTGGAAGAATCCCGGAAAGTATCTGCAAATCTGAGGGAGAATGAGAAATATCTGCGAAGCAGGCTGGAAAATTGCAGTGATATTCTGATCCGTCCCATGCGGCTGGGAGATAAACATAAGGTGGACTGCCTTATGGTCTATATAGAAGTTGCGGTTTCCAACATGATGCTGGATGATTCTGCTCTTGGAAAGATGATCAATCATTTCTGGGAGATTTCGCCGGAGGATATTCAGGAATTTGTCAGGCATAACAGTCTTGGAATCGCAGATGTAAAGAAACTGGAGAATCTTGACGAGTCCATAGATGCCATGCTTGCAGGAAATGCAGTGTTTTTCATAGATGGATATGACAAGGCGATGAAAATCTCCAGCAAAGGTTATCCATCCACAGGTGTGATGGAGGCAGAATCGGAAAAGGTGCTGCGGGGTTCCAGGGAAGGATTTTCGGACAGTGTGAAAAGTAACAGTGCACTGGTAAGAAAAAGGCTTCGTGATACCAGACTCAAGGTGGAAGAATATAAAATCGGTGTGCGCTCTCATACCTTAACGCAGGTGTTATACATGGATGACCTGGTACATGAGGGACTTCTGGAAGAAGTGAAGGAACGGCTGGAAGAATTTCAGATTGACGGAATCCTTGACAGCGGTATGCTTGAACAGCTGACAGAAGATGTGTGGTATTCTCCTTTTCCTCAGTATCAGACAACGGAACGTCCGGATCGTGCTGTGCAGGAAATCCTGAAAGGTAAGGTTGTGATTCTGTGTGATAATTCTCCGGAAGCATTGATCCTTCCGGGAAATTTTAGCAGTTTCATGGAGAGCAGCGAGGACTGGTATCACAGGTTCGAGATGGCTTCCTTTCTCAGAATACTGCGATATCTGGCTGTGATCATGGCGACTGTTCTGCCGGGACTTTACCTGGCAGTGATACGTTTCCATACACAGATTCTGCCATCTGCACTGATACTGTCTTTTGCGGAGGCGAGGGAAGGAGTGCCCTTTTCCAGTGTGGTGGAACTGATTTTTCTGGAACTGGCTTTTGAACTGATTCGGGAGGCTGGGGTGAGAGTTCCGGGATCTCTGGGAAATGCTATTGGCATTGTTGGCGGACTGGTGATCGGACAGGCAGCGGTAGAGGCAAATCTTGTGAGTCCGATCGTGGTGATGATCGTGGCGTTGACTGCGCTTGGCTCTATGACTGTTCCAAATGAAGAGTTTGCAGCAGCATTTCGGCTGGTGAAGTATGGGTTTCTGATCCTGGGAGGTTATCTGGGAATTTACGGAATCGTGCTGGGAGTATATCTGGTTATAGGGCACCTGGCAGGCCTGATAAGTTTTGGTATTCCTTATCTGGTTCCTTTTATAAAGAAAGAACAGAAGGGCAGCAGAGGAGAAGGGATTCTGAGAGTTCCGCTGCGCAAGAGGGTATTACGACCGCTTTATGCAAGAGAGGAGCAGAAGATCCGTTTAAAGAGAAAGGAGTCTGGTTCATGAGATTTGCAGAGAATAACAGAATTTCCCACAGGCAGCTGTACAGGCAGATGATACTGGCATTACTGGCACCATTTATGCTCTGCGTTTTCGGAAAGGGTGGAATGAACGGGATCAGTGCAGTGACGGGAATGATTTTTGCGCTGATATTGCTTGGGTTTTATGTAATCTGGCTGATACGGCTGACACCTTCATTTGAAGATCCGGTAAAGTCTGCAGGTGCTTTTGCGGGAAGGCTGATCGGGATTTTTTTTCTGATCTATGTGTTGATGGCGGGAGGATATCTGCTGGCACTTCTCAGGAGGCTGGTTCCTGTAAAGCTGATCACAGGAGTATCCGGACGATGGATTGCATTCTGGGCAATTCTGGTATGTTCTGTCGGAACCTGCAAAGGTGTACAGAGAAGAGGAAGAATGGCGGAAGTATCAGGTGGTCTGCTTCTTGGCGGGATTATGATAATGATGATACTTTGTGTGCCACAGGCAAAAACGGAATATCTCATGGGAGAAATCTGGTGGGAGGAGCTTACAGTGAGAAATGTCAGTCAGTCTTTTTATGGAACTCTGTGTGCTTTTTCGCCGGTTGCATTGCTGCCATTTCTGTTGGGAAATGTGGAGAAATACGGAAGTGCGGGAAAGACGGTGGCAGGAGGGATCCTGACACTTGGCGGGATTCTTATTGGAATGGAGATTCTGCTTCCGGCAGTTCTGGGATATGACAGGGTAGCGGCGGAAAGTTATCCGGTCCTGCCTTTGCTGGCAGGCGCAGATCTTCCGGGAAATGTACTGGCCAGATTTGACATTCTGTGGATGGGATTTCTGCTTTACAGCCTGCTTTTTGCAATAGGGAGTCTGTTGTATTATGGAAATCATATTATCGGGAAATCTCATCCTGGTACGGGGAGGTTCTGGCTTCCGGCACTGGTTTTCCTGATTTCGCTTCTGGAAGAAGAGGGAAAAGGAATACTGGATTATTTTGGATGGTGTCTGGCGTATATTTTCGTTCCGGGAATTCTCATCTGTCAGTTTTATATGTTTATCAGAGGAAAGGGACACCGCAGGAAGCAGAGAAAAAGGGCAGTTGGTGTGGTGACCGGGATTTTGTCAGTCAGTCTTTTTATGAGCGGATGTGGTGCGGCTGTGGAACCGGAGAAGAGAATGTATCCTATGGCACTTGGCGTGGATGCCTCAGAAGAAGGAATCTGTCTTACCTATGGGATGCCGGATCTTTCTGAGAGTACGGGGCAGGGAAAAGAGGAAGAAGATGGCGGTTCCCGGGTTCTGCAGATCAGTGGTGCTGATTTCACCCGGATTGAAAAAATGTATGATCAGTCACAGGAAAAACTTCTTGATATGGGGCATCTGCAGGTTCTGGTCATGGGGAGAACACTGGTGGAGGACGGAAGATGGAGAATGGTGTTGGATTATCTGAAACAGGAGATTTTTGTGGGGGAAGATCTTTATGTGTTTGAAGCGGAGGACGCAGGGGAGATCCTGAACTGGCATGGGGAGGATAATTCATCAGCAGGAGAATATATTACAGGACTGATCCGAAACAGAATGTCAGGAGGAAATATTACGGCTGTGACACTCAGAGAGCTTTTCTATGAAAAATATAAAGAAGATAAAATCCTGCGACTTCCGATTGTGAAGATCAGAAATGGAAGTCTGGAAGTGGAAGTATAAATCAGGAAAATATTGGCATAATCCAAATATTAAAGTGCTGCCTGGAAATTCCATATAAAATAAGAAAATATATAGGAAAATAACAAAGGCAGATATGGTAACTGATAAGATATAACAGGAGAGAGGGACAATGATGAATAAAAAGAGTAAGAACAAAAAATTAAGAAGAAAACTGTCGTTTGTTCTGTTCGTGGCAGCTGTTGGTGTTCTTATGATGAGAGCAATGCCGGGAATGTCCGGGAAGATAGCAAAAATCGCTGAAAGACGACAGGAACAGACTGCAGTTACTGCATGGTGGGGGACATTGTACCCGAAATTCTGCTTCTCGCAGTTCCCTGAGGAAAATAAAGGACAGAAAGATGACATAAAGATATCCTTCTGGCTTGCACAGGCTCTTGATTGGTGATAGAATAGTGAGACAATCAATAGAGATGGAGAATAGAAATCAATGAAAATAGACAGAGAGGCACCGATAGGAGTATTTGATTCCGGTGTGGGAGGGCTGACTGTTGCGCGTGAGATCATGCGTAATCTTCCTTCAGAAAAAATCGTATATTTTGGTGATACGGCGAGAGTGCCTTACGGAAGTAAATCGAAGGAAACTATCATCCGGTATTCCCGGCAGATCATTCGTTTTCTTCAGCAGCAGCAGGTAAAGGCGATTGTGGTTGCATGTAATACAGCCAGCGCTTTTGCCCTGGATGCAGTGAGGGATGAGTTTGACATTCCCATCATTGGCGTGATAGAACCGGGGGCTAAAGTGGCGGCTGCCCAGACCAGAAATAAGAGGGTAGGAATCATTGGTACTGTGGGAACTGTAGGAAGTGGGATACATGCAGAGTATCTGAAGCATCTGGATCCGGAGATTACTGTTTTCGGCAAAGCATGTCCACTGTTTGTGCCATTGGTAGAAGAAGGGTGGCTTCATGATCCGGTGACTGATGAGGTCGCTGCCAGATATCTGAAGGAACTTCAGGATAAGCAGGTGGATACACTGATATTGGGATGTACTCATTATCCATTGCTTCGTTCCACCATCAGAAAGATCATGGGAGACGGAGTATGTCTGGTGAATCCGGCTTATGAAACCGCACTGGAGCTGGGAAGGCTTCTGGAGGAAAAAGGACTTGCCGGTGAAGGTACAGAGAAGAATGAATTTCCGTATCGCTTCTATGTGAGTGATCTGGCAGATGAATTTAAGGCATTTGCCAATTCGATTCTTCCATATGATGTGGAGATGACGAAAAAAATAGATATTGAGAAATATTAAAAACAGCAGATTGCTGAATGGTTATAATATAGATACATAAAAACAGGTTTTGAACAGTATAAAAACAGGAGTATGAGAAGAATGGATAAAGAAGTGCTGATTCATGTAAGGGGACTTCAGACAATGGATGCAGACGGTGAACAGGAACCTCTGGAGATTGTTGTACCGGGACAGTATTATTTCCGGAACGGAAGTCATTATCTGCGCTATGAGGAAGTCATGGAGGATTTTGCAGAACCTACCGTTAATTACATAAAAATTTCCCGGAAGGGAATGGAGGTCCGCAAGAAAGGTGTGGTCAATGTTCATATGGTTTTTGAACAGGGTAAGAAGAATATGACTTACTATACCACTCCCTATGGAACTATTGAAATGGGGATTGCGGCGACGAATCTGAATCTGCAGGAGAGTGATGGCGGTCTTGACATGAAAGTGGATTATGCGCTTGATATGAACCAGGAGCATGTGGCAGACTGTTATCTTGCGATTAAGGCACAGCCAAAGGACTGTAAGAATTTTACAATTTGATCAGATCTGGTAAGTTCTCTGCTTCGCTGCAGATATCTGTCTGATCAAAACAGAAAAAGGTCAGTGATCTGTGTGTATGGATGACACGATTCACTGACCTTTAGTTTATATGTCTGACTGCATTTATCTGGCAGTTTTGTCTTTCTTGAATTTTGCAAAGAAACCTTTCTTTTTGGGAGCCGGTGTCTGAAGGGAACCGCGGATTCCTTTTACGCCTACAATATAAAGACCGCTTACTTCGGCTTTGATTTCTTTCTTAAGCGGGATCAGGTCGAAAACCTTCTCATCTGCGATCATGATCGCAATCTTTGGTCCGATTTTAGCTTTAACGATTGGAAGCTTGGAACGGCGCATAAGTTTAGGTGTCTGTTCAATTACCATCTGAGGAAGTCCGGATTCTTTCAGTGGCATCCTCTTTTTATCGATAACCAGCATGGAAACGGTTTGTTTAGTTGCTTCAATCTGAGCCTGCTGTTCTTCCTGTTTCTTCTGGGCTTTTTTTCCGAAGAAATATAAACCGATCAGTGCAGCGATCAGGATAACAAGAATGACCAGAAGGACTATTGTTACTGTACTCATTTGCATCCTCCCTAATGTATGTGTTTTCACAGGGACTGTTGGTACGGACAGTCCATTGCATAAAAATTATTTTATCATTAAATAAGGTAAAACGCAATTGCAAAAAAAGAATTAATGGATGGAAAGCGGTAGAAATTTACATTATGAAAGGTTATAATTGTAGCAAAACTGTAATGCGACAATATTTGCCGGAGCGAACAGTAATGGTAAATATGCGGAACAGTTAAAGACATTTTTACAGGATGGAATCATAATGTGTGGTTATAATATATGTAACGGGAATTGTGGAGTTATTTTGTGACAGAATAATTTGTGAGTAAAAAACGGATATGATAAAAAGGAGAAAAGCATGAGCGAATTAAAGCCCGACTCTGAGAAGAAAGAGGAGCGACTTTCAGATAAGGAAAAAGTAAATACAGAAAAGACAAATGCAGAAGAACTAAATGCAGAAGAACTAAATGCAGAAGAACTAAATGCAGAAGAACTAAATGCAGAAGAACCAAATGCAGAAGAACTAAATGCAGAAGAGCTAAATGCAGAAAAACCAAATGTAGAAAAACTAAATGAAGAAAAACCAAATACAGAAGAGATAGACGAAGAACCTCCGGCAGCAAGCGAGGACGAAGATTTCTTTTTTGATGATAATAAAGCTTATGAAGCCCGTAGGGCAGCCAGACTGGAACGCCGCAATAAACTTCGCCGCAGAAAAAAAAGACTGCGTATCGCAGGCTGCATAGTGGTGGTGGCAGCCGCTGCAATTGGGATTGGAATAGGATTTTACGGGGAAGAACTGCAGAATTTTGTCAGTGAGCAGCAGGTTAAGATTGCGCAGATGGTGAAATCTGCAGACAGGAAAACAGAAGAAGAAAAAACAGCTCAGCAGACAAATGCAGAGGCAGAAGCTGAGAATGCGGTGACACCTGAAGTTCAGGATACGGATGGACTGAGTGAAGAGGACAAAACTCTTTACAGGCAGGCAAAGTATGCTGCAAAACAGTATGATTATGATAAAGCCATAAGTATGCTGCAAAACAGTGAGACTTATCAGACAAGTGAGAAGTTTCAGCATGCGGTTAAGGTTTATCAGAAAAAGAAGGAATCCTGCGTTTCCTGGCCGTTAGACCAGGTGACACACGTCTTTTATCATACTCTGATCAAAGATACCGGTAAGGCTTTTGACGGGGATTACAAGTCAGGAGATTACGATCAGGTTATGACAACGATTGATGAATTTAACCAGATTACTCAGAGCATGTATGATAAGGGATATGTCATGGTCAGCATTTATGACATGGCGACAGCGGATGAAAATGGGAATATGAATGCAGGGGAGATTCTCCTTCCTCCGGGTAAAGTACCGTTTGTGCTTTCGCAGGATGATGTGTGTTATTATCATTATATGGACGGGGACGGATTTGCAACCAAACTTATCGTAGATGAGGAAGGAAAAATCCGCAATGAATATGTGGAAGATGATGGCAGTATTTCCGTAGGCGATTATGATATGGTTCCTCTGATCGATCGTTTTGTAGAGGAACATCCTGATTTTTCTTACAGAGGTGCTAAAGGAATTGTTGCCCTTACCGGTTACAATGGAATTCTTGGTTATCGCACAGACAGCAGTTATGAAACCCGTCCGGATGATCTGGATGCAGATAAAGTAAAATGGCTGGATGAGCATCCGGATTTTAATCTGAATACAGAGAGAGAAAATGCAGCCAGAGTAGCGCAGGCTATGAAAGATGAAGGCTGGCTGTTTGCAAGCCACACATGGGGACATCAGAATGTAAGTCAGATCAGTCTGGAGAGATTACAGGCAGATACACAGAAGTTTAAAGAGAATGTTGATCCTCTGATAGGCGGAACAGATATTATTATTTTTGCATTTGGAGCAGATCTTACCAGTGTTGAAGATTATTCGGGGGAGAAGTTCGAATATCTTAAGAGCCAGGGCTATAATTATTACTGTAATGTGGATTCAAGCCAGTATTTTGTGCAGATCCGCAGTAATTATTTCCGGCAGGGAAGAAGAAATCTGGACGGATACAGAATGTACTATAATCCGGAACTTCTCTCAGATCTGTTTGATGCACAGTCTGTGTTTGATTCTTCCAGACCGGTGCCGGTTCCAACTATGGGGTGAGTATGATCTCTGTGCATAACTGAAAGGGGACAATATATGAGAAAAAGGATAGCATGTGTAACAGCAGCTATTTTGAGTATTTCGTTAGGAGTAAGCGGATGTGGGCTCATTCCGTTTGAACAGGATATTCCATTTCTGAGTTCCAGAGCTGAAAATGTGGAAACTGAGAAAAAAACAGAACAGCAGACAATTGATGAACAGGATGCTGATACAGAGAAAAGTACAGAAGATACACAGCAGGATGATGGTCTGAATGAGGGAGAGCAGACTGACAACGAAGATACAGAAGAGGCAGATGAGAAACAGGAAAATCCTATGGAGCAGGCAGCGCTTATGGCTGTACAGTATGATTATGATGGCGCCATAGAACTGCTTAAGAGTCAGCCGGATTACGAAAGTAATACGGATATGCAGAGTGCAGTTTCGGATTACGAAAATACGAAAGCCACCTGTACAGAATATCCGCTGGAGCAGATCACGCACGTGTTCTTCCATACACTGATCAAAGACACTGCCAGAGCATTTGACGGGGATTCAGACAGTAATGGATATAACCAGTATATGACAACAATTGATGAGTTTAACAAAATCATACAGAGTATGTATGATAAGGGATATGTCATGGTCAGTCCGCACGACATGGCGGTTATCAATGAGGATGGAACTATGTCCAGAGGCAGTATTATGCTGCCACCGGGAAAAATTCCATTTGTGCTTTCTCAGGATGATGTAAGTTATTATCACTATATGGACGGAGATGGTTTCGCATCGAAACTTGTAGTGGATTCCAATGGTGAGGTTAAGAACGAATATATTGAGGATGACGGAAGTGTTTCCACAGGGGATTATGATATGGTTCCGCTGATCGATACTTTTGTAAAAGAACATCCGGATTTTTCCTATCATGGAAGAAAGGGAATCCTTGCAATGACAGGTTATGACGGTGTTCTGGGATATCGTACGGATATTGCATATAAGACCGGAAAAAAACTGCAGGATGATCAGAAAAAATTCCTGGAAGAACATCCGGATTTTAACTATAAGCAGGAAGTGAAAAATGCAAAAAAGGTAGCTAAGGCTATGAAGGCAGAAGGCTGGGAATTTGCAAGCCATACATGGGGACATAAGGATGTGGCTGCCACTTCTCTGGATGATCTGAAAAGAGATGATAAAAAATGGAAGAAATATGTGGCTCCCATACTTGGAGAAACAGATATGATCATTTTTGCATTTGGTGCGGATATCGGAAGCTGGGAAGGATATTCGGCAGACAATGAGAAATATGAGTTTTATAAGAGTCAGGGATACCGCTATTTCTGTAATGTAGATTCCAGTCAGTATTTTGTACAGATTACAGATGATTATTTTCGACAGGGAAGAAGAAATCTGGATGGATACAGAATGTATTATAATCCGGAAATGCTCAGTGATCTTTTTGATGTATCGGAAGTATGGGATTCTTCAAGACCAACTCCGGTACCTGGAATGTAGAAGGGAGTATTGATTATTATGAAGAAAAAAATATATCTTGCCATGCTTGCAGTTTGTTTTGCACTGACAGCATCTGCGTGTGGTGATGGCGGTGCTGTTATCACAGACGGTACAAAGACAGAAGGAGCTGCTGACGGGAAGAAAGCAGAGACAGGAACTACGCGGCTTGTTTCTGTTGAGAATGTAGAGAAATATATTACGATTGGAGAATATAAAGGACTGACTCTGGACAATACGGTAGATGCGATCACTGACGATGATGTACAGGCTCAGATCGATGAGGATCTGAAAGATAAGGCAGAACCTGTATCTGATGCAGCAAAAGAAGGGGATCTGGTGACTGTAAATTATACAGGCACTAAAGACGGACAGACTTTTGACGGTGGTACTGCCAATAACTATGACTTTGTGATCGGCGACGGACAGATGTTTGAGGAATTTGAAAATGGTGTGATCGGGATGAAAAAGGGTGACACAAAGGAGATTAAAATTGATTTTCCGTCAGACTATGCAGACGAAACTCTGGCAGGTAAGGAAGTTATATATAAGGTTACGGTGCAGAACGTGCGGCGTGAAGGAGAACTTACAGATGAATGGGTTGCAAAGAACACTGATTATACAACAGTAGATGATTATCGTGAGAGTATTCGCAGTGAACTTGAGAAAAACGCAAAGGAATCTGCGCAGGAGGTTCTTAAGAATACTGCATGGAGTACAGTGCTTGAGAACTCTGAAGTAAAAGAATACCCACAGGAAGATGTGGATAAGGCTGTTTCTGAATTTAAGAAGAGTATGGAAGTTTATGCAAAACAGGCCGACATGACTCTGGAAGAGTTTACAGACAGTCAGGGTATTTCGCAGGATGATTTTGATGAACAATGTCAGCAGTATGCAGAGGGTAAGGTTAAGCAGAACCTGATCGTGCAGGGGATTATGGATGCAGAGGGACTGTCACTTGACGACAAAGAGAGCCTTCAGCTGCAGGATAAACTGGTAGAACAGATGGGTGTTTCCAGTATTGCAGAGCTGGTTGGAACTTACGGACAGGATTATGTAGATGAATCAGTCGGACTTCTCAGAGTGGAGGAGTTCATTATAAAAAATGCGAGTGTGAGTGAGAAAGTCGCAAACGGTGATGTGCTGGCAGATGATGCAGATGCTGCGGCAGAAAATGCAGAACAGGACAGTGATCAGAATGTATCAGATGAAGATACTGATGATTCCGGACAGGACAATTCAGATGTAGATGAGAATCTGGAAGAGGAATTAGGTACGGAAGATGTTGATCAGAGTGAATAATTGGCATTGTATTTACCTGATAAATGAGTTATGATTATTGATAAAAGTGGATTACTCCGTACTGTGATGTACGCTGTCAGGGACTAATTAACAAAAAGAAGCGGGGAAAGGAAACCATGGATAAGAGGGTGTTGCGCGAAAGAATGCGCAGAAAAAAACGCCAGATGATGATCAGGCATTATACAAAGATCGGACTTTGTGTTATTGGCATGATTCTGGCGGTGGTGTTTGTAGTGAGAGGAATTATTATTCCGATCGCACATCATGTAGCCGGAGGCGGAAGCAGTGATCAGACTGTACAGGCTCAGGCAGATACAGAGGAAGTTCAGGCAAATTCCGATGCTGCGGTGAGACAGCCATTGAAGGGTAAATCAGATACAGATAAGATTGCCGCGATGACAGCCGGATGGCATGAGGATGCTAACGGAAAGTGGTATCAGAATACAGATGGTACATATTTTTCAAATGGATTTCAGGATATAGATGGTGTTACCTATTCTTTTGACGAAAACGGATATATACAGACAGGATGGGTAGAAAAGGGAGTGAAGGATTATTACTTTAATGAAGACGGATCTTATGATCCGAGTAAGGTACGTCCGATGCTGGCACTGACTTTTGATGATGGTCCGGGAGAGTATACAGATGAACTGCTGGATTGTCTGGAACAGAATAATGCTCATGCAACATTCTTTATGCTTGGTCAGAATGTCAGTTCATATCCGGATGCGCCAAAACGTATGCTGGAACTTGGCTGTGAGATTGGAAGTCATTCCTGGGATCATACACAGTTGACGACAATTGATCTTGACGCAGTTGCAAAGCAGTTCTCTGATACAGATGATGCATTGATTCAGGCATGTGGCCAGGCTGCGAGTGTGGCGCGTGCGCCTTACGGGGACGGAAATTCAGATATTTATAATACTGTAAATAAGCCGTTCTTTATGTGGTCACTGGACACAGAAGACTGGAAACTTTTGGATGCAGATGCGGATTACAGTGCAGTAATGAATGGAGATCTGACAGATGGAACTATCATCCTGATGCATGATATTCATGAGCCATCTGTAAAGGCTGCTTTGAGATTGATACCGGATCTTATTGCACAGGGATATAAACTTGTAACGGTAAGTGAGATGGCAGAAGCCAAGAATGTGACCTTACAGAATGCATGTTATGTGGATTTCTGGCCGAGTACACTCAGTAATGGAGATGTGCCGGGATATCAAGGCGGTTCTGATGCAGCAGCTTCTGCAGACGGAACAGATGGTACATCTGATGCAAGCGCAGATTCTTCTGACGGAAGCACAGATTCCTCAGACGGAAGTGAGGATTATTCGGATGGAAGTTCAGACGATGGAAGCTATGATGATGGAAGTTCGGATGACGAAAGTTATGATGATGGAAGTTCAGATGATTCGGAAGATTACAGTGATGATTCTGTAGATTACGGAGATGGAACGGAATAAAAAACATATGCAATCCTGCAGTGTGGATCATACAGAGTAATTACGAACATACGAAAGAGCAAAGAAGAGAGCAAAGGTACTTCTTTGCTCTTTATGTTTTTTACAAAAAACACATAAAATATATAAAAAAATTGTTAAATATACACATATTTTTAATTGACGTATGGAATGTCCGTTGGTATAATAAGGCTTATAGAATGACTAAAAGTCAGTTCGTATTCCTGATTGAACTTGCTGTAAGATAGTTACTGTTCATATGCCAAAATTCCATTGCCGCAGGCAATCTGGAATGAATTTTGGCTACGTTACTGAGAATGGAGTGAACAGTAACGTAAGATATCCTGTTACAGTATTATTTTATGGAATCAGTATCTGCAAAAAAGATAGAAACCGAAGTTAAGGGAGGACTCCAGATGGGTGTGAGTATGAAATTTACGGATTTGGATCAATATTTATTTGGACAGGGAACCAATTATGAAGTATATAAGAAACTGGGTGCCCATCCGACTACATACAGACGAAAAAAAGGTGTATATTTTGCGGTCTGGGCACCGAATGCACAGTCTGTTTCTGTAATTGGTGAATTTAATGACTGGGAGGAAGAAGCAAACCCGATGGAGAAGGTTGGTCCGATCGGTGTTTATGAGGTATTTGTTCCGGGGGCAAAGATTGGACAACTGTATAAATTCTTTATCGTGGGTGCGCATGGAGAGAAGCTATATAAAGCAGATCCTTATGCAAATGAAGCTGAACTCCGTCCGGGTACAGCCTCCAGGATCACAGATATCACAGACTATAAATGGAAGGATGCCACATGGATCAAGAACAGAGAGAAGTTTGATGAGCAGGTAGAGCCTATGGCAATCTATGAGGTTCATCCGGGTTCATGGAAGAAGCATCCGCAGTCAGAGGAAAATGAAAAAGGATTTTATAACTATAGAGAATTCGCACATGCCCTGGCAGCTTATGTGAAGGAAATGGGATATACCCATGTAGAGCTTATGGGAATCGCAGAGCATCCTTTTGACGGTTCCTGGGGATATCAGGTGACCGGATATTATGCACCGACTTCCAGATATGGAACGCCACAGGATTTCAAGTATATGGTGGATTATTTACATCAGAATAAGATTGGAGTTATCCTTGACTGGGTACCTGCACATTTTCCGAAAGATGCCCATGGTCTTGCGAATTTTGACGGAACCGCAGTGTATGAGCACGCAGATCCGAGACAGGGAGAACATCCGGACTGGGGTACCAAGATTTATAATTACGGACGCCCGGAGGTTAAGAACTTCCTGATCGCAAATGCCCTTTACTGGGTGGAGGAGTGCCACGTAGATGGACTTCGTGTGGATGCTGTTGCTTCCATGCTTTATCTTGATTATGGTAAGAAGGATGGAGAATGGATCGCAAATAAATATGGCGGAAATCAGAATCTGGAGGCTATTGAATTCTTTAAGCATCTGAATACAGTAGTTCTTGGAAGAAATCATGGAACTGTGATGATCGCTGAGGAATCTACTGCATGGCCGATGGTTACAGGGGATGCAGAGAAGGACGGACTTGGTTTTAGTCTGAAGTGGAATATGGGATGGATGAATGACTTCCTGGAATATATGAAGCTGGATCCGTATTTCCGTAAATTTAATCATAATAAGATGACTTTCTCCATGTCATATGCATACAGTGAGAGATATGTATTAGTTCTTTCTCATGATGAGGTGGTTCATCTGAAATGCTCCATGCTTGAGAAGATGCCGGGAGAGTTACCGGACAAATTCAAGAATTTAAAGGCTGCCTATTCATTTATGAACTGCCATCCGGGTAAGAAGCTTCTGTTCATGGGACAGGAATTCGGACAGCTTCGTGAATGGAGTGAGGAGAGAGAACTTGACTGGTTCCTTCTGAATGAAGAGCCACACAAGGAACTTCAGAATTATGTGCATGATCTCCTGACTATTTATAAGAAATATCCGGCACTTTATGCCGGTGATAATAATCCGGAAGGATTTGAGTGGATCAATGCGGATGACGGGGACAGAAGTATTTTCAGCTTTGTGAGAAAGTCTCCTACAAAGAGAAACAATATTCTTTACATAGTTAACTTTACACCTGTTGACCGTCCGGATTACAGGGTTGGTGTTCCGAAGAAAAAACAGTACAAGCTGATCATGGACGAGAATGGACTTCTGGAGCAGCCAAAGACATTTAAGGCAGTGAAACAGAAATGTGATAACAGAGAGTTTTCCTTCGCATATCCATTGCCGGCTTATGGGGTTGCGATTTTTACATATTAATTTTTCGGGATGATTTCGGGATATATGTAAATATCTGAGAGAATTATTGTCAGGGGTATGTTATTTATTTGACAATATTGCAGAGTAAGCATAATAATATATGAAAAATTCGTGAAATATAAATAATTGCTTTTGAAATTTATCTGCGTTATAATTATCGCGAACACAAGGAATAGAGAGAATAATGGTTTCCATGTTGAAAGGAGAATGAACATGAAAGTATCTAACATTAAAGATATCGATAAATTTTTTGCTGTAGTTGACAGCTGCGAAGGCAGAGTAGAATTAGTAACAGGCGAAGGTGACAGACTGAACCTTAAATCTAAATTATCCCAGTATGTATCTCTGGCAAACATTTTCTCAGGCGGAGAGATTCCGGAACTTGAGATCGTTGCTTATGAGAAAGACGATATTGATAAATTAATGAGCTTTATGATCAACGGTTGATCATTAGTGTATACAGGCGGGGGCATGATGGTGGATCATGCCCCTTTCTTTGATGTGAACAGGCAGGTTGTTCTGAAGGTATTGAACAGCTGCAGGATATCTGTAAACCAGGGGGCACAAGTGTTTCCTGGTCAAAATGCGTTGATGGCAGACTTGAATACATTGGACATCTTATGTATAATGAGTACGTTACAGGCAAATATATAAACAGACAGATAATGATGGCAGTTCCAAAAGTTATTCTGTTTGTTCATAAAAATGGCAGAATATAAAAAATGACGGCTATATGGCAGTTATTCAGAAATATAAATTTTAACGAAGAGGAGAAATAAGACAATGGCAACTAAGATTGATATTATTTCCGGTTTCCTTGGAGCCGGTAAAACTACATTGATTAAGAAACTTCTGAAAGAGGCTTATGCAGATGAGCAGGTTGTACTGATCGAGAACGAATTTGGTGAGATTGGTATTGACGGTGGTTTCCTGAAGGAAGCGGGAATCCAGATCCGGGAAATGAATTCCGGATGTATCTGCTGTTCATTAGTGGGAGATTTCGGCACTTCTCTGAAAGAGGTTGTGGACAAATATCATCCGGACAGAATCCTGATCGAGCCATCAGGTGTTGGTAAACTTTCAGATGTTATCAAGGCAGTACAGGGTGTTCAGGGAGATGTGGATATCGTTCTGAACAGCTATACAACTGTAGTTGATGCAAAGAAGTGCAAAATGTATATGAGAAACTTTGGTGAGTTCTTTGATAATCAGGTTGAATATGCAGGTGCGATCATCATGAGCCGTACAGATATCATTGATGAGAAGAAAGCACAGCAGGCAATGGAACTTCTTCGTGGAATTAATGCGAAAGCTGCTATCATCACCACTCCGATTGAGAAACTGGACGGAAAGAAAATCCTTGAGGTTATGGAGAAACCGGTATCTCTTGAGGAAGAACTGATGTCTGAGGAAGAGGTATGCCCGGAGTGCGGACATGTACATGAACATGGAGAGCATCATCATCACGATCACGACCATGATCATGAATGTGGCTGTGGACATGATCACGAAGAACATGAACATCATCACCATGACCACGACCATGAATGCGGCTGTGGACATGATCACGAAGAACATGAACATCATCACCATGACCACGACCATGAATGCGGTTGCGGACATGATCATCATGATCATCACCATCATCACGCAGATGAGGTATTTACAAGCTGGGGACGTGAGACGATTAAGAAATACACAAGAGAAGGTCTTGAGAAGATGCTTGAGGCTCTTTCCGCTTCTGAAGATTACGGTATTATTCTTCGTGCAAAGGGAATGCTTCCTGCAGAAGACGGAACATGGATTTATTTTGACATGGTTCCGGAGGAAACAGAGATCCGTGAAGGTGCACCGGAATACACAGGTCGTCTCTGCGTAATCGGCTCTAAACTGAAAGAAGATAAACTTGCAGAATTATTTGGGCTTGCATAATGATCATGAGGAAGCAGCGATTTATGGCAATCCTCTAAAATACTGCATCTGGATTCAGCTCATCGGAGCATGAAATCCTGTGTCATAGATGCGAGACTGAATGATTTCGGCAGATAATAACAGAATCAGAATAAAGATAAAGGAATAAATTATATGATGGATGATATCAGAGTTCCCATTTATTTGGTTACGGGATTCCTGGAAAGCGGAAAGACTACTTTCCTGGATTTTACACTGCAGCAGGAGTACTTTGCCATTGACGGCAAAACTCTGTTGATCCTTTGCGAAGAAGGCGAAGAAGAATATGATATGGATAAACTGAAACTTACAAACACAGTTGTGGAAGTGATCGAGGATGAAGAAGATCTGACACCACAGCGTCTGGCTGCCATGGATATCATCCATCAGCCGGAGCGTGTTGTGATCGAGTACAACGGAATGTGGCTTGTAAGTAAGTTTGAGCAGATGGAGCTTCCGGAAGGCTGGGGCATTGAGCAGGAGATTACCTGTGTGGATGCAACTACTTATCAGGTTTATATGGCAAACATGAAATCTCTGTTCATGGATATGATCAGAAATACAGATATGGTTGTATTTAACCGCTGTAAAGAGGGAGATCCGCTTCCTGCATACAGACGAGGGATCAAGGTCGCAAATCAGAGTGCAGAGGTTATCTTTGAAAATGAAGAGGGCGAGATGGATGACATTTTCCAGGATGAGATGCCGTTTGATATCAATGCACCGATCATTGAGATTCCACCGGAAGATTATGGTATCTGGTTTGTGGATGCCATGGATAATCCGGATAAATATGTAGACAAAATTGTCCGCTTTAAAGGACGTGTCATGAAACCACGTGGAATGGGAAGTAAATTCTTTGTTCCGGGACGTGTGGCAATGACCTGCTGCGCAGATGATACCACTTTCCTTGGATACGTGTGCAGAAGCGATTATGCACCGCATATCAAAGAGGGCAGCTGGGTAGAAGTAACAGCGAAGGTCGCATTTGAGAACCGTACAGAATATCAGGGTGAGGGCATTGTTCTTTATGCAAGTGATGTGAAAGAATGCGAGCCGCTTAAGGAAGAGATGGTATATTTTAATTAATTATCTTAGAGCGTGTCTGAAAAATCATTCCCGCAAGATGTGCGTCACAATTTATAAGATTGATTTTTTAAACACACTTTAGAGTATGTAAAAAATAAATTTGACATCAGGACAGGTATGGTAATTCCGGAAAATGGTGTTAAATTAAGCAGGAGACACATATATGTATTTAGTAGTTGGCCTGGGAAATCCCGGGAAACAGTATGAAGCAACACGCCACAATATGGGATTTGATACCGTTGACCGTCTGGTAGAGGATTACAATGTCCCTCAGGGTGGTGTGAAATTTAATGCCATGTACGGTAAAACCATGATCGGCGGAGAGAAAGTGATTCTTATGAAGCCACTTTCTTTTATGAACCTGAGTGGCGGTCCTGTTCGTGAGATGGCGAATTATTTTAAAATTGATCCGGAATCAGAGCTTATTGTTATTTATGATGATATTGATCTGGAGCCCGGGCAGCTTCGCATCCGCAAGCAGGGAAGTGCGGGTGGACATAACGGGATCAAAGATATTATCCGCCAGCTTGGCACAGAGAAATTTCTCCGTATTAAAGTAGGAGTTGGTGCAAAGCCGAAGGGATGGGATCTGGCAGATCATGTACTTGGCAGATTTTCCACAGAAGACAGGAAACTTGTGGATGAAGCAATAGCAAAGGCGGCAAAGGCTGTGGATATCATAATCACACAGGGTACAGATGCAGCCATGAACGAATATAACAGAAAAGTACCTGTACAGAAATAAGCAGACAGGAAATAGATGATTGTTCAGCAAAAGGTATAGAAAGCGGTAACTGGAAACAGAAGCCGCTTTTATTACGTCGAAGGATCATGAGGGGTGAAGATGAAAGCATTTTTAACACCTCTGCAGGGGCTTGCAGAGTTTGAACAGATTAAAGAAAAAAGCAAAACGAATAAGGGAATCCTGCAGGTTTCGGGGTGTATGGAATCGCAGAAATCTCATCTGATGTACGGACTTTCCGGGATTGCGCCTTATCGTCTGATCCTGGCGGAGGACGAACGCCGCGCCAGAGAAATTTATGAAGATTACAGATTTTATGACAGAAAAGTGTATTCTTATCCTGCGAAAGATCTTCTGTTCTTTCAGGCAGATATCCATGGAAATCTGCTGATACGTCAGAGGATGAAGGTCATTAAGGCGTTACTGGAAGAGAAAGAACTGACAGTTGTTACAAGTATTGACGGATGTATGGATTTTCTGGAATCTCTGGGAAAGATAAAAGAACAGCTGATTCATTACGAAAGTGACAGCACCGTAGACATAGAACAGCTGAAGAACCAGCTGGTGGCTTTAGGTTACGAGCGGGTAGGACAGGTGGAAATGCCGGGGCAGTTCTCTGTGCGTGGCGGTATTGTGGATATTTACTGTCTCACTGAGGAAAATCCATGGAGAATCGAGCTTTGGGGAGATGAGATTGATTCTATCCGGAGTTTTGATCCGGAGAGTCAGCGTTCTCTGGAAAATCTGGAAGAACTTACGATCTATCCGGCTGTGGAGCATATAGGGGACAAGGATATGGTTTCCTTCCTGGATTATTTTCCGGAGGAAAGAACCATAATCTTTCTGGATGAACCAAACCGACTGACTGAGAAAGGCGGGGCTGTAGAAGAAGAGTACAGACAGAGCCGTATGCACAGAGAGGAAAAAGGCAGCCGGAATCTGCCGGAAAACTGGCTTTGTTCTTTTGAACAGCTTCAAAAAGAACTGAATAAACGCAACTGTATTTCTGTATGTGCGCTGGAACCGAAACAGGCAGGCTGGAAAGTGCGGGAGAAATTTTACCTGGAGGTAAAATCAATCAGCGCTTATAACAACAGTTTTGAACTTCTGGTAAAAGATCTTCATCAGTATAAGAAACAGGGATACAGGATCGCGTTGCTTTCCGGTTCCCGCACAAGGGCCGAGAGGCTGGCAAAGGATCTTCAGGAAGAGGGACTGGCAGCCTTTTATGGACAAGATTATGACAGGGAGATCTGTCCGGGCGAGATCATGGTGGTTTATGGCCATGCAAAGAAGGGCTTTGAATACCCGTTGATCAAGTTTGCGGTAATGACAGAATCTGACATTTTTGGACAGGAACAGAAAAAAAAGAAGAAAAAAAATTACAGTGGAAGCCGTATTCAGGATTTTGCGGAGCTTTCTGTCGGCGATTTTGTTGTCCATGAAAAGCATGGTCTTGGTATTTACCGAGGAATTGAAAAAGTTGAAGTAGACAGGATCGTTAAAGATTATATTAAAATTGAATACAGAGGCGGAAGCAATCTCTATATTCCTGCTACTCAGCTTGACTGTCTGCAGAAATATTCAGGGGCAGATGCTTCAAAGGCTCCGAAGCTGAACAAACTTGGTACTCAGGAGTGGAATAAAACAAAGAGCAAGGTTCGTGGGGCAGTTAAAAATATTGCAAAAGAACTGGTAGAGCTTTATGCAGTGCGTCAGGAAAAGGAAGGATATGTCTGTGGTCCTGATACTGTATGGCAGAGAGAATTTGAAGAAATGTTTCCATATGAAGAGACAGAGGATCAGCTCAGTGCTATTGAGGATGCCAAACGTGATATGGAGAGTACCAGGATTATGGACCGGCTTATCTGCGGGGATGTGGGATACGGCAAAACAGAAGTGGCGCTGCGTGCCGCATTTAAGGAAGTACAGGAGAGCAGACAGGTAGCTTATCTTGCACCTACAACGATCCTTGCGCAGCAGATTTATAATACCTTTGTGCAGAGGATGAAGGAATTTCCGGTACGTGTGGAACTGTTGTGCAGATTCCGGACCCCGGCACAACAGAAGAAGGCAATCGAAGATCTGAAAAAAGGTCAGGTGGATGTGATCATTGGAACGCACAGAATCCTTTCCAAAGACGTACAGTTCAAAAATCTTGGCCTGTTGATCGTTGATGAGGAACAGCGGTTTGGAGTTACGCATAAGGAAAAAATCAAGCAGTTAAAGAAGGATGTGGATGTCCTTACACTGACTGCAACGCCCATTCCCCGTACTCTTCATATGAGCCTGATCGGAATCCGGGATATGAGTGTCCTGGAGGAGCCTCCTATGGACAGAATGCCGATCCAGACATATGTTATGGAATATGATGAAGAGACAGTCCGAGAGGCTATCAACAGGGAATTGCGCAGAGGCGGACAGGTTTATTATGTTTATAATCGAGTGACGGATATTGCAGATGTTGCCCTGCGTATTGCGAAGCTGGTGCCGGACGCAAGGGTGGATTTTGCTCATGGCCAGATGAGTGAGAGGGAACTGGAGAATGTGATGTATTCCTTTGTAAACGGGGATATTGATGTGCTGGTTTCCACCACGATCATTGAGACAGGGCTGGATATTTCCAATGTAAATACTATGATTATCCATGATTCAGACAGATACGGGCTTTCTCAGCTTTATCAGCTTCGGGGAAGGATCGGGCGTTCCAACAGAACTGCCTATGCGTTTCTGATGTACAGAAAGAATGTGATGCTGAAGGAGACGGCTGAGAAGCGTCTGGCTGCGATCCGCGAGTATACGGATCTGGGAAGCGGATTTAAGATTGCAATGAGAGATCTGGAACTTCGAGGTGCCGGAAATCTGCTGGGTGCGCAGCAACATGGACATATGAATGCGGTTGGATATGATCTTTATTGTAAGATGCTCAATGAAGCAGTGAAAGAGGCGAAGGGTATTCATACAATGGAGGATTTCGAGACATCGGTTGATCTGAATGTTGATGCGTATATTCCTGATTCCTACATCAGTAATGAATTTCAGAAGCTGGATATTTATAAAAGAATTGCGGGGATTGAGACACAACAGGATTATGATGATATGCTGGAAGAACTTCTGGACCGTTTCGGAGAACCCGGAAAGGCAGTGCTGAATCTTCTGGCGATTGCGAAGTTAAAGGCGATTGCTCATCAGGGGTACGTAACGGAAATAAAGCAGACTGGAAAAATAGTCCGGTTTACCCTTTATGAGAAAGCAAGGCTGAATACAGAAGGCTTTCCGGCTCTTATGCAGAAATACAGAAGAGGTCTGCAGTTTAAGAATGAGCAGGAACCGAAATTTATCCTGGAACCACAGGGGAATCTGATCCTGGCATTGACGGAATTTGCAGAGGAACTTAAGAGCATGGCGGAAAATATGTGAAATATACTACATATTTTTCGATTTGCCTTGCCCTTCGCAGGAAAAAAGTTTATACTCTAATAACAGTACATTCTGGGAAAGTGGTATGGAAGAAAGACCAGATTGATAATATGGAGGAAGAAATGAAAAAAATGGTAAAGAGAACAGCCGTTGTGACACTGGCAGGTGTGATGTCAGTTGGTATGCTTTCCGGCTGTGGAAGTAAAACATTAGATGGAACAAAGACAGTGGCTACTGTTGACGGAACAGATATTCCGCTTGGAGTTGTAAGTCTTTATGCCCGCGAACAACAACAGCAGACAACAACCATGTATTTAAATTATATGGGAAGTGCAGATAATATCTGGGATCAGACAGCAGGTGATGATTCAGATGAGACTTATGGTGATCAGGCAGTGACAAGCAGTCTGGAGTCTGTTGAGAAGATGTATATTCTCAAAGAGAAGGCTGCGGATTATAACGTAGAGCTTACAGATGATGATGAAGCAGCGATCGCAGATGCAGCATCACAGTTTATGGCTGCAAACAGTGAAGAGACAATTAAGGAACTTGCGGTAACGGAAGATCAGGTAAAAACACTTCTGGAGCTTCAGACAATTCAGAAGAAGATGTATGATCCGGTTGTAGCAGAAGGAAAGATCACAGTTTCTGATGATGAAGCGAATCAGACAACCTTCACTTATGTAAGTATCTCTACAAGCGGTGATGATATAACTGATGAGGAGAAAAAGACTAAGAAAGAACAGGCTCAGGAGATTCTGGATAAGATGAAAGAGGATCCTACAGCAGACATGAGTGAGATTGCCAAAGGTGTAGATGACAGTTATTCTGCAGTACAGGGTAATTTTACAACAAAAGAGAGCGAAGACGAGGATGAAGATTCCGGCAGCGAGGCATATCCGGATGAGGTTCTGAAGGTTCTGAGAGGACTGAAAGACGGAGAAGTTGCAGACAATATTATTGAGACTGACACAGGATACTATGTAGTAAGACTTGACAAGATCAATGATGAAGATGCCACAGCTTCCAAGCGAGAATCTCTTCAGAATTCCAAAGAAAGTACCTATTTTACAGATACAACTGCTAAATGGCTGGATGAGGCAGATGTAAAGGCAGTTAAGAAAGTCATTAAGACACTTAAGATCACTGACAAACATACCTTCATGGCACCGACTCCTACTCCGGTTCCGGAAACACCGACACCTGAAGTGACAGAAGAGGCAACTCCAACACCGGAAACAGAGGAAGTTACAGAAACACCTGCAGCAGAAGATACAGATGTGACTGAGACACCTGCGGCAGAGGAAGAAGCAGCAGAAACTACTGAAACACCGGAAGCAACACCGACAGAAGCAGCTAAATAAGAAAATCCGAACTGTCAGTAGCCTGCTGATAGGAATTGAGTATTGTAAATTAAAACAGCTATGATGAAAACCTGAGTGTTTTCACATAGCTGTTTTTAAGTTTAAATAAATCCGAAATCATTCTCCTAAATATGCAAAAATAACACAGATAAATAGAGATATGATAATACGTTATTTTGTATGTTCTGCTAAATGAGATGGAAATGCTTCAAAGCATTGGCAATTCCGTTATCTTCGATATTGGTTGTCTGGTAAGTGCAGTGAGGCAGGATCAGGGGATCCGAGTCGCCCATTGCGATGCTGTTTCCGGCGAACTGCAGCATAAGAAGATCGTTCGTGCTGTCGCCGAATGCATAGGTGTCTTTGACCGGAACCCCAAGGCGGTCTGCCAGAAACCGGATTCCGGTTGCTTTGCTAAGATTTTTCTGAGTCAGTTCCCAGGCCTTGTCTTCATGTATGAAACACAGAAAATGTTCATCTGCAAATTTGCGGAAAGTTTCCATATCAGAATCAGCAGACGGAAAAGCCAGAAACTTGTCAAATGTAAAATGGTTGTATGTTTCGGGCGGGTAGAGAGCCAGATCTTCTACTATAACTTCTGCTTTCAGCTTCTGAACAGTTTCAGGAACAGCACATGAACTGCTGTCATATAAAATCTTATCCGGGCGTTCAAAAAACGCAGGAATTCTGCATTCCCGCAGTAATTCTGTTGTTTTACGGCAAAGCGGATTTGGAATAGAACTGGAAAACAAAAGCTCTTCATTCATATAAATCTGGCTGCCGCATCCGCATACATAGCCGTCGAATCCCATTTCTTTAATGATTTCCGGAATCATTGTATAGGTACGTCCGGAATTGATGAAAAGGAGATGACCATTATAGCGGGCTTCTTTTAAAGCCTGTTTCGCACTGTCCGGAACTGTCCATGGGTAAGGGGTTAACAGGGTTTTGTCAATGTCAAAAAATAAGAGTTTACGATTATTCTCCATCAGATGTCTCCTCTGTCTCAGTATCTGTATTGTCATAAAATTCGTCATCAGAAGGATTTTCATTTCCTGTATGTACGCGGATTCCGTTCAGTTCAACTTCGCCTTCCATTGGGATCACAAGGCACTTGCGTCCGTCAATTACGCGTGTTTCCACAAGATCGGCACGTTCAGGATCTACGTGGACTACAACATCCGGGGTTTTGATCTCGAATCTTTTTGTGTTGGTGATGTTGGAAGCGACCAGAGAGGATTTTTCCCCGGCTGTGATCTCGTATTGTTCATCAAATGACTGTAGTTTTTCATCTTCTACGCCGCATTCTTCAAAGAGGCGTTTTACCTCAGATTTGGTCAGAACTACAGGTTCCGGCTCATCCTTCTGTGATTCGATCAGGTCGTTTAATTTCTCGTGAATGCTTAATACAGTGTCATATCTGCAGTCGTCGCCCAGAGTATCTTCAACCAGTGCGTTAAAGGAATCACGCTGTCCTCCTGCAGAAAGAGGTGCTGTACATCCAAGCAGTTCATCGATAAAAATATCCCGAAGCTCGTTTGCATTTTTACTATAATAAAGGACACCATGGATGTCAGTGCTGCGGTCGTTAAACTGCGGGAAAAGGAAAGCAACATCCGGAAGTTCCACGATCCAGTCGCGGATACGGTCCTGGATGCTGTTGGTTTCGGCATTGTAGCAAAGACCTGCCTTAGAGAGTTTTACAGGACAGATACAGCACATGATGTGCTCATAAATCTCATCAGATGCATCAAACATTTCTGCACCGTCGGAAGACTTTCCGGGGATATCATATACTCCATGGATCAGGATGATGTAGTAGTTTTCGGGATAATCATAGTTTTCAATGATCTTATCGTAGAAACTTTCTACCAGTGCATCATCGGTCAGTTTGCTTTCTCTCAGTTTCATAAGAAAATGTTGAGTTCCGCCCTCAGTTTCCTGCTCGAGAGGAAATTCCATGTTCATCAGATTTTTTCCTATTGTTCCGGAAAGGGATTTGCGGAAAATTTCAAAGTATTTGAACATTTCTTCTTCTGATAAAGAGAGAAATGCTTCTTTCAGTTCGGTTTTTTTATTCTTTTCTCCGTCAACGTAACATCCGCAGATGCGGGTGAGAGAACAGTTCTCGGGAGTGAACTGTTTCTTGATTTCAGAAATTTCTTTTTTGTTCATATAGTTTATACCTCATGTTAGTCTGCTCTTTATTATAGACCAGTTGTGATGCAGGGGCAAGGAAAATTGCCTGAAAATTATGGGAAATACAGGTGAGTTTTGGTAGATGTAGTGCTATAATATAAGAAGATATTGTTGCCTGGCTGTGTTGCTGAGAACGTGGTGGACAGTAATGTTGCTTTGACAGTGATGAAAATAAATACAGGAGGATATGAGACATGAATGAAACAATAAAAAATCTTTTGGAGCGAAGAAGTGTACGTGGTTATAAAGAAGATCTGGTGCCGGAAGAAGTGTTGAATGAAATTCTTGAAGCAGGGGAATACGCACCAAGCGGAATGGGACAACAGGGTACACTTATGGTAGTAACACAGAATCCGGAACTTGTTGCGAAGCTTTCTAAAATGAATGCGGATGTGATGGGGACTGAGAGTGATCCGTTCTATGGGGCACCGACAGTTGTTGTGGTCTTTGCAGACAGTAATATGCCTACATGTGTGGAAAATGGAAGTCTGGTTATGGGAAATCTGATGAATGCTGCTCATGCCCTTGGGGTTGATTCCTGCTGGATTCATCGTGCAAGAGAGGTGTTTGCTTCTGAAGAAGGAAAGGCATTGAAGGCAGAGTGGGGTGTGCCGGAGTCTTATGTTGGAATTGGTCATTGTGTGCTTGGTTATCGCTCCGGGGAATATCCGAAAGCGAAAGCGAGAAAAGACGGATTTGTGATCAGGGTGTGATTGTAGTGTGGCGGCAGAGTGATTCCTGAAACAGGCTGGCAGGAAAGATGTGAGAATGTTCGGGAAATCAAGTTGCCGGCACAGTAGCTGTGAGAGAGGGTTGCTGTTGAGTATATTTGATTTTAAGAGAAAGAAGTACAGAACGTTTCTGCAGGATTCTGAGACAGGTGAGGAGATTGCCGAGGAGTATGAGAAAGGCCGGGGAGTCTGGAAAAAGCATGATGTTCAGGATGGGAAGGGTTCGGAGATGAGAGAGAATCTGATAAGGAAGCATTATTGGTTTTCGGGGAGAGTGCAGGGAGTTGGATTTCGCTATCGGGCCTGTTATATTGCCAGTTCTCTGGGGGTTACCGGTTGGGTGAGAAATAACTGGGATGACCGCGTGGAGATGGAGGCGCAGGGGAGCAGGGAGCTGCTTGCGCAGATGGTGGAGATGTTGGGGAGACAGAGGTTTATTGAGATTGAGGGGATTGAGGAGAGGGTGATTCCGGTGGAGGTTGAGAGTGGGTTTTATTCCAGATGAAAGGGACGCAAGCTCAAATCATTCTCTTCGGCTCGGTTTCGGGTCTTAAGAAAAACTAAGCCCGGGAAGATCAGCTAAGAGGGACGCAAGCTCAAATCATTCTCTTCGGCTCGGTTTCGGGCCTTAAGAAAAGCTAAGCCCCGGAAAATCTGCTAAAAGCATTCACAGATAACTCAAACTCGCCGCGAAGCGGCTCAGACAGTGAGTGATCTGCGAATAACGCAGATTTCCCGGGGCTAAGTTTTTCTAAAGGCCCTGCAAATGTCGCCGAAGAGAATGATTTGAGCTTGCTGGCTGTTGGCTGTGACAGAGATGGCTGAAAGAGAAGCGGGATGGTGGTTTGTTAGTTTGACGGAATAGAAAAGTTTCCTATATATAGTATGAATGGGACGGAAAAGCTGGGGTGTTGTGTATATATGGTATGTGGGTGCTGCAATATAGGAAGGATAGATGGGGAGGATGGTTGGAATTCCGGTGTCAGATAGACTGGATGGCTGTTGGGAATTTAGTGGAGCTTAGGGTGAAAATATAA
>PPYF01411375.1_pt1 | contig 33886 bp, 35 predicted proteins | sample 1559871 | NCBI WGS metagenome assembly PPYF01 (sample SAMN08240021, study PRJNA423297) | Human gut metagenome, whole genome shotgun sequencing project.
TGGATGAGCCCGGTACAATACCGTCAAAGCCAAGGAATGGCTGCGTGATTATCTCCAAGAAAATGTCCGCAGCCCCCAATATCGCAAATCAATCGAACAATCGGCACTGCAACAGTCATAATCAGCAATGGCAGCAACCAATTCTGAAATTGATAAGGATTAAATGCAGCATTGACAGAATGCTGGTTGATAGTAATCGACAGTACGTGAGAAGTATTCGCAAATAGTATTTTGATTAATGGAATTGGCACAAGTGTTGTTCCGGCGCGAAGAATGCCGATTTTCAGGCTGCGTGCGGTGATGATCGACGTGATGATGGTGACGATGATCAGGAACATGGCCACGTCGGGAAAATAGCCGGTTACCAGCAGTATGACGGTCAACGGCGGCAGCACGGTGTGTTCGGCGGCAACGCGATACGACGAACGCTTTTTGTGGTAGACCAGGCACAGCAGAAAACACAGCGACCATATGCAGATGCGCGCGGGGCCTTCCATAAGTCGCTGCACGCCTTCCTGTGCATGGAATGCGATTGCGGCTGCGAGAAACAGCGTGTAAATAATGGCCAGAATGGTGAGTCTGACCGGCTTTCCGATGCCATCTTTTGACTGGCTGCCGGTGGTTGCCTGATGTTTCGATTGCTTCGATGCCATGATTGCCTGATTTCGTTCCCTTGTTTCACGGTTTCACGGTTTGCGCTGCTTTTGTTGGGAAATAGCGCCTGCCTGTGTGTCTGCTTGCCTATAGCACCGGTCCGATGATGCGCCACGGTGCGTTGGGGCCTTCCTCGGCGCTGTCTGGCTGCTTGTTTTCGTTGTTGCCCAACGATTCGTAGATATTGCCGTTCCAGATCACCTTGTCGCCTTGCTTGTACAGTACGTCTGGCTCCCATGTGGGGTAGGCCTGCTGCGAGGAATTCCAGCGTGCATTATCGAAATCGACGAGCGTGCCCGGTGTGCCTCGGAATCCTGATCCTAGGGTGGTGGCAAATTCGCCGTCCGTCTGTTTCATGCCACTGCAGAACGTTTTGAGCGTGTTGGTGTTCGTATAGTTTTCGCCGCATTGCTGGTCGCGGTTCAACGACCACATGCTTAAGTGGCCCAGGCTTGTTTCCAGTGCGAACGTGTTGATTTCGCGCGCATTGTCGAGCGTGAAATACTCGTTTTTGGTGTCGTTCTGGCCGATGAGCACGGTAGCTCCCAGCAGTTCCCAGATCTGATGGTCGCTGAAGAGTTTGCCACGACTGTACAGCAAGGTTTTGTATTGCGCGTGGGCCGCGTTCAACGAGCTTTTAATCAAGGTTGATTGTGTGATCGACGTGGATGCCACGTTGAAATCCATGGTCATGAGATTCACGGTGGAGAGCGTCACGCCAGCGTCCAGAAACGCATTCACGGTTTGCATTCCTTGCGTTGTAAGGCCTTTCGCGTCGGCTGGAAGCGTCAGGCTGATTGTCAGATCGTGACTGGTATCGTCTTTTCCTTTGTTTTTCGCTTTTCCATTGGCGATGAGTTTTGCCACGGCTTGCGCTCGCCGGGTTGCGGTTTCACTGTAACCGTCGAGATTCGTGTTTTCGATATCGAAGTCGAGCGAGGTGACGTGATAGCGGTCGATCACCTGCTGGTATGCGTCGGCAAGCGCGTCGACGTCAGTGCATGCGGAGGCCAGTTCGGTGCCGTTCTGGCCTCCGAAGCTGACGGTTACCGTACGGTCGGTTTTGTAGGTTTGCGCGATGCGGCTGTCAAGATCAAGTGTGGAGGCCGCTTCGTCGAGCGTGTAGTAGCCGCCCCAGCTTGGCCGGCAGCCGTCGCCGGCGGTGACGAATCCGAGAATCACATTCCGGTAGACGTTGCCTACCTTGGATTCGAACTCGTATGAGGGTGTTGCGGTCACGTCTACATAGCCACCGAACCAGGGTTCGGGCAATTTCTTAGCCGCCGTTCGCGTGAACGTGATCCACGACCATGTGCCGGCAGCAACGAGCGCGATGCACAGTATCGCTATGAACAATCGGAGGAAGGAAAAACGCCTTCCCGGAAACAAGGGTTTCATCATTCCCTTTCAAAAATCGTCCAGTCGTCATGCCGATGGGGTCATCGGGTGGCCGAGCAGGCTGTGCCTCCCCCCCGCTTGGCTTCAGTGCACAGGCGGGGGATTTTACGGGGGATTGGGTGTTCCTCTCGTGCGCTGGCTTTCTTATATCTCGCTTACATCAAGGGAGTGTAGTATGTGGCTGGTACGACGATTTAGGCAGTGACGCGTATGTTTTTTGCGCCGGTGAGGCGTTGTTGACGATGCAAAGGGGGTTTGAGGTGGCAAAAACAGGGGGTAATAAAGGCGGCGATCGCAAGCATCAATGGGGAGCGGAAACCTCCACGCAACCACTTGCGATTATGCATGACAAGCCTTCGCCGACGCGAGTTGTGCTCGGCTATGTTGCGATTGCATGCACGGTTATTTCATGGCTTGTCTACATGATCACGATGATTCTGTCGTTGTTCGTCAACAATCCCTCACTCACATTACGTTTCGTGGTTGAAGGCGTGCTGTACATGACGATTGTGACCACGCTGATTTTCAGTGCGCTCGTCTACTTGACCACACGGCAAGGGGCGCTATACCGCTTCATCCGGCATGAGCGTGTGCCTCGAGCGATGCTCGATGACCATTTCGCACACAACTACGGCAAAGGCATCACCGTACTGATTCCGTCGTATGTGGAACAGCCGAAAGTCGTCGAAAAAACGATCTGGTCAGCCGCATTGCAAGAATTTCCCGATTTGGCAGTCGTGCTCTTAATCGACGATCCTCCACATCCCAAAAATGATGAAGCGCGTGCGATCCTCAAAGCAAGCCGTGAACTCATGCCAAAAGTGCTCGCCGAATTGGCGGCGCCAGCCGAACGCTTCACGAAAGCGCGAGATGAAACCGCTGCGGCGCTCGCCAACCAGGTGAGCGCAAGACGTAGTGTGGTCGCACACTGTGCGGAAGACTATCGTGCGGCCGCGCAATGGCTGGAACATAAGGCCGATACTTGGCTGATCGAAGATCATACCGACGATTTCTTCTGCGATCAGGTATTGCGCGGTCTTGCGCGAGACTTGCGTTTGACGGAACAGGCGTTGAACGAATCAATCACTTTGCAGCAGCATGTCGACGTGAATCGCATTCTGCAACTGTACGAACGTTTGGTGCGTATCTTCACCGCAAAAGGATGGTCTTTCGAACGCAAACTGTACGCATCGACTTCTCGCGAAGGCAACAAGGCCATGAATCTGAATTCGTTCATCGGGTTGATGGGCCACTCGTTGAAGCGTGTGGAAACGTCGGATGGCGTGATTTTGCGTGACGTGCGCGAGGACGAATCTCCGGATTTCGTGATGCGCGATTCCGAATATGTGCTGACATTGGATGCCGATTCCATGCTGCTGCGCGATTACTGCCTGCGTTTGGCGTACCAGATGGAACAGCCGGGCAACGAGCGTATGGCCGTGATTCAAACCCCGTATTCCTCGTATCGTGGTGCGCCGACGCGAATCGAACGCATAGCGGCCGCCACCACCGACATTCAGCACATGCTGCATCAGGGCATGACGTACTATGATGCCACGTTCTGGGTGGGCGCGAACGCGGTGATTCGCAAGGCCGCGCTTGACGACATTTGCGTGGTCTCAACTGAGGGCACGCGCACGGTGAAAACGTATATTCAGGATCGCACGGTGATTGAAGACACCGAATCCAGCATTGATTTGGGCTATTTCGGCTGGCATTTGGTTAATTATCCGGAGCGGTTGAGTTATAGTGCCACGCCTCCGGATTTCGGCTCGCTGGTGGTGCAGCGGCGACGTTGGGCGAACGGTGGTCTGCTAATCATCGGCAAATTCTTCCGCATTGTGCATGCCCGGCATCAGCAGGGCAATGATGTGAAGCTGGGCGAGTGGGCGTTGCGCGTGAACTACATGGCATCCATCGCATGGTCGAGTTTCGGCTTGATGTTCCTGTTGGCGTATCCGTTCGATCAGCGGTTGCTGAGCCCGTGGGTGGTGCTCGCTTCGTTGCCGTATTTTGCCACCATGTCGAGTGATTTGAAACGTAACGGGTATAAGCGTTCTGATATTTTCCGTATTTACGGTTTCAATATCGTGCTGTTGACGGTGAATCTTTCCGGTACGCTCAAGTCGATTCAGCAGGGCATGACGAACACGAAGATTCCGTTCGCGCGTACGCCGAAGGTCAATAATCGTACTGCGTCTCCGGCATTGTATGTGACGATGCCGTGGGTGATCATTATTTATTCGTGCATGGTGTTCTATGCCGATACGTTTTCGCATAATTGGGGTAACGCGGTGTTCGCCGGATTCAATGCGATCGTGACATTCTGGGCGCTGACCGCATATATCGGCATCTGGCATTCCGTGCAAGACATGGTGCTCGGCCTGATTCGCTGGTTTTTCGTGCCGATCAAGGAGCCGCAGCAGGAGGCGGCCCACAAGAGGGCCTCCTGGCGTGACGCCCTCTATTTCGGCGATCGCCAAATGATTTACGAGTCCCGCCCGTTATAGCATGCTCCCCGCGGCTGTCTGCACAATCCGTGATTTGCGGTCTTTTTTCGGGTTGTGCAGACGGGTTTAGATATCACGGCGTTGCCACGCCGATTATCGTGCGAACGTTCTGCGCATCCGCTCAACAGCCGGTTGCTTCGAAAAGCAGATAATTGCGGATCATTTCGTCGATATATCCGCTGACGGTGGTTGGAGAGATGCGCCGGCCGCTTGCGGCGGAATTCGCATTTGTGCATGTCTGCTTACATGTCCGATACATTTTTCCCAACGAATTGACAGGAACACGCATCATTCCTCCATGACTTGGGCGGTTATATGGAGCATGTCAGCAGTTACGGCGGCTGGCGAGGTTCCTGATGAACCCCATAACTGAACCCTTCTTCTCTCTGCTGTGGGCGGGCGCGGCTACTACCAGGAGTGGGGGCAAGGAGCCGGTCGAGCTCAACCCCGGCGACGTGGTGTACGTGGTGCCGGAGACCAAGCACTGGCACGGGGCTGCGCCGGATTCCGATTTCGCGCATATCGCCATTATGAATGTGGTGGACGGCGCTTCGAACGAATGGCTGGAGCCGGTCGAAGCCGAATACGACGCGCTGCGCTGCATTGATGAGGCCGCAAAGAGTATGTGATGAAAGCTGTTATGTGCCTATGCGCGGCGCACTAGAACACGACCGCCGACACGATCGTCAGCGAGGCCAGCGAGAACAGCGTGCTTACGAGCACGAAGCCGACCGCATAGTCGGGCATGTTGTTCTTGCGGCCGGTGAACATGGCGATGGTGGTCATGGTCGGCAGGCCGGCGATCACGGTAATCATCAGAATCATGTCGTGAGTGATGGGCAGCTGCGGCAGCGCGCTGGCCAACGCGGTCAGCAGCGTATAGAAAGCGAGCGGGAATGCGATCATCTTGGCGACTAGGCCAACATAGAGTTCGTAGCGTTTGAGGACGCCCCACCACTTGGTCAGCGCGAACAGGCCACCCAAGTAGATCAGCGACATCGGCGTGGCCATATTGCCGATGGTGTGCAGCGGCTTGAGGATGATGTCCGGCACCTTGACGCCAAGCAGAATCAGAATCAGGGCGAGCATCACGCCGATGAAGGCGGGGTTGACGAATCGTTTAAGCAGGCCGAGGACGCGAGTGCCTAGCGAGGGGCGGGCGGCCACCGGAGAACCGCTGTTCGCAGCCTCCCCCACCGAACCGGCGCCGTTCACCGAACCGTTCGCGACCGCACCTCGCGCGCCAATCGCGTTGCCGCCAGTCGTTTCAGCGACCGGCTCGCACAGCCATACGCCGTACGTCCAGAGCAGCGTCTGGTCGATGATCGACATCAGCGCCACGTAAATCGCGCCGTTCTGCGGCCAAAGTGCCATAATCAACGGAATGCCGATAAATCCGGCGTTGCCGAAAATCAGCGACGCCTGAAACACATGGCCACGCGAACCTTTGAGCCTCAACAGCTTGGCGACCAGCCAGAACACCAGGATGAGCAGCGCATACATCACGGCGGTCAGCAGCATCACGCCCCAGTTGGCGGCAAGCTGCGCGCGGTCCGCACCGTCGACGGCGTTCGAGAACACGAGCACAGGGATGAGCACATTGAGCAGCAGCGAGCACATGCCGTCCAGCGCCGTCTGGCCATAGAACCGGAGTCTCACACATCCATACCCGACCATCAGCATGATCAGGAATCCGACCAACTGGCCAATCATGACGCCAAATTGCCCCATGCACGCTCCTCTCGCTCGTTCCCTCCCCGTGATTTCCTGTCACTGGTTCATATAGGCAACCATCTGGACAGGCTCGGCGGCACACGCATCAGTATGTTCGATACCACCACATGTCAATCCACTTCTCGTTCAACCGTTCCCCGTGCTAATGAGCCGCCGGCCACCCCGTGTTGCCTGTGCTGCGCGAGCACCATTACACGTATTGCATTCCAGTGACCATTGGACGCAACGTGTGGGTCGGCGCCAATGTGTCGATTCTGCCGGGAGTCACCATCGGCGACAATTGCGTGATCGGCGCCGGTTCAGTCGCGACGCATTCCACCCCCGCCAACTCGGTCGCTTACGGCGCACCTTGCGAAGTCGCACGCGAAATCGGCGACAAGGACCGCGAGTGTTTCTACAAAGACCGCAAGCTCGACATGTGGGAGTGAGCTTGCGCGCTACTGCTCTTTGACCTTAAAACGCTCACTGAATTGACGGTCGCGCCAGTAGTAGACGTCGTCGCGTTCGTTGATTTCGCGAATTACCTTGCACGGGCTGCCGTAGGCGACCGTGTTGGCGGGGATGTCCTTGGTGACCAGTGAGTTGGCGCCAATGACCGCGTTGTCTCCAATAGTGGCTCCGGGCAGTACGGTCACGTTCGCGCCAATCCAGACGTTTTCACCGATGTGGACTGGCAGCGAATACTGGGCACCCTGATAGCGCAGGTCCGGACGCACGGGATGGCCGGTGGCCACAAGCGTGACGTTGGGGCCGATCATGGTGTGGGATCCGATGAAGATCTCACCATCGTCCACCAGCGTCAGGTTGAAGTTGGCGTAGCAACGCTCACCCCAATAGGTATTGCAGCCCCAGTTCGCATACACCGGGCATTCGAGGTACAGGCCCTCCCCCGCGGCGCCGAAGAACACCTGCATGAGTTCGGTGCGGCGTTTCGGATTGGTCAGCGGTGTGGCGTTGAGTTCAAGCTGGAGATCGCGTTGGGCGGCCTGCAGATCAAAAAAGCCGTCCACATCATCCGGCAGGTAGACCTCGCCGGAGAACATAAGCGCCATTTTTTCGCGCGTCGCATCATCGATAATCGGCTTGGCGATCGGCTTGTCTTCGGTCATCATTGGCTCCTGTTCGGCGTTTTGGCGATTGTGTCGGTCGAACTATTCTGTCACAGACTCGTTTTCAACACCCAGCATTGAGCGCAGCCAGTCGAGCTCGGCGGCAATTTCAGCATCGTGCACGGCGATGATGCCGCGGCGATAGGGGTCATCGATCTGCTTGATGGAGAGCGGATTGCCGGCGTCACAGGCATCACCGTCAAGGCTGGCGCCACCGTGCAGGTCATCGACCGCAACCCGGACAAGACCGCAGCAGCAGCAGCTGAAGGCGTCACCAATCAGACCCCCTGGACCGGCGGTTTTAAGGTTGTCAAGTAAGCGGCATATCGCAGCGAATCATTCTCAATAAGAAAAGTGTGAGGCAAACGCACAATATCACTCAATCGCGCATTCGCGGGAATAGCATCAAACAGCCATTTCTTGGATTCAGATTTGCGATTGGCACCGTGCGGGCCTCACACTTTTCTTATTGAGAACGATTCGCCGTGCAGTCAAGCCCTCCATCCACCCAAAAAGGACTCGCTTTTGGCCGCGTCGTCGCGGTAGGCCTTGCCGAACTCGTCAATGAGCCCATGGAATTCCTGCAAATCCTTGACACTGAGGCTCGTATCCAGCACCACGGGCGAATAGGCCCTGTGGAATGCCGGATAGCCGGCCGGCACGTCGAATCCAAGGAAGGCGAATAGTCGGCGAGCATAAGTATCGGCCACGAATGTGCGGCGCGAAAACACATATAGCATCAGGTCGTCGGCCGTTTCGCCCCCGATACCGAATAATCCGAGCAATTCGGTCCGCAATTCGGCGTCGGGAATATCTGCCGCGCCCTCAGGTGAGGCTCCACAACGCTCCACATACCATCGGCTCAGTGACTGTACCGTCTTGGATTTGTTGACATAAAAGCCGGACGGGCGAATAAGTTCCTGCAGATGCGCTGGCCCCATAATCGCCAGCTTATGGGGTTCGAGCACACCCTCCGCGTTCAACGCCGCAAGAGAACGATTCACATTGCCCCACGCCGTATTCTGCGTCAGCACCGCGCCCACCATAATCTCGAATGTGGTTTCAGCCGGCCACCATCCGGTCGGGCCAAGGGCGGCAGCCATGGTGCGGTACAGCGATTCGATATACGCGGGAGAAGGAACGCTCGGCACCCGCTTTGCACTTCGATTATTCATAGTTGCCATCTACCATTCACCGCAATTCATGCAGGATTCGCCGCATGAACGGGATAGTGACTAGGAATGTCAGCACGTCGGACACCGATTGTGCCATTTCCACGCCGAGCACGCCGAACATCATCGGCAGAATCAGTACGATCGGTGCCAAAAACAGACCTTGTCGGCACAGGGCCAGGAATGAGGCGATGCCAGTGCGGCCCATGGTCTGGGTCATCATATTGCCCATCATGTTGAAGCCGTTGAGAATCACCGTGCAGCATTGGATATGCAGCGCGGCCACACCCACCGCGACCACGGCCGGGTCGGAGCGGAAGATCTCGACCAGTTGCGGTGCGAACACCCACAGCAACACCGCCAACGCCACGAGCACGCAGGTGGCGAGCCGCACGCAGAACCAGTACCCTTCTTTGACGCGCGCGAACAGGCCGGCACCGTAGTTGTAGCCGCACACCGGTTGGAAACCTTGGCCGAGGCCGACGATCACCGAGTTGGCGCCCAACATAATGCGCATCACAATGGCCATGCCGGCGATGGCCGCGTCGCCGAACGGATTGGCGGCGATGTTCACGCAGGTCACGGAAATCGAGCCGGCGCCTTGGCGGATCAGCGAGGGCAGGCCGCCGCCAGCCACTTCGCGCATGAGCAGCACATCCGGCTTGCAATTGCGCAGGGACAGTTTCATCACACCGAATTTGCGGCTCATTGTGGTCAGAATCGCGAAACTCACCGTCTGGCAGATGGCGGTGGCGAGGCCGGCACCGAAAATACCCAGGCCGGCCACGAAAATGAATAATGGCGCGAGCAGGAAATTCAGCAGTGCGCCCGACACCAGCCCGATCATGCCGAATGCCGACTGGCCTTGGTATCGCAGCAATCCGTTGAGCGCAAACGAACCGCATACGCAGGGTGCGGCGACCAGCAGCGGTGTCAGATATTGCACGGCGTATGGGGCGATCGTGGAGGTCGAACCCAGCATGACGACCAACGGCCGCAGTATCAGCAGCCCGATCGCGGCAATTACCAAACCGGAAATCACCGCGCCCGCGAAGCCCACGGCCAACAGTCGGGAGGCACGTTCGTTGTTCTGCTTACCAAGTTCGCGACTCATCGAATTGCCCGCGCCGTTGCCGAAGAAGAAGCCGAGCGCCTGCATCACGGTCATGATGGAGAACGCGATGCCGATGGCACCGGACTGCGCGGTGCCGAGCTGGCCAATAAAGAACGTGTCCGTGAGATTGTAGGCAGTGGTCACCAGATTGGAGATGACGGCCGGCAGGCATAGTTTGAGGATCAGCGGTTTGACCGGCTGCCCGGTCATCTGCTGATATTTCGCGTCCGCGCTTGCGCGTCTCATGCCATGAACCTGAACCACGGACGGTTATCCTACTCGCGCCTTGCCCTATGCGAATGCGCGTGACCGCCATACGGGTTAACATGTCATTCTCGGGAGTGAGCCAAAGAAAAGATAAAGCCACAGCCCGTGCCACGCCCACACCGGCTCATGCCATATTCCTAAAAAGCGCCGTGGTAAAGATGTCCGTTGAGCCTTACCCTAAATACCGCCCAGTAATGCTGCTTGGGTTGGCCGCGACCTGTTCCGGCGTTCCGGTGGCGACGATGCGTCCGCCGCTTTCGCCGCCGCCCGGACCCATGTCGATGATCCAGTCCGCATTGGCGATCACGTCAAGGTCATGTTCGATGACCACGACTGTTGCGCCGCTCGCCACAAGCCGGTCGAACACGCCCAGCAGCACACGCACGTCGAGCGGGTGGAGACCGATGGTCGGCTCATCGAACACGAATACCGCGTCCGATTGGGCTTTGCCCATTTCGCTGGCGAGCTTCAACCGCTGGGCTTCGCCGCCCGAAAGCGCCGGCGTCGGTTCGCCGAGTGTCAGATACCCAAGACCCAACTCATGCAAGGTGGTCAGACGTGCGTGGACCTTCTTGAGGTCGTGGGTCACGGCCAATGCCTGATCCACGCTCATTGCCATGAGTTGGGGCAGACTCAGTGAAAGGTGAGATTCCCCCTTAACCGCACGCCGAATCGCGCCGGCTTCAGACGCATACCGGGAACCGCCGCAGTCCGGGCATTCGATGGTCACGTCCGGCAGGAACTGCACGTCGAGTGAGATCGAACCGGTGCCGTCGCACGTGGGGCAACGCAGCCGTCCAGTGTTGTACGAGAAATCGCCGGCCTTCCAGCCGCCCGTCTTGGCCGCATCGCATCGGGCGAAGGCGCGGCGCAGTTCGTCGTGAATATCGGCATAGGTGGCCACGGTGGAGCGCACGTTTGCGCCAATCGGCGTGGCGTCGATGAGATTCGCACGATGGATGCCCTCGGCCTCAAGTTCACGCACATGTTCCGGCAACCGCTCCCCCGCCGCCTGCGCTTTGAGCGCGGGAATCAGCGATTCGAGCACCATCGTGGTTTTACCGGAGCCGGAGACGCCTGTCACCGCCACGAGCCGGCCGCGCGGAATATCAACGTCCAGCGGCTTGACCGTATGCAACTGGCTGGTTGTCATGCGGATGTGGCCAAGGTCGAACACCTGCGGTTCCGCCACGCGCTCACGAATACGCGCGTTTGCCTGATCTGACAGGAACGGTGCAATGCGGCTGCCTGGATTCGCCGCCACCTCGCCGACCGTCCCTTGCGCGATCACATGCCCTCCTTCGGCGCCGGCAACCGGTCCCATTTCGATAAGATGGTCGGCGGCCTTGAGCACGCGCACGTCATGGTCCACGACCACCACGGAATTGCCGTCCGCCACCAAGTCATGCATCACGCCGAGCAGCCCATCCACGTTCGAGGGATGCAGGCCAATGGACGGCTCGTCGAGCACATACAGCACGCCGGTGGTGCGGTTGCGCACGGCACGGGCGAGCTGCACACGCTGGCGTTCACCGGTTGAAAGCGTGGCACCGGCGCGGTCAAGCGCCAGATAGCCGAGGCCCAAATCCAACAGTCGGCGGGCCGCGTCCAGGAATGATTCGCAGATGTTGGTGGCCATCGGCCGCATGTCGGCGGGCAGAGATTCCGGCACGCCGCGCACCCAATCCACCGCCGCATCCAAGGTCATCGCGCTGGCTTCGGCCAGGTTCAGCCCGCGCACATGCGGGGCCCGGGCTGCGGCGCTCAGTCGGGTACCTCCGCAGTCGGCGCATGGTCCCTCCTTGAGAAATCGAGCCACGCGCTTCAGGCCTTTCTCGTCCTTGGCTTTGGCGAGCGCGTTCTCCACCGTGTATACGGCGTTGAAGTAGGTGAAATCGAGTTCGGCGAAATCGTCGCCTTTCTTCGGCTTGTAAAAAATATGCTTTTTGACGGCCGGCCCGTTGAATACGATGTCACGCTCTTCGGGCGTGAGCTCGCTGAACGGCACGTTGGTGCGCACGCCCATCGCGCCGCACACCTGCTTCATAAGGTCCCACATGAGCGAGCCCCATGGCATCACCGCACCGTCGTCGATACTTTTCGACTCATCCGGCACCAGGGCCGCACGGTTCACTTCGCGCACAATGCCGGTTCCGGAGCAGGTCGGGCAGGCGCCGGCCGAGTTGAAAGCGAGCGATTCGGCTCCGGGCGCGTGGAATTCCTTGCCACAGCCAGCACAGGTGATGGGCAGTCCGGCCGCCACGTTCAGCGTCGACTCGTTGCGCGCCCCGCAATGCGGGCACACGTGCGAGGCGACGCGGGAGAACAGGAGCCGCAGACTGTTGAGCAGTTCGGTCATCGTGCCGAACGTCGAACGGATGCCAGGCACCGTGGGCCGCTGGTGCAGGGCCAGCGCGGCCGGCACGTGCAGTACTTCGTCCACTTGGGCGCGACTGGCCTGGGTCAGGCGGCGTCGCGTGTACGTGGACAGCGCCTCCAAGTAGCGCCACGAACCTTCCGCATACAGCACGCCGAGCGCCAGCGAGCTCTTGCCCGAACCGGAGACGCCGGCCACGCCCACCAGTTCGCCCAGCGGAATGTCGATGTCAATGTTCTTCAGGTTATGCACGCGCGCCCCGCGCACTTCGATCGCCTGCGGCCGCTGATCGTTGCTCATGCTCGGCACTGCTCCGCCGCCACCCTACTGTCTGACCTATTATCAAGCGTCACGCCGTTACCTCTTTCTCGACCTCGCCCTAGACCGCCGCCGCACGAGCTTCATGGTCTCCAGTATCATCACGACCAACGACGGCAGCCGAGAGGCTTTCGCTACTGAGCACCGCCTCTCGCATGCTGTTCGCCGCGTCATTACCGAGACTATCCGCGTTTAGCATAATGAGTTCACGGACGGCGGGCATAATGGCAATAGAAGTCCGTCCACACCGAAGGAGCCCCGAGGATGGAACTGCGCGTCCTGCGATATTTTCTGGCGGTTGCCGAGGAAGGCAATATCACGTGGGCCGCGCAGTTGCTGCGTATTTCCCAGCCGACGCTCTCCCGTCAGCTCAAACAGTTGGAAGGGGAATTGGGCGTCACGCTGTTTGAACGCGGCAGTCACACCATCACGCTCACCGAGGAAGGCCGGCTGCTGCGCGAACGTGCGCAGACCATCGTTTCGCTGGCGGACAAAACCGAATTCGAATTGAAGCAATCCGGCAATGACCTCAGCGGTGAAATCGCCGTGGGATGCGGCGAAGTGCGCGGCATGACATTGCTGTCCCAGTGCATGGCTGCTTTTCGCGAGCAGCATCCCAACGTGCGATTCCGGGTCACCAGCACCACATCGGACATTATTCAGGAACAGATTGAGCAAGGTCTCATGGACTTCGGCCTGCTTACCGATCCGGTGGATGTCAGCCAATACGAGTTCCTGCGCACCGGCATCACAGAGCACTGGTCAGCGATGGTTCCCGGAAACCACCCGCTGGCGGAACGAGAATCGTTGACCCCGCAGAATCTCAAGGATGTGCCGCTGCTGTTCCCGGTGCGCACGCCCGTACACAATCTGCTACTGAACTGGTTCGGGCAATACGCCGATCAAGGCGGAGCTCAACGCCGGGTATCACACGCCGGAACGTACCCATGAGCTTTTCGAGGAACCGGTGAGCCATCCTGTTGACCCCACGTTCCGGTTGAACGCGCCATTCCGCACCGACTTCGGCCGCAACGAACACGACACACAGGGAGCCGTCAAGCGAGGGCGTGAAGGTGGCGACCACACCGAATACGGCCACGCCGATCGCGCCGCCGCACAGACCGGCAGCTTCGCTAAGGCCGGCCATCGTCTGCACATTTTCACACCGGCGGTGGCCAAACAAATCAATACGTTCGAAAAGGAATACGGTCTGACGCTGTTCGACCGATCACGCAGCGGCGTGCAACTCACCAAAGCCGGCAAGGAGTTCGTCGAGGACGCGCAGATGATCGTGCGCCAATGTGAGGAGAGTCTACGTCGTGCGCAACGGCGCAGCACCGACGGCATCGCCACCGTCCGCCTTGGCGTTTCCATACTGCGCCCCGGCCACCGCATCCTCGACCTATGGCAGCGCGACGCCGGCAAGCACACCGACATCCGCCTCGAACTGGTGTCGATGCCCGACGACTCCGAAGCCATCAACGACATCATCACCCACCTCGGCGAGGACGTCGATCTGATATCCACGGCCTTCGACACCGGCTATTGGAACGACACCTGCAACACCCTCGCCCTCGATTCCGAGCCACTATGCGTGGCCGTGCCACGCAATCACGCACTGGCGAGACATGCACTACTCACATTGAAAGACCTCGAAGGCACACGCATCCGCATTCTCAAACGTCATCGCGGCGCCAACGACACGGCCCGGGACCTGTCAGAACAATGCCCCGCCATCGATTTGATTGACATCGACCACTACGACCTCGACACGTTCAACGACTGCGCCGAATCCGGCGACCTGCTCATCCCCAAACCCACGTGGGCCAGCGCACACCCACAACTCGTCAACGTGGCCGTGGACTGGCCCGAACCGGTCGTCATGCACTACGGACTGCTCTACCCACTCGACGCAAGCCCGGTGATTCACACATTATGGAATTTTTCGCCGCAGACGGAGATCTCGAACCGTGACCGTCCAACGAAACCGCGCCGATGCTCCGGCGTGAAGTGCGGTAATCTCTAAGAAAAGGCCATTGTGTCGAGATGGCGGGGCAACGGGCAGCGTTGCGGATTTGGGCTGAGGCCCCGTCGCTTGCGGTGTTACATATTGTGACGATGAGGAGGGCAGCATGGAGGCCGCAGAGAGCAGGCAGCCGACGATTTTCGATGTCGCTGCGGAGGCCGGCGTCTCCAAGTCCATGGTTTCCCGCGTGATGCGCGGCGAAGGGGGCGTGCGTCAGGAGAAGGTAGACCGTGTGCTCGCCGCGGCGGAGAAGCTCGGATACGTGCCGAGCGCCATGGCCAGCGGGCTCGCCTCGAAGCGCACGAAAACGCTGGGAGTGGTGGTCAGGAACGCGAAGCTGCCTTTCTATGGGTTCCTTCAGGGCGCCATGCAGAAGCGGGCGCGTGAGCGCGGCTATCAGATGGTGTCCATCAGCGGCGTGGAGGAACTGTCCGCGGATGATGCGCGCCAGGCGCTGCGCGATTTGATCGCCCTGCGCGTCGAGGGGCTGATCGTATGCTCCGCCATGCTTGCGGTGGAGGATTTCATGCCGTTCATCGACCGGATCCCGTTCGTGATGGCCGGGCACGAGGACACGACGCGCACCGTGTCCTCGGTGTTTTGCGATGAGGAGGACGGCGGCCGCAGGCTCGCGCAATACGTCCACGACTTCGGGCACCGGGAGGTGGCGGTGTTTCTGGTGCCCAGGGAATACTCGGTCAGCCAGTACGGCCGCGGCATGGCCATGATCGAGCTGCTCGGGCAGCTCGGCATCCGCGTGAAGGTGATGGATATGAAAGGGGCCGAAGAGGTTGGAACGCTGGTGGACGAGGTGCTGTGCCATCCCAGGATCACCGCGTATATGTGCCCGTCCGACGTGGTCATGCTCAATGTGATGGACGAGTTGCGCCGGCGCGACGTTTCCGTGCCGCAGGATGTGTCCGTCACCGGCTATGACGGGTTTGGCCCGCTCGCGTCGCCGTACCTTGGATTCACCACATATCGGCAGCCTTTGGAGGAGATCGGTTCCCGCGCTGTAGATCTGGTGCTCGAGCGTCTGGATGGCGGTGACCACGCCGTGGAGGCGCTGCCAGTAAAGGGGGAATTCATCCACGGGCGCACCGTGGCGCTGCCACGTTGGAAAGACGGGCGATAGACGGGCAATAGGCGGAACGGAAGCCGCATCCCGCGCCGCAATCCCATGCACCCGCGCGTGGTGGCGACGGAGCGATAGCACCCGTCGCCCGAGGATGCATCACAGTGGCAGCAGATCGAGCCCGTTGGCTGCGGCATAGCCTAGGATCCAGGCCATGGGCAGGGTTGCCGCCCATGCGATGAGGATCCTGCGTGCCTCGCCCCAGCGGACCTTGCGCCAGTCGTTCGTCTGGCAGGTGCCGATGAGCGCGCCCGATATGGACTGGGTCATGCTGACCGGGCTTCCCAGCGCCGAGCTGACGAGCACGGCGGCGGAGGCCGCCCACAGGGTGACCCAGATCTGCCGGGAATCCGGCACGATGGTGCCGCGCTGCAGTGCGGCTGCTCCCTTGGGCATGCCGGTGAGCACGCCGGTCAGGAACGTCGCGGCGACGATTGCGGTGATGGCGGCGCTGTGCGTGGCGGTTCCCAAATCGACTCCCATGGCGGTGCCGAACAGGGCGATCATCTTCTGCCCGTCATTGCTGCCATAGGCGATGCAGGTGAGCAGGAATCCGAGGAAGACCATGGTGGTCGAGGACTGCGGGGTTCTGGATTGGAACAGCAGGTAGATGGTGCGGGAGATGGCGAACGCCACCAGAGGCGAAAGTATCGCTATCCCGAGGACGCGCAGCACCAGATGCCATTGGGGATGTCCACCGGCGAAGCCGGCTCCGGAGGATGCTCCGACCAGGGCGAGCGTGATCGAGGTGGGCACGCCGCCTCCGTTGAGCGCCAGCAGGGTGGCCGATGCGGCGACGAGCACCGCCGCCAGCAGGAGCGGACTTTGTCCGCCGGATCCTTCGGAGGGGACCATGGCGACGATGGTTCCTCCGACGCGGCTGTTGGCGGCCGGCAGCAAGGCCACCGCCGTCGCCAGCATCAGGAAGGGGGCCGCCGTGACGCGGCGCGCGGCCTTGAGGTTGATGGCCACCAGGGGAGACCCGTCGTTCCTTCCTCCAAGCAGGCAGAACACCAATGCCAACATGGGAATAACCCACATATCTCACCCTCCTTGCTGAGAACGCTCCCAATACTGTAATTATTGAGTTTATAAATATTAGCACTGAATTCAGCGAACGTTCATCTTTAGCCTGAAAATGGCTGTATATCGTCGATTAGACTTTCTTATGTCGAAAGGATATACTATGAATCACTGGGAGCGCTCCGAAGATGGAGTGACCCCATACAACAACGGATATAGATAGCAGCAAATCAGCAACTCGATACGCCGCGTCCGTCATCGGAACGGCTGCGGCTCACAACCAAAAGACGTAAAAGGGTATTACCCATGGCTCTCGGCAAGGCAATGCCGGAGCCGGAGAAAGAAAGGAAGCGCGAGATGGCGTCATCAACCCATTTGTCGCAATCCCCGCACGGCGCCAAGACGCACGGCGGACGCACGGCGAACGTTCTCGTTGCGAAGAATCGCCTGACCGGTGCGGTCATGCTGGTTCCGGCATTGGCATTGCTGGTCGTGTTCGTGTTCAGCCCGCTGGTGCGCGTAGTGATGATGAGCATGCAGGGCACGGACATCTTCGGTTCGCCCTCAGGCTTCATCGGGCTGGAGAACTACAGGACGGTCTTCACGGACCCGGCGTTTGTCAAGGTGCTTATCCAGACGTTCCTCTACGCCGTGCTGGTCGTGGCGGGGCGCATCGCCTTGGGCGTGCTGCTGGCGATTCTGCTGACGAGGCACATCATGGGCATCAAGATACTGCGCGTGGCCATGACCTCGATCGTCAGCGTCTCGGTGGCGGCCGCATCGCTGGGCTTCCTGGCGTTGTTCGGCTCGAGCGGCGTGATCAATTCGATCATCGAGAAACTGGGCATCCGGCCGGTCGGGTTCCTCACCGACGCGAAGTGGGCGTTCTTCACGGTCACCTTGGTGACCATCTGGACCGGTCTCGGATTCGCGCTGATCCTGTTGTGCGCCGCGATCGACGGCGTGGACCAGGAGATCCTGGAGGCCGCGCGCATCGACGGCGCGAACGAAGCCCGCATCCAGTGGTCCATCGTGCTGCCGCTGATCACACCGACGCTGTTCTACATCGCCGTGACCACATGCATCGAGGCCCTGCAGGCGTTCGCCCAGATCAACATCCTGACCAAGGGCGGACCGGGCCAGGCGACCACGACCATCACCTACAACATCTACACCACCGCGTTCAACGCGGGCAGCGCGAATTTCGGCATCGCGTCCGCGCTGGGCATCGTGCTGTTCCTGTTCGTGTTCGTCCTGACATTGCTGCAGTTCCGCTTCCTGGAAGGCAAGGTGAACTACTGATGATCCGCAAGACTTCCCCCGTGAGCCAGGGCCTGTGGGCCGTGCTGGCCCTGATCGTGACCGTGCTGGTCATGCTGCCGGTTCTGTACATCTACGTCGGCGCGTTCTTCTTCGACGCCAACGGCCTGTTCAGGGGCTTCACCCTGGGCAATTTCATGCGCGCCATGTCCCAGATGCCCCTGACCCAGCAGCTGGGCAACAGCATCGTCGTGACCGTCTGCCAGACCGCGGGCCAGATCGTGACCGCGTTCCTCGCCGCCTACGCCATCGTGTTCTGCAATCTGAGGCGGCCCGGAATGTGGATGATGGTCTTCCTCATGAGCATGATGGTGCCTGGCGAGACCACCCTGCTGTCGAACTACCTGAACATCGCCAACTGGGGACTCATGGACACGATCCCGGCGATTTTCCTGCCGTTCCTGGTGCAGGGCTTCACCGTGTTCCTGTTCCGCCAGGCGTTCCGTTCCTTCCCCAAGGAGCTGCGCGAGGCGTCGCTGATCGACGGCGCCGGCCATCTGCGGTTCATGATCGACGTGCTCCTGCCCATCGTCAAGCCGACCATCATCGCCGCGACGATCAACGCCATGGTCGCCGCGTGGAACGGCTACTTCTGGCCCCTGCTCGTGACCAACAAGCCCGAGCACCGCACCATTCAGGTCGGCATCACCCAGCTGAGCGGCACCGACGGCTCCAACATCGGCGTGGTCCTGGCCGGCGCGGCCATCGCGGTCGTCCCGGCGATGATCCTCACGCTCCTGTTCAACCGGTCCCTGCGCGGCATGAGCGTCGCCGGAAGCATCAAGTAGCCCATCCGCCGCCCCTCGCGGGCGGTCCGAGAATCCAACGTCAACCCGGACCGGGGCATCCGGTCCAAAGCACGCATGGCGCCATCCGGGCGCCAACGAACAGATTTTTCTGTCGGAGGCCAGAACGGCCCATCCGGCGCAACAAGAAAGGAAATCACCATGAGGAAGTCAACGCTGCTGAAGGCCGCCGCCATCGCGGTCCTACCCATGCTCGCACTGTCCGCCTGCGGCTCCTCGTCGAACACGAACGCCGATGCGAACGGCGGCGAGCAGAACGTCACGTTCTGGTACTCGAACTCCGGCCCGGCCGTGGACGCCATCAACCAGCTCGTCTCCGAGTTCAACGACGCCAACAAGGGCAAGATCAAGGTCGAGGCCTCCTATCAGGGCTCCTACACGGACGTGCAGCAGAAGTTCTCCGCCGCCGTCCAGGCCAAGTCCACGCCCTCGATCCTGCAGATGAACGACACCTCGACCGGCTACATGATCGACAGCAAGATGACCACCCCGGTCTACAAGTTCGCTGAGGGCGACTCCGACTTCGATACGGCCGACCTGCAGCCGGTCGCGCTGAAGTACTACAGCGACGACAACGGCCTGCTGTCCCTGCCGTTCGCCATCAGCCAGCCCGTGACCTACATCAACAACAAACTCGCCCAGCAGGCCGGCCTGGACGTGTCCAACCCGCCGACCACCTTCGCCGAGGTCGTCGACTGGGCCAACACCATCCATGAGAAGACCGGCGCCTACGGCTTCTCGATGAACATGGTCGACTCGTGGATCCTGGAGGAACTCTCCGCCAGCCACGGCGAGCTCATCGCCACCCCCGACAACGGACGCGGCGGCAAGGCCGTCACCGGCGTGAACATGACCTCCGCGACCCAGCTCGACATGTTTCAGAAGATCGCCGACATGTTCAAGGACGGCGTCGCGCTCAACCCCGGCACCGATTCCAGTTCGATGACGACCGCCTTCACCTCCAACAAGGTCGGCGTCGTGCTGACCTCCTCCGCCTCCTACACCTCCATGCTGCCCGACAGCTCCTCCAAGAACGTGACCATTGCCCAGTTCCCGCACGACGACGCGAACAAGGACGCCGGCACCCCGATCGGCGGCAACTCGCTGTGGATCGTGGCCGCCGAGCACTCCGAGGCCGAGCAGAAGGCCACCTGGGAGTTCGGCAAGTACATGATGACCCCGCACGCCCAGGCCGTGTTCGCCAAGGCCTCCGGCAACCTGTTCGCCAACACCAAGGCCGCCGACGAGGCCGAAGGCAAGGAGATCCTTCAGGATCCGAACGTCAAGGTCTTCTACGACCAGCTTGCCACCAACCCGTCCACCAGCGTGTCGCTGGGAGCCCGTACCGGCGCCTACCCGTCCATCCGCAAGGACGTGATGGCCTCCTTCAACGAGGTCGTCGGCGGCTCCAAGGATCTCAAGACCGCCATGCAGGAGGCCCAGACCCAGTCCGCCAAGGACATCGCCACCTACAACAAGGCCGCGGGCAAGTGATCCCGCGCCGGTAAACAGTCCCTTTCGCCGTCCCTCCCCGGTTGTCTATACCGGGGCGGGATGGCCCGAATTCCACCCCCCAGACAGCAACAAAGGAGCCGACATGAGCACCAAGACGGCCGCGCCGCGATTCGGCCGCGAACGGTACGCGGACATCAACATCGATCTCAACCGGGCGTGCGACCAATCGCCGTTCGTCATCGCCGCGCACCGCGGCACGCCGCGTGGCGATATCCGCGAGAACACACTCAACGGCGTCATCGCCACCACAAAGGTCAACGCCGACATCGCCGAGATCGACGTGATCCGCTCCACCGACGGCGAATACTTCGCCTTCCACGACGGCACCGAGATGGCCCGCCTGCGCATCACTGACGACATCCTGTCCAAGACCGCCGCCGAGCTCGACGAACTGCGCTACACCGAATATCCCGGCGCCTACTACGGCAACGTCGAGAGGGTCGCGCACATCCTGTCGAACGCGCCGGACATCCTCATCAACATCGATCGCTCCTGGCGCTACTGGAGCACCGGGTTCCTCGACTGGCTCGACCAGTTCCACCTCGAACGCAAGCTCATCCTCAAATGCCCCGTCGCGGAGGGGTTCCAGCAGGCCCTTCACGATCATGAGACCAAATACATGTTCATGGGCATGATCCAGAGCCCCGACGAGCTCGATCTGTTCGTCGGCGACGAGCAGATCAACACCGTCGGCGTGGAACTCGTAGCCACCACCGAGGACACCCCACTCGCCGACCCCGCGGTCTTCCGCACGATCAGCGAGCACGGCCTGTACAGCTTCGTCAACGCCCTCGACCTCGGCAACGGATACTGCGGTCTCAAGGGCATGGACGACACCCGCTCCATCCTCGAAGGACCCCAGCATGGGTGGGGCGCGCTCCTCACCCTCGGCGCCAACGTCATCCAGACCGACTGGCCCGAGAAACTCGACGAGTATCGCCGGGTCATCGCCTGATTCCGGCGGTTCTCCGCGATTTCCCCTCAGCGGCCCCTCTGCGTTTCCGGATCAGCCTGAAACGGCGCCCGTTCCGGGCCGGTCCGGAAACGCAGAGGCCGCTGCCTTCGCCGCGACAATGAACGAAAGAAGGTGCCACAATGCCGTGGTTCAGCGCCAAGAACGCGCTCGCAGAGGATCCTGTCATGGGGCTGCTCCGGGAACAGGTGATGACAACCCGCAAAGGAGTGTCCATCGCGTTGGACGCCGTCGAGGGGCATCTGAGCGTCGATGAATCCAGAAAGAGCGTCAACGATATCGAGCACGAGGGGGACGAGGTCCGTTCCAAGGTCGTTCACGCGTTGGCCAAGGCCTGGACCACGCCGTTGGACCGTGAGGATCTGTTCCGTTTCTCCCGATCCATCGACGACGTGCTCGACAACACCCGCGATTTCATACGCGAGATCCATCTTTGGAAAGGATATGCCGGCGAACACGCCAATGTCGCGTTGACCCACGTGAACGTCGCCCTGCACGATCTGGAACTCGCCGTGACCGCGGAAGGCGCCGACATGCGCCGGTACTGCCTCGAGGCCAGCAAGGAATCCGCCCGCGTGCGGCGCGCCTACGAATCGGGGCTTGCAGCCGTCTACACCGGCGAAATGAGCATGGACACCCTGAAAACCCGAGATCTGCTGCGCCGCGTCGACGTCATAGGCCTGAGGCTTGGGGAGTCCTCCGACGCCATCCTCGACGGGCTCGTCAAACGCGGGCTGTGACTCACCGGAATACCGCAAAGGGAAAGGCGCGAATATGCGCAGGAAACTGATTCTTGATTTGGATACGGGCATCGACGACGCGCTGGCAATCGGATCCATCTTCTCGCGTCACAGACAGTGGGCCATATACAACGGCAGCTTGATGCGTTCTCCATTCACTTCGAGTTGGCGGGGATGCAGAACGTATTCCTCGCCCAATCGTTGGGCATACCTTTTGCGGAATTTGTCGAGCGAAGACACACCGTATCGTTTCGTGGATTTCACTTCGATCGGGCTGATGCGAGGTTTCATCGCGGCATTATCGTATTCCCGAACGATGAGGAAGTCTATCTCCATGGTTTTCGAGGCATCCGTTCTATCCGAGCGCGAGAAGAAATACAGTTTGCGCCCATTAGCCCGGAATTGCTGAGCCACCGCATTCTCCACCAGCATTCCTTCGTTGAGCGAAAGCTTATCGAACAGAATATCCCGGTACACATCATCCGGCGTTGTCTCTCGATCGGCAAACGCCTGCGACACCAGCAAACCGGTATCCGCCATATAGCATTTGAATGAATCGTTATCTTCGTACAATCCCAGCCCCACCAAAGGGTCAGTCGAATTACGGCACAGGTTCACCAAGCGGGCGTCTTCCAACCAGAAGAACGCCGAATCGTATTCACGAGATCGAGCCCCCTTATCGACCGATGCCAGAGTGAATCGTTTCTCATGCTTGGACAGCTGCCCTGGAATCTGAGCGAAAATGCCCCGCACGTGGCCGGCATCGCCATTGGCGAACTTGCCGATATCATCACTGTACAGTTGCAGGATGCCACGTTTAATCGAATCCACCTCGCCAAAATCGCGATGCTCGACATAATCGGCAACCGCCTGCGGCATACCGCCCACCAGCAGATATTCGCGCCACAGCCTCATCGCTCGTTTGTGCAGCGCATCGGGCAACGGGACCAGACGCTCGAACGATTTGCGAATCGTTTCAGCAAGCAGCTCCTCCCCCATGGCCCAGCAGAACTCCTCAAAATCGAGCGGCCCCATGTCCATTTTCCGTTCCTCGGAGGGGATGACGATATTCGCCACATTCCTCTTGATGGAGATCAGCGAACCAATTTCCACATAGTCATACCGGCCATCCGCAACCAGATATTTGATGAGCTCCCTCGCCGCCGGATACCGCTGCACCTCGTCGAAAATAATCAACGATTCACGCTCGTACAGTCGCTTGCGGTAATACGCAGACAACAGCATGAAAAATGTGTCAAAGTCATCACGCTGGTTTTCGAAGATGTCGCGAACGTCGCGCGGCAAACGCGCGAAATCGATGAGAATATATGACTTGTACTGAATGCGGCCGAATTCCTCAACAATGGTGCTTTTGCCCACACGGCGAGCGCCTTCGACGAGAAGAGCCTCACGCCCACCCGCTTTTTGTTTCCATGCGATCAGCTTATCCAGCATCTTGCGCTTCAACATGAGCAATCACCTCATTACACGAAAACAACAGTATAGGCATATGCTATTCTACACGAAAACAGAAGTATAGAGGTGGCCGATTCTACACGAAAACAACGGTATAAGGACGCAAGCCGAACCGGCTCACCCCCAATCCCCCCCCCCATCACACCGGCGGCCTGTTTGATTGTGCGATTTTGTGCGAATGGCTCACACGGTTCTTAGTGAGAACCGTTCGCTGCGTACCTGACCCTAGAACCCGATCAGCGCCTTGATGACCTTGCGCTGGTCCATCGCCTCGTAGGCGTCTTGGATATGGTCGAGGTCGTACTCGGCGGTGAACACGCGGCCGGGGTTGATCTCGCCCTTGAGCACCGCGTCCAGCAGACCCTCATCAAGGTCATAGTGGCGCACGGGAGCCGGGCCGCCCTTGATGCCGATGTTGCCGTAGAACGTGCCTTCGGCGCTGATCTCCACATCGTGCGGCAGGCCCACACGGCCGATCACGCCGCCGCGTCGGATCAGGCCAATCGCCGTATCGAACGACTGCTTGGAGCCCACGCATTCGAGCACAGCGTCGGCGCCGTAGCCATCGGTCATCCCCAGCACCTTGTCAATGGCAGCCTGATCACGCTCCGGCACGATATCAGTCGCACCAAATTCGCGGGCGAGCGCCGCGCGATCCTTGTGACGGCTCATGGCAATAATGCGCGTGGCACCGCGCATCTTGGCGGCAATCACACCGCACAGGCCGACTGCACCATCGCCCATGACCACGGCGGTGTCACCGGGCTTGACCTCGGCAGAAGCCGCCGCGTGATAACCGGTGGACATCACATCGGAAATGGTCAGCAGCGATGCGAGCTGTTCATCGGAATAATCTTCCGGTGAACCGGGCACCTTGACCACGGTGCCGTCCGCCTCGGGCACACGCAGGTATTCGGCCTGACAAGCGGAGAAGTAGCCGCCGTGCGGGCACACGGATTCGAAGCCGGCCTTGCATACCGGGCACTTGCCGCAGCTGTACGGGAATGGCACGACCACGAAATCACCTGGCTTAACGGATTCGACCGCCGCGCCAACCTCTTCGACCACACCGATGGACTCGTGACCCACCTGGCTGTGCGCGGCCTGTCCGCTCAGCCCACGAAAGAACCACAAATCAGAGCCACACACGCACGTGCGCACCACGCGGATCACAATGTCATCATCCTGTTCAAGCGTCGCCCTCGGCACTTCTTCCACGGCCATCTTGCCAGGCTCCACGAAAATCGCGGCTTTCATCATTTCGGTCATGTCAATCACTCCTTTGTTGGGAATATCTGTCTATTGTCGTTTATTGTTTGACGTCGGTTTGCAGGCGCTTCACCTGTTCGATGATGTTCCGGTTTTCTTCGATGAGCTGCTGCGCCTCCTCGTCGCGCCCCTCAGCCTTAGCCCGCCAGTACAGTGTCTTGAACGATACGTACGCCTGCTGCATTCGAATGGATTCGGCTTTGGCAGCGAGACGCAGGGCCTGCGCGTCGAGCAGTTCCATCTGGCGGCGTGCACCTTCTCGCCCGCCCTGCGAGTTGGCGAGGTATGTGCGCATCGATTCGAGCGGCATGCCCGTGGCTGCGAGACAGGATACTGTGGTCAGCCGTTCGAGATCGACGTCCGAATAGGCGCGATGCCCCGAACTCGGGTCGCGAGTGATAGGAGCGATAATGCCGATCTGCTCGTAGTAGCGCAGCGTGGACTCCGGAAGCCCGGAAATCACCGACGCCTCGCGAATCGTATGCCATGCGGTCGTTGTGCTCATATCGACAACTCTAAAAACCTCAAGTACTTGAAGTAAAACGGCGACACACCCATGGATGTCTTCTGCACGAGTAGGCTGGGATTCGGCGATGGGACCCGCCTGAACTTGTTTCGAACCGCACACTGCTGATAGTTCCTACACACGATTTGACATTGCATGAAATCGTTGTGTCTTCAGCAGGATTCAGCGGTTTCAGGAAAGGCTACTATGGGTTCGCAATCCCCATCCGCAGGTGCCCGGCCGATTACGCACACGACCACTCCCCCGGCGTGCAAGCTCCCCGATATTCATCTTGATATTGTGTTGGTCGTCTTCTGCGGCGGCACTATTGGCACCGCGATTCGCTATGCGTTCGCGCAGATTTCCGCTGCTGGCAGCTTCCACACCGGCACGTTTGTGGCCAACATGCTGGCTTGCTTCTGCTATGCAGGGCTGACCGCTTACTTGGCCGGCGCTTCCCGGTTCGGTGCACGTTCCAAAGAACTTGCCAGTCGCGGACTCGGCATGGGCGTATGCGGTGGTTTGTCTACGATGTCGACACTCGCGCTGGAAGGTTTTGCCGCAATCCGCGACGGTCAGGTGGCGGCCGGCATTGCCTATCTACTGGTGACGTTCGCGCTGGGTCTGGTTTGTGCGTCTGCCGGCGTGTGGGCAGGAACGCATCTGGCCGGCCCCTCGAACGTATCCGCCGAAGCGTCCGCTGATACGAATGCCGCTACGACCAGCAAGGGAGGTAAGGCGTGATGACCGTATTCCTACCAATCTTGGTCTGCCTGTGCGGTGGCGTAGGCGCCTCCTGCCGCTATCTGCTTGACGTGACCATCAAAACGTACTGGCGGCGCGCATTCCCACTTTCCACGTTCACCATCAATCTCATCGCCGGATTCCTAGCCGGTTTGGTCGCGGCGCTGGCCCTCGGCGGGACACTTGATGAACCATGGCGGCTAGTGCTGGCCACCGGTTTCCTCGGCGGCTTCTCCACGTTCTCGACCGCAATCAACGAAATGGTGATGCTCTTCCGCAAACACCGCTACCCCACCGCAGCGGCCTATCTGGTGCTGTCGCTGAGTGTGCCGGTCGTTGCTGCGGCCTGCGGTTTTCTCGTCTGACCGCCACGCCGATTCCCGACGCGGTCAGCGATATCATTGCGAGGTCGAACGTCACAGGTACATCCGGGAGGTATATGGGCATGGCGAACAATGGAGCGGATGTGAAGCCGAATCAAGGTGTGGGCGCCACAAATACCTCGACCACAACGAATACTGCGGAAAATACCGTGGGCACGGCAACCCCGAAGCAAAATGGACTCGCCGTGTTGGGCAAGTATGTGGGTGTTTCCGCCACGCAGACCATTGCGGAGTATGCGACGTTCGCCATTCTGCACTTGATCGGCGTACCCTCACAGATCGCCAACGGCATCGCCGTGGTGTGTTCGGCGACCTACAACTTCGTGATGAACCGCAACGTGACATTCAAATCGTCCAGCAACTTCACCCGTTCCGTGGCACTGTTCGTGCTGCTATGGTGCTGGTTCGCTGTGGCGTTCGTAATCATGGTGGTAATCGCCTTCGCCATCATCGGCATGCAACGTGCGATGTCCTCAACGACTAGGCAGAACACTCATGGCAATCATCACGACAACATCCTCAGTCAACGCGGATACCATCGCGCCGACTGATTGCACCGACATATCACGACAACGAATAGGAGGCATATGACTCATTCATATGCCTCCTATTCGTATTTCAGAGCACTTATCAATCAGAAAAACAGCACCGCGACGCCTGCCGCGAAGCACATGAGCAGAATCGAGGTCAGGAAGCTGGCGAGCATCGGCTTCTTACCCTTGGAAGCAATGGCCTTGAAGTTCACGTTGATGCCGAGCGCGGCCATGGCCATGCCGAGCACGATGTACGCGAAGTCCACGAGCTGCGGTCCACCGCGCCGAAAGCGTCGCCGGCGGCGACCGCGTGGGCGATTTCGTGCAGGGAAGCACCGGCGGTGATGCCCAGCTGGTCCTTGGTCATGCCGGTCAGCGGGCCGAGCGCGATCTCCAGCAACGCGAACACAGTACCCATAATGGCTACGATGGCCACGGCCATGGTCACGTCGTTATCCTTCTCGTCCTGCTTGTCCTCAGACACCTTGATGGAACCGGCCAGACCCATGACGGCGGCCGCACCGCAGATGCCGGTGCCACCGGCGGTCAGGATGGCGAGCATCGGGTCGACACCGAGCTTGCGGGCGATGGCATAGCACACGATGATGGTCAGCGTGACGACCACAGCGGCGATCGGCAGACACTTGATGCCCTGCGTGAACAGCACGGCGAGGTTGAGCTTGAAACCGAGCAGGATGATGCCGAGGCGCAGCAGCTTGTTGGAAATCAGGCCAGCGGCGTCCTTGACGCCTGCCTTGCGGCCATCATTGGAACCGACATAGGCACTGCGGATCGGGAACTGGATGATCATACCGATGAGCAGCGCGATGATAAGCGCGCCGAACAGGCTGAATCCGGGGAACTGCTTGAGACAGGAGGCGAACAGCGAAGCCAGCAGAGTCAGAACGCCAATGAACAACATGTCAACGGCGGCAATGCGCTTCCACCATTTTGTACAGAACTCTCTCATGGTGTCTATTGAATCTCAAGTGTTTACATCGGTCAAATCATTGCTACCAATACATATCATCGATTTTGCCGATGCCACATTCTGGCTCCCCTCTGACGGGAGACAAGGCACTGACTATCCGCGCAACACAGCGATAATCGCTTCCACCAGCTCTCGCTGATCGTGCGTCAGGCCGGATCTCGGCACCAAGGCATAGAAACGGCGCACGAATTCGTCTCCGAGCTTTCGCGCCGGCACTCCAGAAGGCACTGCGGCTTCCGAAATCAGCGACTGCCCAAAGCCGGAAGACAACGCCGCCGCAATCGCGGCATTGCTGGACACCTCCATGGTGCGAGGCGGCAAACCCTGCATGGTTTTGAAATACAAATCCGTGTAATACCGCACACCGGAACCGTGCTCGCGCACCATCCATACGCCGTCTGGTTCTCCCGCCAAGACCAGCCGGTCCTCGCACAGGGTGACACGATCCACCGAATCATTGACGATCGGCTTTTCCACCACGCCCAAATGCACGGCTTTCATGCTTGCCTGGTCAAGAATGGCGTCCGAGTTCATCATCTGCACGGCAAAATCGAACCCATCCATGTTCCGGGCCATGACCGGCAATGCCTTGGGAAGCAATATTGCGGCGGTCGTATGCGAGAACGAGACCGCCAATGGCTCGCGATCCTCCTGCACGCGGGCAATCTGCTCGCGCGTATCACGCCATAATCCATCAATACCAATGGCAGTCTGATACAGCATCCGCCCGGCCTGCGTAGGCGTCACATCGCTTTTCGCATTGCGCACGAACAGCGGAGCCCCGACCATCTGTTCCAATTGGGCGATGCGCGACGACACCGTCGACTGCGACACTTTCAGCTCGTCAGCAGCCAACGTGAACTGGCCCACCTCATATACGGCGACCAGGGTCTCAAGCAATGGGAACATGGTTCAACTGTAACGCCTTATACTTCGCGCATCTGCGCTAATTGCGTCTTTGCCTTGTGGAGTTTGGCGTAAATTTCGTTACGCTGTGCCGGATTCTTAGCACGCTGATGATCTCGCGTAAGTTTGTCAACATCGGCTTCGAGTCGCGCGATCTCGCCATGCTGCACGATGCATGCATCCAGATTCTCGAAGTCCGTGGTTCCCAAAATCGCTTGCGAGCACAAGGAAGCCCACAGTTCATCAATGGTGGAGCCGGTCAACTCAAGCTGGCACTCCCCTGCCGGCTGCCAGTCGCCTGCATACACGTGATAAATAAGCGTGTGTCCAGCACGCCCCGGCTGTGCACGACGCACCGCGAACGCGCATTCCTCGCGCGTTCTGCCTTCGAACGGCACCTCGCGCACACATGCAAACACAATGCCCGACTTGCGTTGTCCGGCAATAAGTTCGATGACTTCAGAAGGTATTTCAGTGGCTTTAGCCGTAAGTTTAAGACCGATAATCAACACTTCTGGAATCAGTTTGCCATCCGCAAGTCCAGTGTTGGCAGAACGAGCCAGGGCCAGCATGGTGATGGATTCAATCTCATTCACAAACCGCTGCTTAAGCTTGCCGGAAATCGGCGCTTTGCCCACGAACAGAGCCTTCGGCAATATGCCCTTGGCCTCCGGAATCGCCGTGGAAACAGGCAGTCCCAGTGAAATTGCGGATACGGAACCACAGTGAGAAGCCTGTGCACCAGTCATCATCGACCTTCTTTCCCGGCCTGCCATCAGTGTCATACCCTCGCAGTGCAGCAGTCCGTTTATCTATTGGAAAGCAACACTAGCGCATCCAGGCCGGAAGTCGTGGTACATATCCATATCCTGCTGCGGTTATAGGAAATCCCCTCCGAGTTTCCTCGAAGGGGATTTTCTATAACGCTAGTTCAAGCGAAGATTCTTGTCTGATGAAAATCAGGCGAGGATCTTGGTCACACGACCGGAGCCAACGGTGTGGCCACCTTCACGCACAGCGAAGGTCAGGCCTTCCTCCATAGCGATGGGCTGAATCAGCTCAACGGTGAAGGTAGCGTGGTCGCCCGGCTGAACCATCTCGACGCCTTCCGGCAGCTCGATGACGCCGGTGACGTCGGTGGTGCGGAAGTAGAACTGCGGACGGTAGCTGGCCACGCTCAACACGACCGGTGACAACGGTACCACGGCCGGAGATGGTGAAGACGTCCTCGATCGGCATCAGGAACGGCTTGTCGAGGTCGTGGACCGGGGTCGGGATGTAGTCGTCGACGGCGTCCATGAGGTCCTTAACGGACTGGACCCACTTCTCGTGGTCCGGAGCGTCGTCGTGCAGAGCACCGTAAGCGGAGGTGTGGATGACCGGGCAGTCGCGGTCGAAGCCGTTCTCGTCGAGGAGGTCGCGGACCTCTTCTTCGACGAGCTCGATGAGCTCCTCATCCTCAACCATGTCGCACTTGTTCAGGGCGACAAGGATCTTCGGGACGCCCACCTGACGAGCGAGCAGCACGTGCTCGCGGGTCTGAGCCATCGGGCCGTCGGTGGCGGCCACAACGAGGATGGCGCCATCCATCTGGGCAGCACCGGTGATCATGTTCTTCACGAAGTCGGCGTGGCCCGGGCAGTCGACGTGAGCGTAGTGACGCTTCTCGGTCTGGTACTCGATGTGGGCGATGTTGATGGTGATACCGCGGGCGGCCTCTTCCGGAGCAGAATCGATCTGGTTGAAGTCGTACTCCGGGTTGACATCCGGGAACTCCTCGTGCAGCACCTTGGAGATGGCAGCAGTCAGGGTAGTCTTACCGTGATCGACGTGGCCGATGGTACCAATGTTAACGTGCGGCTTAGTACGCTCGTACTTTTCCTTTGCCATTACTTTTGTCCTCCTGGACGTCTCGTGAGTTTCCTGCACCCTTTCGCGCAGGCACTCGCTCTATTCTACTGGGTTTCTGGGTTATGTGCCACTTTGAAGAGCCAGAACCCAGTCAGCGGTACAGAATGTTACCGCTGACTGGCGACACTGGCTACTTCATCGTGAGGCGCGTGTCACTCGCCGCGCTGAGCCTTGATGATCTCCTCGGAGACGCTCTTCGGCACCTCGTCGTAGGAGTCCATCTCCATGGTGAACATGGCGCGGCCCTGGGTCTTGGAACGCAGGTCGCCGATGTAGCCGAACATCTCGGACAGCGGGACCTTGGGAATCGACCGGGTGCATCTGACCATCGGTGACGGTGGCCTTGACGCCCACGACCGGGAAGCCGGCGAGGATACCGGACTCCATGGCCTCCTTGACACCAGCCTCGATGGGGCCGATGAATTCGCCGGAGATGTGGCCGCCGGTGACCTTGTTCTCGAACTCGAAGGTCTTGCCCTCGGTGGTGTCGAGCGGCTCGAAGTTCATCAGGACCTTTGCGAACTGGCCGGAACCACCGGTCTGCTTCTTGTGGGTGTAGCCCTGGTCCATGACGGCCTTGCGGATGGTCTCGCGGTAAGCAACCTGCGGCTTGCCCTGGTTGCACTCCACCTTGAACTCGCGGCGCATACGGTCGACGATGATGTCGAGCTGGAGCTCGCCCATGCCGGCGATCAGGGTCTGGCCGGACTCTTCGTCGGTCGTGACCTGGAAGGTCGGATCCTCTTCGGCCAGCTTGGACAGGGCGATGCCCATCTTCTCCTGGTCGGCCTTGGTCTTCGGCTCGACGGCCACCTGGATCACAGGATCCGGGAAGGTCATGGAGTCGAGGGTGATCGGATCGTCGATGGCGCACAGGGTGTCACCGGTGGTGACGTTCTTGAGGCCCACGAAGGTGTAGATGTTGCCGGCGTCAGCCTGCTCCATCGGGTTTTCCTTATCGGCGTGCATCTGGAAGATCTTGCCGATACGTTCCTTCTTCTCGCGGGTGGAGTCGAGCACGGAATCGCCGGGCTTGACGGAACCGGAGTACACACGCACGAACACGAGCTTGCCGTAGAACGGGTGGGTGGAGATCTTGAAGACCAGAGCCGAGAACGGATCGGTCTTGACCGGCTTGCGGTCGATCTCGACGGACTCATCGCCAGGCTTGTAGCCCTTGATGGCCGGCACGTCCTCCGGGGACGGCAGGTAATCGACGACGCCGTCCAGCATAGGCTGAACGCCCTTGTCCTTGAAGGCGGAACCGCAGAAGATCGGGAAGGCTTCCTTGGCGATGGTGAGCTTGCGCACGCCAGCGCGGATGTCTTCCTTGGACAGGTCGCCGTCCTCGAAGAACTTGTTCATGAGCTCGTCGTCGGCTTCGGCAGCGGCTTCCACGAGCTTCTCGTGGTATTCCTGGGCCTTGTCCTTGAGGTCGTCCGGGATCTCGGTGGTGTCGTACTTGGCGCCGAGCTCCTCGGTGCCGTTCCACACGTAGGCCTGCATCTCAACCAGGTCGACAACGCCAGTGAAGTCGTTCTCGGAACCGATCGGCAGCTGCATCACGATCGGAGTAGCGCCCAGCTTCTCCTTGATGGTGTCGACGGAGTAGTAGAAGTTCGCGCCGAGCTTGTCCATCTTGTTGATGAAGCAGATACGCGGAACGCCGTACTTGTCAGCCTGACGCCACACGGTCTCGGACTGCGGCTCCACGCCTTCCTTGCCGTCGAACACGGCAACGGCGCCATCGAGCACACGCAGGGAGCGCTCCACCTCGGCCGTGAAGTCCACGTGGCCAGGGGTATCGATGATGTTGATCTGGAACTTGCCCTTGGTGTCGTGGGACTGACGGCTCCAGAAGCAGGTGGTAGCAGCGGACTGGATGGTGATACCACGTTCCTGCTCCTGCGCCATGAAGTCCATGGTGGAGGCGCCGTCGTGGGTCTCGCCGATCTTGTAGTTCTTACCGGTGTAGAACAGAATACGCTCGGTAGTGGTGGTCTTGCCGGCATCGATGTGGGCCATGATGCCGATATTGCGGACGTCGTGGAGGTCCGAAATCTCTTCAGCCATCGTTTTTCCTTAGCTTTCTTAGGGGGCTTAAGACTACCAGCGGTAGTGAGCGAAGGCCTTGTTGGCCTCAGCCATCTTGTGGGTGTCCTCGCGACGCTTGACGGAAGCGCCGAGACCGTTGGAGGCATCGAGGATCTCGTTGGCGAGACGCTCGGCCATGGTCTTCTCACGACGGGCGCGGGAGAAATCGGTCAGCCAGCGCAGCGACAGGGTGTTGGCGCGGTTCGGCTTGACCTCGACCGGCACCTGGTAGGTAGCGCCACCGACACGGCGGGAGCGAACCTCGAGGGACGGACGGATGTTGTCCAGGGCGCGCTTGAGCACAGCCACCGGCTCCTGGTCGGACTTCTCCTTGACCATATCGAGCGCGGAGTACACGATGTCCTCGGCGATCGACTTCTTGCCGTCAAGCAGAATCTTGTTGATGAGCTGCGCCACCACGGTGGAACCGTAGATCGGATCGGGCAGCACGACGTGCTTCTTGGAAGGTCCCTTACGTGACATATCTCTTACTTCGCCTTCTTTGCTCCATACAGGGAACGACCCTGCTTACGGTCCTTGACACCCTGGGTATCGAGCGCACCACGCACGATGTGGTAACGCACACCCGGCAGATCCTTCACACGGCCGCCGCGCACGAGCACGATGGAGTGCTCCTGCAGGTTGTGGCCCTCGCCCGGAATGTAGGCGGTGACTTCGATGCCCGAGGACAGGCGCACACGGGCGACCTTACGCAGAGCCGAGTTCGGCTTCTTCGGGGTAGTGGTGTAAACACGGGTGCACACGCCACGACGCAGCGGGCTTCCCTTCAGGGCCAAAGTCTTGGACTTCTTCGGCTTTGCCTGACGTCCCTTACGGACGAGCTGTTCAATAGTAGGCAACTTGAATTCTCCGATTCAGTGGT
>PPYF01411338.1_pt1 | contig 33882 bp, 26 predicted proteins | sample 1559871 | NCBI WGS metagenome assembly PPYF01 (sample SAMN08240021, study PRJNA423297) | Human gut metagenome, whole genome shotgun sequencing project.
ACTTCAATAGCTGCCAGAGCATTTGGAATTGCCATTCCCAAATTATTATGAGCATGAAAACCTAACTTTTGTTTGCCTCTTTTTTTCATAATTAAATGTTTTAATGAAAAAAACATCTTCTTAATATCTTCTGGGAGCATCGCTCCATTTGAGTCAGCTAAATAAATGATGTCTGTATTTGTATCAACCAACTCATTTACCAATTCATTTAATTCTTTATGACCTAGACGACTGACACGTATTAAATTGGTACTAATAGCAATATTATATTTCGATAAAGAATTGACAATTTCTTTTACTCGCTCTAAGTTATTTTTTGTAACAGTCAATCGGACCATTCCAATACGTCTATCAGCTAGAATCTCAGCAGTTGATTGAGAAAATTTTTCAGGATTAATCATAACCGAAAATTTTCCTTCCCAATTCAGAATTTCTCCATCAGTCAGAAAGTCTAGGTACTCAGAGTCACATTTTTCTACACCAGAATCCTTAGAAATATTACCTAGATAACCGATTTCAATTAAGTCAATTTTTGCTTTGTTAAGTTCATGAACTAATTTTTTTGATTCAGATTTAGTTAATGCATTATTTACTACATAGCTACCTTCTCTGAGAGTGACATCCATTAATTTAAACATAATACCTCCTTCTAATCTAGATTATAAATAACTAGATTAGTGATTTCAATCTATTTAAAATTTATGAAATTATAACTCAATATATAAAGATGGAAAGAGATTTTTGTTCAATTTCAATTATAAAATACAAAGCTAACAAGCAATTTAAGATTTGAAGTTTATGAAATCGAAAAGGTAAATAATTCAGATATAAATAGTAATATAAAACAGAAATAGATAATTTGGCGACAAACTGGAGTACATTTCAAAGTGAAATCACTTTTTGAGAAGAACAATCAAATTTCAAAAGGTTGGGCCTCTAGAAATATCATTAAGAGAGGTTAATATAATTAGACGAATATTATCCGTAATAATGATACTAAAAATATCTTTATTTACATCATCGTTAACATCCATGCTTTTGGAGACAAAAATGACGAATTAGGTTGTGTTTTTTGTAAAAGAATATGTGTAGCGGTAACCGATAGTAACTTCTTGTAATTATTATTGTACTTATATGATGAGATGCATGAGGCCTAATTATAAAAATAAACAAAAAAAGACAGCTCCAGTTTTGGGAAACTATCTCTTTTGAAGCTCTATCACATTTAACAGTTGAAATAATAACTTAGAAATACTTAGTTATTGTGCAGGTCTCAAAGTTGCTGCTACTGTCCGAATAGTACTTTGAGTAAGTTCATTTTGACTTTCTTCATCTGTGATTACACGAGGTTTTGGAAAGTTCTCGATAGGCTTTTTATGTTCTTGGGCTTGTTTTTTGGCTTGTTCAAGTCGTTGGTGCTGGGCTTCTGGGCCCCAGTCTTTTTCTGCAGCAATCTCAGAGACCATAAAGGCACTATATCGATATGCCTCTGGAACAATCGTCTGGATTTGTTCTTTAGTGAAGCGGTCTCCCTCACTATAATCAACGACATCCCAAATAAGTCCGCCATTGCCATCTTCTCGTGCTGCAAGGAAGTGTTCGCATCCGATAGGATTTGAGAGATTGATCATAAAGAGTTCTTCAGACCATTCTCCAGTCATTACAGCATCAATGAATGTTTTATATTCATCGTCTGAGACAAATGTTAGTTGACCTTCTTTTTCAGCTTTTTGAGCTTCACATAATACCTCAAATCGTTCTTGGTATAGTGAGAAATTGTACTGTTTCAAAAAACTTGCTTGTTCCGTTGTTAAAATATTTTTCTTCATCGTGATTACCTCTTATTCTAAGTTAAATGTCAGTGTTACTTTAGTCAATGGGATGTGTTTAAGCCCCCAAAAGCCAGATTTCAGTAACACTTTGAACATACCAGCTACATTTCCTTCTGTATCTTGTCTAAACTTTTCATCTCTGATTTCCGTAAGACCTTTAAATTCATGAGAAATACTACTAGCAATAGATGAACGCATCGACTCTTTGATATTGTCTACGGTGTCAAATCGTCCTCTGATATTTGCATTGTGTCTATCGTCAAAAATGATTTTATTGATTTGACCTTTGCTGAAGTTTCTTAAGGCAATAGCTACAACATAAGGAAGTGCAATCCCTAGTGTAACTAGTGGGTGTGTTAGAATATCAAACACTATACCTTTTAGAGTGGTGATAAGTACGATATAAGCCAATGCTCCTATCAATTTAAAGTAATTAACTGACATCGTAAATTTATTTTTTCGATTAGCTAATAACAGACCAATACATACATAAACCACTAGTAATACCAGGGCGACAATATGAATCGTCTTTGTTGAAACATTGAAAATATTGTTTGCTAATAACAGAACTGAAGTGGCTGTTATAAATATGATTTCAAGAAAATAAATACTTTCAGCAAACCATTTCATCAGCAACATGAACATTAATTTATTATTTTTCAAATAGATACCTTCTTTCTACCTATATGGTCTTGATTTCATAAGTTCATAATTATATAAATTATCAGTTCTCATATAAGCAATAACTTCCTTCCTAGTTTGTTTTAAAGTACTTCTTTATTATAGGAAAACAAATATCTATTTGTAACCCAGTGACACCTCTTAAAAAAACACAACTCTTGTGAGCTGTGCTTTTAGGGAATTATGAATTTAGAATAGGGAAAAGGATTTTTTAAGAAGTGGGTGGTATCTTAGCATTCTTTACTACGTTTTGAGAAACCAAGCATACCTAGTGCAGTAGTTAGAACAACTGTACCTACTGCAGCAATAGCTGAAGTTGATTTTTCACCAGTGTTAGGAAGAACTTTGATAGCTTGTTGTTGGACAGGCACTTCTTCTACTGGTGTTACTGGGGTAGAAGTAGGTCCGCCAGACTCTCCTACTGGTGCTGCTGGTGGTGTATCGAATGAAACAAGATTTGATTTATAGGCATTACCAAAATCAATCTGATAGAAATCATTTTCTACAGTAGTACCTGCAGGGACTTGCAATGTAGCAGGGAGATTAACTGTTACATTATTGTTTTTTAGAATGTAGTCTTGGTAATAATCAACTGGATTTTTAGCTACCCAGAGATAGAACTCACCAATTGGGTTAAGACCAGATTCATCTAGGATCTTGTTGATGGCATCAGTACGTCCTTCATCTGAAAGTACGTGATACATATCAAAAAGGTTTTTGACATCATTGTTATTGCTATCGACTATAGTAATAGCATCTTCATCTACAGTGAAGGCCCCATCTTGCACATCATCAAGGAGTGCAAATTTAAGTGCTTGTTTAGATGCAGCCATATCTTTGTATGGGCTATAGTCAGTCGTCAAATGGAAGGTTACTTTATCATCTTCAGTAGTCTTACCGTCGATGTCATTTCCTTTTGAATCTGTAACAGACTTATGTGGTTTTGGAGCCGTTGGTGTCTTGTTAGTTACAGTATTAGAGAAGGTCTCATAACCGTTGCGACCAGATTTATAAGTATTATCGTAGAAACCGTTATCGTCAGTTGCTACGAACTTGATTGTAGGTGCTTCAAGAGCTTTACCATCGTATTTGGCAGTAAATGTGTAGGTCTTAGAAGCATCATCATAGTCAACGTTCCAACCTTTAGCCTCATTTTCAGCTTTGTTGGCTTCGATGTTAGGAACTTCTCCAAATTCAAGTGGATCACGAGTTGTCACAGTGTCTCCAACTTTAGCATTAGCAAAGATGTTTCCATTATTCAAAACATAGGTATGTTCATCATTCTTAGGAATCATTTTACCATTAACATTTTCACCGTCGCTATTGAGAACTGTTTTAGTAACAGTTGGTTGGTAGTCCATCTTGTAATCATGATAGCTTACAGATGGAATTTCTGGTTTAACAGGCTCACTAACCTTTTTAACTGTAGCTGATGGAACCACGTTTGCATTAGTGAAATCAAGACTCAACTGACCATGCGTATTGATAATCCAGTTATCATCAATGTTAAGAATTGGGATAATACCAGTAGTCTCGCCTGGTTTCAAGACATAGGACTTGTTAAGTGCAATACTACGGTTGATATCTTCCGCAAAGCTTGAGTTACCATCATGGTTTACTGAGTAGATTTCTTCTCCGTCTGTGTAAACGTGGTAGTTAAGATTTTGGTTAACACCAGTATTTGGACGGTTACTTGTATAGGAATAGTTCCACAAATCGAGACTATTAAGTGTTACGGTTGTCGAACCGTCTCCGTTAGCTGCAGACGTGAAATTAACCTTACCATTAAGGGTACCTGTACCCAAAACACCTAAGCTATCATTAGCTGAGTCATTCATATCGTGCGTGAATGAGAAGGTTCCGTCTGGATTAACACTACCATTTTGAACAGAGTTCCCGTAAGTCAATTGATCAACATTTTGTGTTGTCACACGTCCATCAACATTAACGTTAGCATTATCCTTCATAGCAGCATAATCTTTGTTAAATTTGTCGATGGTTTCTTTGTTCGAAGCAATCTGCTTGTTAACCTGTTCAGTATAGGTGTTGTAATCACCTACATTATTACCATCCCCACTTGAGATTTCAGTAGCTTCAGCTTTAATAAGTCCATTACTATCTTTAACCGCTTTGTCTACTTGAGTTTCAAGTGTATCGTGTGCTTTGTCAGCTGCATCATAGGCTGATTGGCGTCCAGATGCGTCCTGGGTAGCTTGTTTGATTGTAGCTACTTGTTCATTTTGGTCGGCCTTGATTTCAGCTTGCTTTGTTGCGAGGTCTTCACTTGTGGTTGGTGTCCCTTTGTCTTGCGTAGCATCTTGTGTTACTTTTACACCACTGTCTTTGGCAGTAGCAACTGCATCTGTGACAGCTGTGTTGTCGATAGTTACCTTTTCAGCTTCAGTAGATGTATTAGCCTTTTCAGCGTAAGCGTTATTATCATTAGTACTTACTGGTTGTGTAGTAGCTACTTCTGCTACTGTTTCAGTAGGTTGTGCATCAGTAGTGTTTGTTGCAGTCGCTGTGGTTGTTGGAGTAGAGATATCTGAAGTTGCAACAGCTGTAGCTTGTGACATAAGGCTGTCTGCGTTTGCTTGTGAGGTAGCCACTGGTTCTGAATTTACAGGAGCTTCAGTTACTTCATCTGCGGATGCTTGAGAAGTTCCTCCAACGATTGCTGCAGCACCGAGTGCAAGTACACCTACTGCTCCATAGACTTTATTTTTTCGAATAGAGCCATGTCCTTTCGTGTTATTTGAGTCTTTAAACATTTTCAATAATCACCTTTCTTAGTTTGAGTACCATTTATCTTGTTTTACAGCTGTACGTTGAAGACCAAGTGCTGCCAAAATCAAGAATCCAAAGGTAACAAGTTTTGTTCCAGCTTCCCCTGTTTCAGGAAGTGTTACCATTTCTCCTGCCTCGGTCTTAACAGAGACAGTTCCATCCTCATTCACTGCTCCTCCTGCCTGTGAAGCTGGAACTGAGGCTACAGAACCATCGAAGTTTTGTACGACAAGATCACTATTGTTTGTTGAGACAACTTTATAACCAGTATTTGTGACGACTGGTTGACTAGGAGTCACATTAAGTACAACCTGTTTTGTTGAAGGAGAAACGTCCCCTGGTTTAGGTGCTTCTTGAACATTCGTGTCGCTAACTTTAGGAGTTTCTTCAGTTTTAGGAGACTCAACTACCTTGTTTGAAGATGCTGCTGAAGTTGAAGCTACTTCTGTACGATTGTCTGATTTATGTTCAGATGGTGTAGAGACACCAGTTCCATTGGTTCCGTCAAGAATATGAGGAGTGTTTGTAGCAGTTTCAGACAGTTCTGGAGAGGTTGATGATTTCTCAGAAGATGTTGTTCCTTCGCTACTTGGCAAACTTACACCTGTTCCAGATGTTCCATCAGATACTTTTGGTGTTTCTGAACTTGTTGAAGAAGATTCAGCTGAAGTTGATGAGCCACTAGGTGCTTCAGAACTTGAAGCGTTATTCCCTTCAGTTGGTGCTGGAGTTGGTGTGGCAACCGTTGACCCTTTATCATTAACAGTATTTGTTGAACTTTCACTGCTACTGCTAGTGTTATTTTCACTATTATGGTTAGTATTAGCAGTATCCGTAGCGTTAGGCTTAGTAGGAGTTTCAGTTACTGTGTGCTCTGAAGGGGTAGGTGTTTCTGATGCAGTTGAAGTTGTATCAGAAGTAGAGTTTCCTTCACTTCCTTCAGAGGTAGCTGTAGACGTTTCAGCAGTTGTACTTGCATTTTCAGAAGTCGTAGGTGTAGCCACAGAAGTTTCTGATGTCTTCCCTTCGTCTTGATTTGGCGTAGTAACACTTGGTGTTGTAGGTGTAGCTACACCTGTACCAGTAGAACCGTCAGTTACTTTAGGTGCTTCAGCAGTTGGGACATCTGTGGTATTGGTACCGGGTGTCGCTGATGTTGATGAAGCGGGAGGAAGAAGTGTATCGGAGTGTCCAGTCGCAACAGTAGCATTATCTGTTGGTCCAGTTAGTGCGGCAGTTTCGTCTGCTGATACCCCATTATTAACCAAACCTGTTGCTACAAGGGCTGTTAAAAAAGCTCCAGATTTTAGGATCATTGAACGTTTGTTTTTATCCATAAATAAGCAATTTCCTTTCTAAAAAAATTACAATCAGATAATAGCAAAAGTCATCCCTGACTCAAACCCAGTGACACCCTATGAAAACACAAAAAAAGAGCATACTGCTCTTATGTAATCTATTCGTGGATTGTATTCGATGTCTAACTAATTAAAGGCCCGTCTACGGATTGAGATTCCAACATCTTGCCAAGATACCTCCATATCATCAGAGGGCGTATTTCCTAATAGAAAAACAGGTTTATTATGGAATAGAGCATCAAATCCAATGTCTTCATAAAAGAGTTCTTCGTCATCATATTGAAAGCCAGAATCAATATCGAATTCATTATTGAATATAGCACGGCAAATAAAGTACGCACCTAGACCATAGTAAGGAATAGGTTCATTGGAACCTTTAGGTGTAGCTTCAAATCGATAGTACTTCTCTACTTCAATGGAGTTTTGAGCATTGACTTCAATAGGCTTAAGATAACAGTACCCACGACTAGCGAGAGCTTCATCTAATTGCTGACGTAGAGGGCTTTTTTTATGAGCGATGAGACCAGGAATGGCATCCGCCTTACTGTCGAGAAAGTCATATGCATTCAGAAGAATCAAACCTTTTTTAAAAAAGTCTGGGCTAGTCTGTCTGTCCAACCACTCACCTAAAAATCGGTTAATACGAGGTGTATTCATAATTTTCTCCTTTCATAGATTTTTGAATCGTCTTTTCTTAAACTAAGATTAGTGTAGCACAGAGGAAATTACAAGAGCAAGCGCAGAGAGCCCTAAATTTTCAAAAGTCATTTAAAATGAACTATTTTTTTAGACGTTGCTTTATCAACCTCAAGGTTTACTTGATAAATTCCCTAGTCTTTAATACAGCCAATAGTGATCCAAAAGTTGAAGTTACAGGGAGGGGTTGCACCTGTTCTTCCTCTTTGATTTATTATCATGATAAACTCTTCCTCGTTTATGGCCCATCCAGCAGTTCTCTTTACTTGAAGTTAGCACTATTCTTGGGGCGAGGTGTTTATTTATATATTATTCTGCTGGCACTAAGTGCGAAGTGACAGTGCTTTTGGTTTGCAAATTAATAAGCTTCCTCGCCTCATTCTCTTCTAACACTCCATCAAGTACGCTCGCACTATCCTTTAATATAAATTGCCAATTACGGGGTAAGGTCTCGTCCTGTCATTTAAAACATTCCATATCCTACTTGAGTAATAATGTAGTCTGTTCATAATGGTATTCAGAAACAAACATAGTTATTGTTCTTCTGTTAACTGCTTTATGGAAATTTAATCCCCAAAAATAGAAAATAGCTCCATAATCTCTACAGTAGTTTTACCTACTACAGAAATTATAGAGCCTACTATGAAGCGATAAATTTAGTGTTGATAACTCTACCTTCCAAATGAACATCTGGTACCGTACTTCTCTATCAAACATTATTGATATGAACGTAAAGAGAGGAAATAGTATTGGGAGACCTTTAACTTCAGGCTTCTTCAGTATCTTCTGATCCACACCAACGACACTTTTCGTAAATATCTGTTTCATCAATATCATACGAATAGTATCCAAGACAACTATTACAGTAACGATCTATTTCCATGTTAAACCTCCAAAATCCAGACTATCTAATCTGGATAGCCAATAACATTTTTTTCAACGGTCTCAATAACTTCCTTAGGAATATCAGCAATAGCCGTCTGATAAACTATATTTTGTCGTGGATTAAAGAAACCTAGCTTTGATATACTCAAGAACTCTGGTTGATCGGAACGAATCCCCATTAAATAGTATATAAGAACCTGCAGCGTATAGTCCTTATTCGGTTTTGATTTTATGACCTTGAAATCCCAAAGAGTATCCTTGGTTAAGTAATCTCCATCACCTGATGTGATTGTGTCCGTATATGCAGAGTCGAATGTAAATCCATCTAAAGTGATCGGCCCATAGATTTCAAAGAAGTGTAGACTTCGCTGTACCATGATACGAATATTTTCAATCGTGGTTTCATCAGCATGAATAGTATCAACTGTGATAAAACGAGTAGGGCCTGCTCTAAAAGCAACATCGTAGCCCACCAAAATACATGCAGCAGCAATTGATTGATTATCTAGTCCAACAATTTGGTCTAATAGTGAAATAGCCTTATCAAATTCACCCACCAGATACGCTCCATTTAAAGAAATCTTAAACGCTTCTTTGGGCTGAGCACCATTCATCAAACGTGTTAGATAGTCTACAGCCAGACCAACAAGTCCTGGCGATACAGACTCATCTGAATTCAAGGTTTTTCCGTCATCTAAGGTAATCTCTGAAAACTGCTTCAATGGTATGTAACCACCTCTAGGCTGTTTCACTACCTTTATTCGGTTTGTTACTGAAGTCATTTTTTACCTCCCAAGTACTAACAACTATAATTAACTATGGTGAATTGCCATTTGTTATCAATAAATTGTATTGAAGTTCTAGTAACGGAGCCATAGGCTATGCTACTTCTCCTCAATCTTTCATAAGCTCTTCAAATGGATTTGAAGAATATTCTGGTTCTTCCTTAAGAAACTCAATAGCTGACTTCTTCGCCAATTCCTTATAAAGCTCAATTTCCTCCATCGAATTAAAAGCTTTAGGGTCATTAGGATCCAGAAGGTATTTTCCTTCAACAAATTCTAGGCCTTCAATTTCTCGAGCCATCATCTTCATACTATAATCTAACTTATCAAACATTACTTTTCCCTTTCATTTCCGAATTCGTCACATTATACTAAAAGTCCTTGATTACTTTATCTAGCTAAACCAAATATCTCTTTTGCTAGATAAAACAGAAAGACTATTAAATCAAAATGATACTGAATTCTGTTCCCTTAGTTTTTTATTTATCTCATGATTATATTTTATCAATATAGATATATAAAACAAGCGCAATAACAATGCACCTGTTCCTGTATTCGACCATGTACAAACAAATTAATAATGAAGTGCGAGTTACATGTACTTTTATCTTTTTATTATGTAACATTGAAAGTAATCTGGCTATATATTTATTTAATTAGGAAATACCAAGTACCGTGAAGTCTCATTATGATACTCTACATTTTCCCAGTAACATGTAGCGATCAAGTTTAAAAACACCAAAAAAGCCAAAGCTTAAGCCTCAGCTTTTATAATCTCAAATCATCGGTTAATACAACATTGATAGATTCTTCAGTATTTTTACGATACCTCTTCAAACATACTAGTGAAACAACTACCGAAAGTAATATCAATAAGACGCCACATACAACCATTGCAAAGCCCTGTTCAGGACGAGTACCATAGTTCTCAGTATAGTTCAATAGTGATGTACTAGTTTCCATTTTTTGGATAACGTTGGGAACAAAGTTCCAAGATACAATTGTAAAGACTGCTAAAAAGAGTAGCATTCCGAACGCCCAACTTAGAACGTATCGTTGCTGACGAGTCATAAAATCACGCTGCTTGTATTCTTCAACACATAGTCCCTTATATTGTCCATCCTTAGTAAAGAAACGTGGCTCTTCACCATTTTTAATTCGTTGAATATCACTTAAAATTTCAGCACTTAAGTGTCTAGCAGGCAACTCTTGAGCTAATTTATTTTGTTCTTCAATATTTAGCTCAGAAACCTCATCAGTATATTTTAAAAGATATTCCTTAGTCTGTCCGTCAAATACTCTGACCAACTTCCTTAAAAGACGCTTTGTTTCTTTTTCCATGACTCCTCATCTCCAATCGTTCTTTAATCCTATTCTCTTATTATCACCAATTCTTTAATCCCTGTGCTATGGCACTATTATATCAAGGATTAAGAAGATATGCACTTACACAAGGACAAAAATCCCTATTAGAGTTAAATATATAAAGAAAAGCTCCATCTATTGATGAAGCTAAACAAGATATGTAAGACGGATTGACTACGTTTAGTCATGTCCATGTTCAGCATGATCAGCTTCAGCTACTCCATGAACTGATGTTACTTCTATTTGAGTTGTTCCCATAACGTAATTCCCACAGAAATAGAGTTTCGCACCATCTGGGTTAGCAACCTCAAGGACAAACTGACGAACATTATCTGCTTTGGCATTAAATACTTGCGTTTTAGCATCAGAGTACTTATAACCTAGCATGAATTTCGCTACAAGCTCATACTGCATCTTAGTGCTAGTGATCGTTAAGTGATTTTGATAATCTGGCTTAACATCGGTTACGTTCTGAACTGTCTCAACATAAGAACACATTTCTTTCAGTGCATTCTTTACAGTTTGCGTATCAGCATCACCTGCAGGTGTTTGTGTTTCTAAGGTCGCAAGTGCCTCTTTACGCCATCTCTCATACTTATCTTCCTTTGGAATATTTTCCGAGGAGGAATCTTCAATCACCTGTTCGGTGCTAAGGGGTGTTGCTTTTTTCTTAGGTTCATTCTTCTTCATTAACGCAGAGACCAAAAACATGACTCCAAGAGCGAGGAAAATGACCACTAAAATAATAATGTATTTATAATCTTTTTTCATGAGCTCAGTATAACATCATTTATATAAAAGAAAAAGGGAGTGACACCCCCCCTTTTTTTGTTTCACAGTAATACCTAAAATGATTTATCTAAATTGGAGATATTTTTCATCCAACGATACTTTGATTTCATTGAATTCATGATTTGGATCATAAACTGTTAAATTTAATTCTTTAGTTGTTCCTTCTCTCCACTCAGTGATGACTGCATAATGCGTGCTAAAAAATACCGTACCATTCTTATTGCAAGCTACAATAGTCATAGGCACATAACTTAGATAATAATTGGTAGTATTCTCAAATGTACCAGAACAATTCAATTCATCACTATTTTCGCTACTTTTACTGATTGTAAAGTTGTTCCCCTTAAAAATTTTTTTAAATTCTTGGATTATTTCTTTTGTTTGTTTTACTTTTATTCCTATGTCTAGTATATCACGTAAGTTCCTGGTATCCTGGACTGGTATCTTCTTCCTTGAATGAATATCAAGTATCAATTCATATCTCTTTTTTCTATACTCAACCCAACGATCAGAAGAGTAATGATCATTTTCCTTCGATGTTAATTTTTTTGAATCCTCAAGAACATTTATATATTCAATAGCTAATTTCTTAAGCTTGTTGTCCTTAAAAGTTTTTTCCTTATATCTTCCAACTTCCGATAACTCAAGTTGTGTTGCCTTTTCATAGTACGACGTAGTATCCTCGTAATTTGATGCGGCATCCTCCCACCGTTTATCTAACCCCCTAGCCAACGAAATAATGAAATCATTATCATAGGTAATTGCCTTATTAACTGCAGAACTGCACAAGAACAATGAGACAACCATCAGAACCGCAAAAAGTATTTTTTTAGGCATAACCATACCCTCCTAATTCCATTCCCACCACTATTATAACATTTAAACAATTTCAACCCGAAAGAAACCTAGTATATAATAATCTTTGTATTTATCACCTATGATACCTCTTATAAATCAAAGAGCCAGGAAAAATCCTGACTTTTATGGCTCTATAATTTCTGTAGTGGGTAAAAAATAGTAGAGATTATCGAGGTTTTTCGTGCTTAGAAACAAACCCTAAGTAATATAAGTTAGAGGCTTAATCAATATTTTATGCACGAACAACAACTCAAAAAATCTTTTATCTAGTGATTAGTTGAAACAAGAATTAAAGTTCCCCACCAATACCTTTAAATTTTTCAACAAAACTACTGATTTTTTGGAAGACGATTTGTTTTTTTGTACGATATTGTGGATTTAGAGGGCTCATTTTTGGAAGAGCTTCATTCAAATCATTACCATTTTCACTAGCATACCCATGCTTCAGTGAGGTTTGAATATAACGCTTAGCACATTGCTCATTTAATCCCTCAACCCGAATTAAATCTTCTGCCTCTCTTTTTTGTTCGTGTTGTGCAAATACAAAGAATTGCTCAATAATATCCGATTTATCCGAAAAATTATCTAAATCACTTTTATGAATGAAATCGACAATCAAATCTTCCTTAGAACGATTACCAAGGCTTGCTCGAATAGTTCGGGTAATTTCTTCAACAAGTACATCTTTATTTGAAACTTTTTTATTTGTTTCAAAAATGAGTTCCAAGATATAATCAAGATTGATTTCTTGTGATTTTAGCAATTCAACTTCAAAGACAACCGAATCCCAGTCTACTTTAGAATGGCCATCTTCCTTATTACGACCTTCATTATCATACCAAGACTTAATATCATTATAAGTCGAACGGTAATCTTGAATTTCCCTAATACTTGGAATACTTAACTGAGCTAATTCTGCTAAAGTCGCATCATCCATATGGTAACGTTTCTTGAAGGATTCTACCGCCTTTTTATCTAAAATATCAAGTTCTTGTAATGCTTTCAGGCTCATGAAATCATCATAATTTTGCAAGATATTGTCGAGACGAAGAAATTGACCAAATAAAGAAATAAATTCTTTCTTATCACTCTCTTTAATAATAGTCTGTGGGTCTGGGAATTTTTCTTGTAACTCTTGAACAACAGCCATATAGCCTTTTTGATCTTCCCCCGCCTCTGTAAAACCAGTCATATAGTCTTGATAAGGCCGTTCTAACAGAATTTCTGCTGTCTCTGTCTTCCCAAATAATTTAATGGCATCAGTTGTGGCCTGCTCTAAATCCCGAAATGTTACAATGTTACCAAAAGACTTAGTTGCATCATAAATCCGATTGGTTCGAGAGAAAGCTTGAATCAAACCGTGATACCTTAAGTTTTTATCTACAAAAAGAGTATTTAAGGTAGGTGCATCGAAACCTGTTAAGAACATCCCAACTACAATTAAGAGATCCACATCACGATTTTTGACACGCTTAGCCAAATCACGATAATAATTCTGAAAATCCTTACTATTAATCGTAAAATTAGTTCCAAACAGCCGGTTATAATCGGATACACAACTAGCTAAAAATTCCTTACTACTAATATCCGCTATATCTGTCGGTGAAAAGCTCTCATCATCAATTTCTCCAATAGCCGCCTGCGACTCATTAGCAGCATAAGAAAAAATAGTTGCAATCTTCAATGGTTTATCAGAATATTTTTGCTGTTTTTGTAACTCTTGATAATAGGCTTTCGCTGCATCGATACTTGAAACAGCGAACATAGCATTGAAGCCTTTATCAGAAAATCGATGCGTCTTTTGAGCAAAATGTTCTAAGATATAACTAGAGATTTCAGCAATTCTAGTTGGATGAAGCAGAGCTTTTTTATTTTCAGCCGCAGACAACTTGGTCAAGTCCTGCTCGCTTTCGATTGCCTTGAACTGTGGTCGAACATCGTTATAATCAACCATGAACTTCAAGACTTTTTGATCTCTAATCGCATCAGTTAATACATAAGCATGTAATTCACGCCCGAAAACAGATACGGTTGTATCTGTCCCCAATGCATTTCCCTTCTGAATTAGTTTACCAGAGGCATCATATTTATCAGGTAAAATAGGTGTCCCTGTAAATCCAAACTGGCAATACTTCTTAAACTTCAGTCTGAGTCGCATCTGTACTTTACCAAACTGGGAACGATGACATTCGTCAAAGATGAAAACTACTTGCTTTTGATATATCTCATGTTGACTCTCACTGTTCATAAAGTTGTTGAGCTTCTGAATAGTTGTCACGACTATTTTATTATCGTCTTTTTCGATATTGCGTTTAAGACCCGCTGTGCTATTGGAACCATTAACAGAGTCAGGTGAAAATCGCTGGTACTCCTTCATTGTTTGATAATCCAAGTCCTTGCGGTCCACCACAAAGAAAACCTTATCTACTTCTTCCATCTCAGTAGCAAGTCTAGCAGCTTTAAAACTTGTCAGGGTCTTCCCTGAACCAGTAGTATGCCAAATATAACCACCTGTATCAGGACCGCTTTTGATTTTTGAAGCAATAGCTGAACGTATCTTCCAGATGATTCTCTCAGTTGCCGCAATCTGATAAGGACGCATGATAAGAAGAGTATCATTAGTATCAAATACAGAATAATTTATCAAGACATTTAACAAGGTCTGTTGACTCAAGAAAGTTGCTGTAAAGTCCTTCAAGTCCTTAATAGGATTATTATTTTTCAAAGCCCAATTCATGGTGAACTCAAAAGAATTCTTATCTCGCTTGGTCGTATTAGCAAAATACCGAGTATCCGTTCCGTTTGAGATGATAAAAATCTGAAGGTACTTAAAGAGAGAATTCTCCTCATTGAAACTCTCTTTACTATATCTGTGCACCTGATTAAAGGCCTCTCGAATCGCAACTCCACGTTTTTTAAGCTCAATTTGTACCAGAGGCAATCCATTTACCAACAAGGTTACATCATAACGATTGCTACTAGTACCAACTTGCTTCATTTGATTAATGACTTGCAGTTTGTTTCGACTAATATTTTTCTTATCCCATAGATAGATATTCTGGATATGCCCATCATCAAAGATAAAATCATAAATATAGTTGTCATGAAGTTTTCTGGTACGATCAATCAAACTGTCACTGGGTTTATTGAGGTACTCATCCAAGAAGCGCAACCACTCAGCATCTGTAAAAACCACATTGTTCAGAACTTCCATCTGGGTCTTGAGATTAGCCAAAAGCGCCTCTGGGGTCGTCAAATAAGTAAGATACTCGTATCCTTGCTGGCACAAGTCAGCAATCAGCTCCTTCTCCAAGTCCGCCTCTGTCTGATACTGACTAGGCTGTTCTATCTTGGTATACTTTTCTAAAATGATAAAATTATCTGACTCCACAATAGCTGTAGTCAATGTGCTTTCAGACATAATTACTCCTTATAATTGCAAGTGCTCTCTAAATGCTGTAACAGGTTTTTCAAAAGCGCAGTTTCTGGGGGGGTTACTAGTTCATCTTCCTCGGTTGATACTTTAGAATGACTAGAAATATTTAATATCCTTGACTCATAGTTACTAAAACTTCCTTCATTATCACGTGGCAATAAATCCTGCCAATTTTGATACCCTAGGAAAGTTGCTGTTTTCTCGTAAAGATTTCTTAAAAAATTAAAATGATATTTATAAACCAAATTGTCTTCTATAGCTTTATGTAATGATTTTCTTAAAAAATTATGATAAGCAAAAGGAGAGTCATCTGGTTGTTTTATCAGCTCATATGACCCATCTCCTAATTTTTCAAATCTAAATCTACTACTATCAGGAACCTTTCGGGTGTCAATATAGGTTCTATTCTCTCCAGTTTCTTCGTCAATAGCTCTCTTACTATATCTCTCATTCCGTTTAATATTTTTTAACTCATTATATAAGACATTATAGAACAACGGATTGTGAGTTGTTATTATAAATTTAAGATTAGACTTACTTGTTCTAATTAACTTACCTAAATTTGATGCAACTTCTATCAAGTGGTTTTCATCTAATGATGAAACCGGGTCATCAATAAATACATACTCTAAATCATCAAACTCTCTAGTACTACGTTCATCAGGTTCTAGTATATCAAGCTCACTAATAACTAGCTCTAGCAATGTATAAAAAATAGACCAAATAAAATTGCTCTCTTCACCTTTGGATAACTTAATTTGTTCCTTTAGTCTATCCTCACCATCACCACTTTGAATAGTGAAAAGAATATGACCATCTGACAAAAGAAATGAAGGTGTCATTTTATCATTTGTATAATGCTGAAAATGCGAAATAATATTCTGATCCTGTCCCTGCTCTTGAATAATCCAAGATATAAAAGAATTTGGTTGAATCTTCAGTTTAAAATCTTGATTGCTGTCAAGACCATTATCCCAATAGAACAAGTCCTCAGTAAAAGCATTATAATAAAGAATCTTATCTCTCGTAAGACCGCCTTCTTCAGCTTGAAACAACTTAGCAAATTCTTTAGAGAGCCTGGTCTTACCCGTCCCATTAAATGCGTAGATTAGCTGAACTTTCTGGTTCGAAGCTTTTAACTCTTGTGCAATATCACTTAGCGCTTTTGCCATATGCCTTTCCTATTTTTTCTATAAATCAAAATTAAACAATTGTTCTCGCCAGTATGCATACTGCTTCTGTCTCTGTTCTATCTCTTTAGGAAGACCTTCTGAAATAGAAGTGGTTAAGGTGTTGAAATTGTCAAGAATGGAGACAATTCTTTCTTGTTCAGTAAAGGATGGTAAATAAAAAGTAACTTTATCAATAGCATCCTTAGATAATCTAGGAATACTAGCCTTTCGAACTTGTGATTTGAGTCTATCTTGCTTACTTAACAAGACATAATACATAAATTTATCAGAAATATCTTCTGATGTCTCTAATGTATAAACATCATCCGCCGCCCAAAAGTCTGTATCACTATATCCAATTTCACCGGCCGCTCCAGCACAAATCACAAAGCTGGTTTCTTTTACCCTGTTTGATTGTTCAAAGTATCCTAAAGGTGTCAAGCTGTTTTGATAAACTGGGAAACTTCCTGCAGCAGTTAATTGTTTTTTAACAAGGCGTTTCCCACGTTGTAAATTGACAACTTGTCCCAACTTCACTCGAATTGGGCCAAATACCCAAGTCAAGAGCCTAATCAGGTCTTGTCTGTACTGTACTGTCAGTGTACTCGCCTTCGGCGACGAATGTCAAGAGTTTATCTCGGAAATATTCATACTGTTTTTGACGCAGTTCTATCTCCTTGGGAAGTCCGATTTTTAGGTCATTACAAACCGTATCAAAATTGTCCAGAACTTGAACAATACGAGATTGGATTTCGAGAGAAGGGACTGGAATTTTCAATGATGAAAATGTAGATAAATTAAGATTATCCTGTGCACTACCATAACTCTTATTTACAAGATAATCTTTTATTGAATTTAAATAATAGTAAACATATTCTGTAATGGCAAATTTTGGATTTGCAACAAACCCTATAATACTATCAGGGAAACACGCATCAAATCCTAATAATCCAGTTTCCGCTATATTAGCAGCAATTGTGATACACAATGTTCCCTTTTCCCACTGCTTACTTTGTTGTAATCCAAAAGCACTATAAGTTTGAGAATAGTTTTCAATCCATTTACCAGCCTCTCTTATATCTCCCGTCTGTATGAACGGTATATCACCACCATATAATCTTGCATCATTTCTAGGCCTATGTTTTGATTTCCCTCGACCAAAATCTTTTGCTACTTCCGAAAGAGACTTCCACTCAACCTGATAAATCTCATCCTCAAATGATAAGAGTTTATCTCTATAAAAAGAATATTGCTTTTTACGTGAGGTCAATTCTGAGGTCAATTCTGAGGTCAATTCTGTAACATAATCAGTAAATTTGTCAAGTATTTGCACGATTTTTTCTTGAAGTTTTAGAGGAGGAATTGGAACAAGAAACTTTGAATAAGTTCCAATCCATTGTCTACCATGTTGATCTGGTTTATAAGTTATTGTACCCAAATAATGCCATACATAGCGTAATAAAACTTCATTTTTAAATTCATCCTTTATCGTTAACATTTTCATTGCTGATGATTTTACTTTAAATTTAAAATCTACCCATTGTTTTGATGTAGTAAAATCATCAAAAATGATAACAGGATTGTTTTTGCTAGCATGATAAATACCGTCTTTTTCATTTGTATAACCTAAGATAAATGATTGTCCTGCAGTTAAAACAGGAATTTCATAACTGTCAGCATAAGATTTACTTGATACAATATATTTGGTTGGTTGCTCATAATCTACTACTTCCCCCAACTCTTTCCACTCAACGGGACAGTTATGGATTTCTTCTAGGATATTCATCAGTTACCTCCTTCCTTTGCAATATTCTCAATACCTTTGATTTCCTTGAGGTAGTCTTTTTCGACTTGACTAAGAGTCTTGGATTGATAGCTCTTATATTCCTTGTCTACCTTATGTTTCATCTGTTCACGAGAGATAGAGCCACTGTTATCCAGCAAGACTTCTCCAGTAGCGAGAAGGATTCGATCCACATGTGTCACCCAATCAGCCATAGTCATGACTTCTTCTCGCTCTGCCTGTCTTTCAGCAAAGTCTAGATATCCCGATACAAGCTGATTAAGCCCACGGAGTTCCTTCTCTGTCAGATAGTTCTTAGCAACTTTCGCTTCAGATAGAGTAGGGAGGTCTCCCTTAAAAATAGTCAAGCCCATAAACTCCTTTTCACTATCAACACGATTGTAGATAAGTTCGCTGGCAGTATTGTGGTGAATGGCATAATGCATCTTGTTCTGCACCGTCGCAAAGAATTTCTTTGCCTCTGGTGAATTTGCATTGTAGTCACTTGATGTAGCAAAGAGATCCAAAACCTGACGGTAAAAGACTTTTTCACTTGAGCGAATGTCTCGGATTCTTTCAAGAAGTTCTTTAAAGTAAGAGCCCCCACCCAAGTTTTTCAAGCGCTCATCATCCATAGCGAAGCCCTTGATCAGATACTCTTTCAAGACTGTCGAAGCATAGTGTCTAAACTGAATTCCTCGCGGGGATCGTACACGATAGCCAATCGCTAAAATCATATCGAGATTATAGTAAGCAACATTTCTCTGAACACTTCTACTTCCCTCATTTTGAACTGTCAACTTATAGTTGACAGTTGCCTCCTCCGATAATTCACCATCTTCAAATATAGCCTTTATATGTTTACTAATGTTTTGTTTGGAAGTTTGAAAGAGCTCAGCTAATTCTTGTTGGCTCAGCCAGACCGTTCCATTATCCAAATGAAGTTCAATAGCGGACTTGCCATCATCTGTTTTATAGAGAATCACATCATTTACCATAGCTCAGTTCCTCTACGATTTTGTCAATTTCTGAACGTAGGTGGTCAATTTTTGAAACGGTCTCTGCTATTTCTTTATTGAGCACATCAATTTTAATCTTCTCACGTGTATCTTCTTTATCGACATAGGTTGATACAGAAAGGTTATAATCCTGCTCTGAACCAATCACATCATTACCAACGAGGGCTGCTTTATAATCCACACTTTGATAATCAGCGAATAATTTAAGGATATTCTTGATGTTGATAGGGTCTAAGACATTATTATTAGGCTCTTTTTTGCATTCCTTACTAGCATCAACAAAAAGAACATCATTCGTCGACTTATTCTTTGCCAAAATCAGAATACAGGTCGCAATAGAAGTTCCGTAGAATAAATTGTCAGGTAACTGAATAACCGCTTCTACAAAGTTATTGTCTACTAAATATTGACGTATTTTTTTCTCTGCACCACTGCGATAGAAAATACCGGGGAAAGTTACGATAGCCGCCCGTCCTTTGTTCGACAAATATGACAAGCTATGCATAATGAAAGCAAAGTCAGCCTTTGATTTTGGGGCCAAGACTCCAGCAGGTGCAAAGCGATCATCATTGATGAGCGTTGGATCATCTTTTCCTATCCATTTGATTGAGTATGGTGGGTTCGACACAATCGCATCAAATGGCTTCTCGTCCCCATGCTTAGGGTCAAGTAAAGTATTACCTCTCTCAATGCTAAACTTGTCATAATTGATGTTATGTAAAAACATATTCATGCGAGCTAGATTATACGTAGTCATATTAATTTCTTGACCAAAAAAACCATCTTCTATTACATGCTCATTAAACTGTTTTCTAGCTTGCAAGAGTAGTGAACCCGAACCACAGGCGGGATCGTAAATCTTGTTGACTTTATTCTTTTCATCCTTACCAAGCATAACAATCTGTGACAAGAGTTTCGATACACTTTGTGGTGTAAAGAATTCTCCACCTGATTTTCCAGCATTAGAAGCATAATTAGATATTAGGTACTCATAAGCATCACCAAAGAGATCAATGTGATTATCTTCAAAGTTTCCAAAATCAAGGCTCGCAATTCCTTCCAGAATAAGCGTTAAACGCTGATTCCTCTCTGGGACTGTACTACCAAGCTTATTACTTCTGGTATCTACATCATCAAAAAGTCCTTTAATGTCATGTTCGCTAGCATAACCAATTGCACTTGATTCAATATCATCAAAGATTTCCTTTAAATCTGTATTCAAGTGTTCATTTTGTCGTGCAGTTTTGACAACATTAGAAAACAATTGAGAAGGCATAATAAAATAACCCTTGGTTTTAATAGCATCATCTCGAACCTCAGGTGTAATTAGTTCTTCAGAAACCTCTTCGTACTTTATTGATTCATCTCCACCTTCAATATATGTTTTGAAATTTTCACTGATAAAACGATAAAATAGAATTCCCAAAATATATTGTTTAAAATCCCAACCATCTACTGCACCACGAACTTCGTCTGCAATTGCCCATATCTTTCTATGCAACTCTTGCCTTTGTACATGTTCTGACATTTATTTTCCTCACAAAGATTTATTTCCTTCATTATATCATTTTAAATTGCTTTAGAATATACTTGGAAAAGGGCTTTCTATGGACCACTGGCACTTTTAGCCGCTTATAATAATTAATCAATTCCTATTATTTGTTGAATTTATGAGTAATGGCTTCGTTGAAAATAAAAAGATTAACCGATTTTAAATTGATTTGCTTATGAATATTGATGATTATTTATTTTACTCGATTGTCAAGTTAAGCTAGACATTTTACGTAACTCAGAAAAACTTGATAAGGTATTTGATAGTTTAAAAATTACCTAGGATTTCTATTTTGTTTATCAGCTATAGCTGATAAAACTTTTTGAGAAATACCATTAAAATTCATTTGTACCTTATAAATTGACTTTAACACTTCGGGTTTAGTAAAATTAAATAAAGGTTGAGACTGAGTTTGAGCCGGTGACGACTCATTCAAAGGTTGCGGTTCATCCGCTTCAGGTAGAGGTGCAGTTCAGCTATCCTAATAGTGAAAGGAGCTGGTCTTTTTAAATTATTAAATCTGTCCTCTCCTATTCTACTTAAGCAATATAACCAATAAAAAGGAGCCATCTTTTGACTCCCTTTTTGTATTTACATAATTATATTTATGTATTATTTTGCATTATTTTCACTAACAGTTAGGTCAATTAGGGGTAGATAACTTGGAGAAAACCTACTATTGATTCCAAATAGATGGAAGTTGAAATGAAGATGATATAGCGTATCTTCCATCTCAAACGTATGTTTGATATTCCCTCGAGGCTTACCTAGAGCAGTTCCCTCTCTATAATAACGAGGAGAAATAACTTTCTCATATTCCATATTAGTAACCTCAACAATCGACCTATACTCCGGCTTGATAGCATTCTTATTAATCATTGTCATTTGAGCATTAGTGCCATAGCCTGTTAACTCAATATCATTAATAAATGAATGTTCGTTATCTGAGTTAGTTTCAGTAGATTTCTTCAAACCTAGATACTCCACATCGATAACATTCTTGAATAGATAACGTTTAAATAAGATCAAGCTTAATTTTGAACCTACAACATAAAGAATGAGACTAGTAACTGATAGTACTAAAATATAAGTTACTTTAGCCTCTGTAATCTGTGTTGGCCTCAACAAAAGAACACACAAGGTTATCATCTCAATGAAACTAGTTAAGACGGTATAAACCAAAAATTCACTACCATTTCTATATTTTTGAATGACTCTAAACGTGAATGCTGCTAGATAAATGCCTTCGATAACACTAATAAATAATAATGCTTGTTGACCTGGCATTGTCTTAAAAAGGACATTCAAGAAAAGTGTTACCATGATTAAAAAGAACCATAAGAAAGCTTTTCGCAAACACCAGTCTAGGCCTTGTACAGCCAATAATGACATGCTTTTCGGATTAATTTTTGATTGTTTACTCATTTATACTCTTTTTCTCCTTTTTGATTTATTCTTTAGATGGTGCTCCACCTTTTTGTGTCTTAGGATCAATCACCATACCAACTTGTGGTTGGGTATCTCCTAAAATAATTGATGCTGGACTCAAGAAATCACCATACTGGAAGACTTTCGTTTTCCGACGTTCAAAGTGAATATGTGGTCCAGTAGCTGCACCCGTTTGTCCAACATATCCGATAAGTTGGCCTTTTTTAACCTTATCCCCTTTCTTAACAAGAGGAACATCACGCATATGTCCATAATAAATAATAGTGCCATCTGGAAGAGTGTGCATCACATGGTTACCGTCGATATTCATCGCCTCTTCATTGACCTCTACTACTTCACCGTCTGTTACGGCATAAATTGGAGAGCCTTCTGGTGCTGCAAGGTCCATTCCTGTGTGTCCTGAACCCGCATTTGGACCACCAGCATTAGCTGATGCACCGAAAAGTTGGGTAATGGTATAAGGGACATCAAGTGGCTGACCTGTATCTGTGCTAAGATTACTACTATCGCTATCTCCACACGTATCTGCATCTACTTCTTCCTTGTCATCATCCTTATCCTTCTTGTCTTTTGACTCTTTTGGACGATAAACATAGACTTTTCCGTAGTCCATAGTAATACGGTCTCGATATTGACCATAATTGTTTTCAGCAATCCCATCTGTCGATGGGGAACATTGGATAATATTCTCCTTATCCTCAACGAGCATGGTCTGTCCTTTATCTCCAGAGCTACTACCTTTCGTACCCCAGATAATGACATCTCCTTTTTCACGGTTTTGAACATCATCTTTAGACGACCAGGCACCCTCATACACTAACTCATAACCATTGTCTTTCAACCAGTCGTGTTCTAAATCGGTATCTACTGGAGATCCAGATTCTTTAGCACCACCATCAACAAGGGCATAGTATAGAGCAGATGAATGGTCATAGCTATCTGGCCCAGTACGAGCATCACGAGAATACTTGACCTTCCCTAGCTTATCCTTATACCACTTGATAGCCTTATCAGTATCAATAGACTTTTTGTCTTTATCACTGTCTTTTTTGCTATCCTTGTTGCTAGAGTCACTTGATGAACTACTTGAACTGCTATTGTTATCGCTATCATCATCTTCGTTGTCGCTATCTTCTTCATCGTCCTCACCGTCATCATCATCTGAACCTTGACTACTTGACGAGGAGTTATAGGAAGAAGCTCCACCACCACCAAACGCCTTTTGGAACTTGGCATCATCGTACTTATATTTATTTGCTTCGAAGACTTCCGCAAACTTCCTTGCATCCGCCTTCTTCTGGTCTGGTTTGACATAAGCCATATTACCTCGTTCGTAGGCATTCCATGACATAGCAGTTTCATCGATATTGGTTTGTTTCGCAAACTCCTGGAATGACCAGTTATGGCCAGATTCGTCATAGGCTGGGTTCCAGTCACCTTTTGAGATGGCATCAATAACAAAGGCAACCATCTTATCCGCATCTTCCCAGTCCGGACTATTTAGAGGTGCGTATTTCGTGTAGGGGTCAAACTGGAAGATTCCACCACCACCAAGTGTGTTAGATGTACCACCTGTCGTTGGCACAGCCCCCTTAGAAATGGAGTCATTGATACCACCACCATAATGCCCTTGGGCACGTCCAATGATGTCATAGCTCCCTTCAGAGTTTGCCCAACCAACAGCACCTGCAGCAGATTCCCCAGACAATCCAGCATTCACAAAGGCCACAAAGACTTTGTGGGCATTTTCATAGGCTTTTGTTCCCTTCGTAAAGGGATCAGAGTCGCCTGCAGATGCTGAATCTGTTTTAGTAGAAGTCGATTGAGGCTTAGAGCCATCATCGTCTTCTTCATCATCGTCCTCTTCATCGCCGTCTTTCTGGTAGGTTACACATTGAGAACTAATCTTTTTAGCTTTATCACCTGAAGAACTGACTGTTCCCATGATACCAGCAATAATCGTAACTAAAATAATAGCAAGAGTTAAGACCGTTCCTATAATAACTGTTGTCTTAAATCCAAAAATCGTTAGAAGAACACGAGCAGCTTTATCACCTATTCGTTTCAAATATCTTAGTCACCCCCTTAATGAAGTAGTGCGGTTAGCCAATACCAACCAAATACAAGTAATAGTCCTAGGGCAAGAAAGATACTTTGTTTAATGAATTTTCGATTTCGTTTTTGTTGTTGCTTTCGCATCCAAAATGAATCTTCATCTGAGTAATAGTCTTTGTGACGTTCCACTTGCAAGTTATAATAGTCTGTCACATCCTCCTTGACACTGGATAACCTTTCTTTCCCACGCGCAATGAGACCTTGTTTTTTCTCTTGTTCACGTGAGATACTGTCCTCACCAAAACCGTCATAGTAGGTATCGTAAAACGCTGAATAATCTACTTGCTCTTCGAGGCTTTCCGGATAGACTTGGTCTTGATAACCATTAAGAGAATCTAGTTCTAGTTCACGTTGAATATACTGACCATCTCGTTTAAAACGATAAGATACCATATATTAAAACCTCCTTAAGCCAATAATTGGCATTTTTGGGGGAGCAATATAGAGTTTATCTGTTACTGTTACCTTAGAAAAAGGTACACCTTTAATTCTGAAAGTACGGTGTAACTCTTTAACAACGAGACCAGCTTTATAATCTTTTTCTGTCACTTCTTCCTTAAAGAGTTCTTCATAAGCTGACACCTGAATCAAGTCTAGAAGACGATAAGCAGATTGATAAGCATAATAGTTGCTTCGATTAGCCAATCTCTTTTCAAAAAGAGGTGAATATTCCTTTGAGAAGAATGATACGATCTTAACAGCTCGTTTTCTATGGTTATATTCTAGTTTGGCCATAACCCATGCAAGCCCCCAAGTCACTAGCGTGATAAAGCCCCAGGTGTTCATCAAACAAATAGGAAGAAGACTAAACATAAGGATACGCTTTGCTTTTTTGATACGTTCACGTCTCTTACCAGTAAGTAGCTGATAAATGGCTACAATCAAGGCACAGAAAACATATGGTGTATAGGCAATAGCCATAAAATGAACACCGTAGGCAAATAAAAGTGTCTGATAGAGCATGAGATAGCTATAGAAACCAACCAAACCAAGAACTAAACTAATAATAAAGGAGACTATCCTAAAAAAACGTAGTGTCTTAATGTCATAAGCAATATTGTTAACCCATAGTGACAGTTGCATTAGTGTGGTCATTGATTAATTTTCCTCCTCTGGTGCTTCTTCTGTTTCAAATATTCTCGACTCAAATCGAGCTGGTTCTTGGTAGATAATCATGGCTGAGTACTCATCCACTTGCTGACTTCCAAATAAGCCACATAAACTACTTAAAAGATGTGTTTTTCGCATCTGATAAGTAATATCAACAACACGACAGGTCTTTTTGTAAGCCAATATCTCTAAGTAATCATTTACAATTCTTTCCAAATCATGTGGATTATCCTCTGTCAGAATTTTAGTTTGCAGTTGAAATGCCTCACCAGAATATGGTTGCTGTAGGTTCATTGTATTTCCCCCTTTCACCATGCCTATGGTAAGAATGCATAGCGAACATGTTCATCATATGGATACTTCCCATAAGACCTATTATCTGCTAGTTGATGATTGAAGACTAAGTTCTTGACAGAAGCAATATTTAGGAAGAAATCACCATCTCTTAAATATTTAAGTGATGAAAGTTCACTCTCAGTCATTTCCCCTTGTAAAGCATCCGCTAGACGAGGGATAGTCAAATCACCTAATTGAGAAAATACACGATACGTCATCATAGAGAAAATCGCGCGTGTGGCTAAAACGTAGTCCACTGCATCCGTAGAATTTGCATTCAAGAGAATGTTATCTAATGAACTCATTTCCATAATAAATGCAGAATAGTTACTACTTACATTCTCAATCAAATCCTTTAGGAAGTTAAGAGACTCTGAATAACGATAATTGAAGAGCTTATGTGCTCCGTTAATGGTAATAATGCTATGAGGTCGCTGGCTCTTATCTCCCCCGATAATCCCTCTACGGAAATACTCAGATACCCTTCTTCCATTTGCTACAGCGTATGATGAAATGATAGATAATACTTGGTAAAGTTGAATATTAAGAAGTTCAGTATCTTGAATTCCAGAGAGGTCAAAGGTCACAACTTGTTCATTTGAGAAATCTTCAAACTGTGAGGTCGCATTTAAGAAGCGATAATCCCCCAAGAGACCAGAGAAAGCATTATAGAGACGGTCATAACTTGCAGCATCAATTTCATTCCCCTCTGCGATTTTGTCCTCTTTAAGCTTGTTTAAGCGTTCTACCCAATGAGATAGAGTTGGATAATCTTCAGGAATGACATTTGTAATCGTTAAGTCTTCTTGGTCCATCACTTCTGCATTACGGTTCCACAGACTACGGTCTTCATAGAAGTCGTTTAAAGCAGACGACAAATTATTAAGGTCAGAATTCTTTAACCCTGGATCAAGAATTTGAGCCAAAGCACGTAGTTTATTACGGTGGGCATAGAAAGATTGGACTTGGTCCGTTGTTTCTCCATCTGCAGAGGAAGTCGTCGCAATAACTTGCATGAGGTTAATATGATTTCTATTATTTGTCCCAGACATCTTGACATATCGACCACCTTGCATTTCCGTAAGTTCTTTTAATTTTCCAGTAAGGTCAATGTTAAAAATGGTGTGTCCTTTAGCAAAATAGGTGTCAATCAAGTTACCTAACAGTTTCATCTTTCCGTTTCCTGCTCCAGCAATCAGCATTGAAGGAATTTTACGTTCCCTATCTTCATGCAAAAGGTCAAAGTTAACAACACCACCTGTACGAGTTTCTCCCAAGTAAACGCCATAGGTATCCATTAAGTTCGTATGGTTAAAAGGATAGCCAGCACCTAAATCCCAAACAGATGCGGCTTGCCCTTTTCGACGTAGTGGGGTGTCTTCTAAACGAGAAGCTGGGATAAAGGCTGTATGGTATTCGACATCTTGCATGCCATCTGAAGAAGAGATAGAATACTGATTCAACTGTTGCTTGAGGTCAGCTTCTCGTTCTACCAGTTCATCCAATGTGTTTGCAGCTAACAAAAAGCGAGTGTGAATTTTTTTAGAAGGAACATTGTTACCTAGTTTTTCACGATAGTCTAATAAAGAACTGATACGCATCTTGTCATCGGCATCTTGTGCAGCCTTTGTATTTTGAGTGGCTAACATATTCGAAATAGCTTTTGAAGCTAGGTCGGACATTTCACTATTTGCAGCATGTTCCAAGGACATAAAACTGATAACATTATCAACTAGCATTAAATCGCTCATCCAGAAGTCAGGTAAACCGTGTTCTGGATATCTATCATATGGAACATGAGCAATCTTATAATAACCGTTTGCTTGTCTCCAATATCTATCATCATATTTAAAATCTGGAATATCACTTTGAATCCTACTAATCAGATTGAGGTCATAACCCTCTCGAATATATTTCTTGATTTTTCGTGAACTTAAATCCATGTGAACTCCTTCTAGTACTGATTAAGTGAAACATTAAGAGAATCATTAAAGTTGTAATATTGAGTCAACAACTCTTCCTTCTTTTCGACAGATACAACTTTAGGGGCAAATCCGTGGCTCGAAGCAATCGTTAATGTGGTACGGGTATTGGAATCTATTTCAGCTAAAGTGTCACCAAACACCCAGATAAAGAACTCGATATTTTGCTGGTTGATCGCAATGACTTGTTGGACGAGATATTTTGTTTTCAAAATATCTTCTCTTTGTCTAAGTTGATAAACAAGTCTCTCTTTACGTGAAATGGTATCAATGTCATCACCATCATTGATGATCAATTCTGGAGCGTTCTGTTCTTGTTTGACTTCATCTAGCAGACGTAGCAATTCGTTTGATTGACTCGAGACATCTGTTGGCAATTTTGTTGTCTGGATCATCATGTCAAAGGCAGTCCCAGACAGAAAAAGAGTGAAGCCTACCTTAATGGCTGCTTGTTCTTCATTAGACATCGCTTGAATATCTTGCCCAAACACCTCAAAAATCTGCACATAACCTGAATAGCCATTAGCTAATCGTATCGGTTGATTAGGATAGCCATATAGAATAGACTTCACGTCAGAAATCGCAACAGTGTCTAAAAAATCTTTACGTTTCTTCTTATTAAGTGGAACATACACAAACTCTTCTCCAGCACGTTCGCCAAGGTCTATACTTTCAAATTGTGTTTGCTTTTCCTTCTTCTTCGCTTGTTTTCTTTTCCGTGCTTCTTCTTTTTTTCGTTTCCTGATCTCTTTTTTTGTCAATACTGGTTCTTCAATTAAACCTGGCATATCATTTCCTCCATAAACATTATTCTTCCCTATTCTACAAAACACTATGTGGTGTTCGTAACCCAGTGACACCTATTAGCTACTCATACTTCTCCATTATTTTGACTATTTACTTCTATTTAGGGCTCTCTGTCCTTGTCTAGCTACTTAAATCCTGTTACAATCAAATAAACGCAATCGCAATAATCTTTTTTAGGAGGGTTTTAGGATGCTAGATTTTTTACAAGATTTCTACTTTTCACTCTATATAAGCACTTGGACCTCGTTTAAATGGCTACTACTTTCGGTTCTTATTGCCATGGGCTGTTGCCTTGCCACTTTTTTGTTCGAATTCAAAGGCAAAACTGCACAACTGATTTGGTTGAAATTCTCGATGAGTTTAACCGCTATATTTGCCTTATTTTGTCTATTTATGACACTTCATGGCATCATTCGTTCTATAGGCCTCTTTTTAGGAGCTATCTCTAGTTTCTTTTATCCATTGTTTGGCTTATTGATTGTAGGTGGTATTATTCTATTCATCATCAGTCTTTTCAATCCATTGTTCTTATTCTTCATGGCAAAGAAATAATGAGAGGAAACCTATTCAGCCGATGCTATTATGTTAAGAAAATAAAAAAACAAACCACCTTTGAAAAAGTAGTTTGTCTATAATCTAAGAGAGGTAGTCCAAGGCTGCCTCTCTTTTTTATATTGGCCAGACTCCAAACGGCGAGGAAGAAAGTAGCTAGTCAAATAAAACTTTATATTAAATGTCCTATGTAACACATATATTTTTTTAAATCGTAACTGTCATTACTTTTTTTAAAAAGTTTATTGAAATTGATTCAAATTTTCATCATTAAAAGTAAATCTATGAAAATATATGTTAAAATCATACTATAAAATCCAAGGATATAAGATGTTATAGCCATTTCCTAATCAAACATAATTAGATTGTATTAATTATAGATAGAAAACTGAACATATTTAACCACTTATCAAGCGGTCTTGATTCCACTTTTGAAATAGTAAAAAATGAAAAAATACTATTATGATAGAAATAACAAATATAATCATAAGTGGAGTGTTATCTATTTTTTGTTGGTTGAATAGTGTATCTGATACTCTCAAAAACCATGCCCATGGGATTAGAAACCATACCTTATCACCGAGACTCGTTTCACAAAACGCAGCAATAATGACTCCCATCATTGAAATACCTAATGCCACACCTGTGCTAAATAAATAACTAATAATCTGATTAAGCATATATGCTATATAGCCCAAAATAATATAAAATAAACTAATCAAAATAAGTAATCTTAGAGATACAACTATACCAATAGTTTTCAACAAAAAGATAAATATAGTAATTGAAACTATTAAAACTATACAATAACATAACCACAAAAATACCAATTCAGCAAAAAATGGCTTATAATTCGATTGTGAATACCCTAACAAATATTTAAATTTTCCAGATGATTCCTCCAAATTTTTTAGTTGAATATTCACAATACTAGAAGCAAAAGGAAGAAGTACTCCTACTATTTGAAAGTAAGAAAATAATACCGTCCTGCTTTGTAACCCTCCACGTTGATTCCAATATAGGAACAAAAGTAGTGGAAATAATAATGCGGCTAAAATGTGTACTAGCAAATAAGAAGTGTTTTTTATTTTTAAAAAACTAGAGTATATATATGATTTCATGACTATTTAACCTGTCTTTTGAAAGAGATAGCAGATAGTTCGACCAATAAAATGAAAAAAGTAATCCCTAAGAAAAATGAAACGAAAATCATTGAATAATCAGGAATATATTCAGATCCAATAGGTATACCATTTATTCTCATTTTTGTCATTGGTTCAAGTAGCTTCAATGACCAATCATAAGGAAACAAATACCATGTATCTAAGAGAGAAAAACTTGTACCAATAATTAGTGGTGATATTGTATTAATAATCATAGCAAAATACAAATTAGTTTTTCTTGATAGCCATAAAATAAATGGAATTTGCCATAATGTTGTCAACCAAATCAATAAAATAGTTAATAGCATCCTACATATACTAATAAGACTTGGTGTGGGTAAAATTAAACCAATTAAGATAAGTATTAGGCTTAAAATCATACTAATTATTAAATTTAAAAAAGCTACCAATATGATTCTTGCGTATTCTACCTTTTTTAAATTAACATTCCTTGATAAATAAACAGAATACTTATTTGAATCTAATTCCAACTTATTTAACAAAGCGGAATTTACAGCTATAATTACATTAATCCAAATAACCCCCCACTGATTCACGGTGGTTTCTGCAGTTAGACTTAATACTTCCTTACCACCCAATGATGAAAACAATAAAGAAAGAATGACACAAATGAAAGGGAAAATAAAAATTAACCTAAAAATACTCGTATTCTTTATTTTAATTAAATTTGATAAAAAAACTTGTTTCATAATCTCCTCCCTTTTTCATATATAATTTGGTTATTAAATAACTCCTCAAGATTCTCAGAACCATCATATTCCTTCTCCAGTACAATCTTTCCTTCATAAATAAAACCAATAAAATCAGCTAGATGTTCGACCTCTGAAAGAATATGACTTGAAATCATGACTGTCATCCCATCTGATTTAAATGACTCTATAATTTCCCTTAATTCTTGAATTCCAATAGGATCCAACCCGTTGGTAGGCTCGTCCAATATAAGTAATTTAGGTGAATTTATTAAAGCGATAGCTATTCCTAACCTTTGCTTCATCCCTAGAGAAAATTGCTTTACTGGTCTCCTATCAATGTTTCCTAAACCTACTTTATTTAATAGCGGAAGTATTGTACTATTTGAAATACCAAGCATTGTTGTAACTACTTTCATATTATCGTATGCGCTCAAATTCTTGTAAAGTGGTGGTTCTTCAATAATACTTCCAATTTTCTGCAAATCTCGACGTGACCATTCTCTACCTTCAAAAGTGATAGAACCACTGGTTTTATTAATTAAACCAGTCAAAATTTTCATAATAGTTGATTTTCCAGCACCATTTGGACCTATTAAAGCATACACTTTTCCCTTAGGAATATTCATATTGACATTATCTAGTACCGTTCTCTTACCATAAGATTTTCTTAAGTTTTGTATTTTTAACATATTAATTACTCCTATTCTATATACTGTTGGGCATTTAGTGTGTAATAAGCAAAACAATATACCTTCTCTTCAAATTCTCTATTAATCCCATTTAATCGGTTCATTTATTTCCTCTCTTATTTATATGTCCGATATATTTACGATGTCATTATTTCATCTTAAGTTCAGAATCTGTTCAGAAAAAAAGCATTTGGGCAGAAAATTGTAAGAAATTTTCTGTCCAAATACTTTAAATTATATCTATTTCTTCTTAATGGATAAAATTGCACTTGCTCCCCCTCTTGCTGGGTTTACCAACTGAAGGTGCCCTCCATGCTTAATAGCAACACCATTAACAAAAGCTAATCCAATTCCGTAATGCTTATTTCCTCTACTATTATCTTCTGTGTAAAACAATTTAGTGCCATTTTTCAAAGTACTATCATTAAACTGGGGACCATTGTTCCATACTTCAAAATAAATGAGAGTTTCCGATTCAGATAATATGACCTCTATTTTCTTATTTGAAAAGGGTGTAAATCTAATTGCATTAACTAGAAGATTAGATATTGCCCGTATCAAATTTTCTTCTTCTCCATAAAAAGAACTGCTTACAAGGTGATTCCCAATAGAAAATTCAACATCGTTTATATTCAAAAGATCATCAACCTCAAAATGTAACTCACTTAGCAGTTCTTCAACAACTATCAACTTTGCTCCTCTATCTTCTGAAAGCATCCGAGTATAGGAAATCAATGAGTCGAAATAGCTCTCAAAAACAGAAATACTATTATCCATTGAAAGAACATAACTTTGTTGACTAGTTGTTAAGGACGTTAATTCTAATAACTCAAGGTTCCCTTTTAAAACAGTTAAAGGTGTCTTTATATCATGAGAGAGAGCAGATATTTGAAATGATAAATCTTGTTTCTCTAATTTTTCTCGATCAATCAAATTTTTCAAACCATCTCCCTTTGTATATAGGGTTGCCAGTATATCATCAAATTCCGTTATTTTAGAAAAGTTTTCTTGTTTAGATAATCTTTCTATCCCCATTTTATTTGCTATTTTCTTTATTTCTTTAAAATTCGAAGAAATTTCTTTCACAAACCTTGTTGAAGCAACCACAATACTAATTATTATTCCTAACCCTAGAAAATAAAAAGTCAACATATTATATGGAACATCCCTAAACTTAGGATTAGAAAATTCTGGCATCTCATTATATCTAATAACAATACTATAATCAACATTGTTATAGAAGTCATAATGCACTGTGTCCAAAATTAAGTTATCTTTTTCTTCTACAACTTTTCTGAATAAAGAAAATTCTTTAGGTATGTATTTCCCCTTAATGATTTTATTTACCTTATTATCTAAAATAACATAATCTAGTCCCAAAGATTCCGCATAGTTTGTCAGTTGTTTTATTGTTTTTTTATCTTCAAAATGATATTCCTCTCCAATATTATGGGACGTCACTATGTTTAGCCTTAAGAAAGAAAATGAAATTATATAGATTATTAGAATTGTAATAAAAAAACCAGCACAAACTTCAAAAACTACTAACCATACTCTTTTTTTTATTGAATATTTTTTAGACATCCCACTTATAACCAATCCCACGTACTGTTTTTATTGGATTAATTCCAAAGCTTGCAAATTTCATTCTAATTTGATAAATATACTCTGAAATGGAGTGAAATAATGCTGACGCATCCTCGTCATAGACCTGTTCATATATCTCTTCTTTTGTAAATACTTTATGGGGATAACGAGATAATAATTCCAAAATATCATATTCCCTAGAAGTTAAAGTTAAAGGGATCTTATCGATGTATAGCATACGTTCCTCTAGATAAATTTCTAGAGGAGGAAAGCTCCTTTTATCTCTTTCAATCTTTAACCTTGCTCTTTCTTCTCTCTTCAAATGAGAATTAACCTTAGCTATAAATTGTTTCAAACTAAACGGTTTAACAATAAAAT
>PPYF01114278.1_pt1 | contig 33875 bp, 52 predicted proteins | sample 1559871 | NCBI WGS metagenome assembly PPYF01 (sample SAMN08240021, study PRJNA423297) | Human gut metagenome, whole genome shotgun sequencing project.
CGCAACTTTTGGTTGCTATTTGTAAACTTCATTTAATATCAAATAGCATTAAAAGTTATCGTATTAATCGAAATATATCATTTATTCTTTCATTTTGCAATGAAATTTTTTAACTTAAAATGTGCTGGTAAGGGAAAATTAAAGGGAAAACTTTTAGGAAAGAAAAGGCGGAGGCTATTGCCCCCGCCCCTTGTTTAGCCCCTCACGATGTACTCGTAATAGCGGGCCAGCTTGTCCTCCGGTGCGTCCTTGTCACAGAGGAACGATTTTGCCATGTCGGCGTAAAAATCAATCTTATCGCCGACACCGTGCTTCTTGGCTACTTTAACGTAGTCACTATAGACCATGTTGAGGGCCGCCCAGAACTGGATGGGGTCGCACTCAATCCCACGCTGGGCCATGACCTGTTTGGCCTGCTCCAGCGTCCAGTGAGCGCCACGGGTGCCATCCTCGTTGTCCATATGCTTAGACCATTCATCGGCCATCTCCTTGGTGAAAGGGATATAGCCGGAAGCAGCCCCATAACCTGTCATATGTTCTCCACCTTTTCTGTACGCCATCTCGTCCATGCGGTAGTCATGGTCAAACTCTCTCGGAGTTTTCATTTCACCTTCGCCAGAGATAGCGAATCCGATTTTGTTCATGGGACGATTCATCTCCCGTCGCTCTGTGTATGCGCTCCCATCCTCCCGATAGACCGGTGGGACGTAAGGGTAGCCGTAGTGAGACTGAGGGCCGTACATCCGGTCATCCCAGTATCGGCTCTCTACCCACATACCGCCATCGTTCCGTGGGGCAAAACGCCCATCAGAGTAACGGCGATAGCCCCGATCCTCCGGCTCCATCATCTCAGAGCGCGGTGCATAACGGCCATTGTCGTAATGCTCACGGCCACGGCGGTCACGAAACTTATCATCGACATCGTAGTTGTCGTAGCTCAGTCCGTCGTTGTAGCGGCGATTGTTGCCACTGGACATGAGCATCATCCGAGTAGATCGTTTCATTTTGACCCCTCCTTACGCCGTAGGGGCGGGTGCAGCACCGCCGTCAATACTGGCAAGATTGTTACTGGGAGAGCAGCAGGGCTGCCCCAACATGCGGAACGAGCCGCCGGTGGGGGTAGTCACCACACAGACGGAGTAGCGGGTGCGAGTGCGGATGCCGCAGGCAGTCACCTGAGCGCAGTTACGCTTGGTAAGGGGATATAGCTCTGTCCCCGTACCAATAGTAATGTACACAGGTGCATTGATGGTAGTTGTGGCCGGGATGGACTGAGCTACCACAATACAATACTTTCCGCCGTTGTTGTAGGCACCGGCAGGCAGATTGATTTCAAGGTTGCCGCCGGTAAAGGTGACCGCCTGGCTTAGGACCAGGTTGTCGCACAGACGGCAAACAGGCTTACAAGACATAAATTACCTCCAAAAATCAGGGGCGGCAGACATTTAGCCCGCCGCCCCGAAATAGTCACGGCAAAGCCGGAAGATCAACTTACGAGGATTCCTCGTAAGTTTAGCAGCCACAACCGCAGCCGTTGTTGTAGGTCCCGCAATAGGGATAGGGAGCAGGCACTTGGTAAGCGGGTACGGGCATGGGGTTGATGCGCCGAATCAGCTCAGAGGTCTGAGCGTCAGACATGGCAGCAAGATAAGAGTTCTGTGCGGTCTGGCTGGCCTGGAACTTCAACGCCTGATTCTCAGACTGGAGGGAGGCGATCTTATCCTGAGTCAAGAAATTCAGGATTTCACGAGTACCAGCGTTCTGGCTGTCAATGATATCTCGTGTGCTATTCTGGATGGTATTCTGGATGGCGCAGGTGTTGGTCGCCATGTTGTAGTTCACGCCGTCGATAGCGCGCTGGGTCTGGCAGCAGCAGTCCTGTGCCTGAGCGGCCATGTTGCACATCTGAGACTGAACACCGTTGAAGCCCTGAAGCAGCGCCACATTGGTGTTGTTGAAGCCGCTGGTGATGCTGTTGTTCAGGGCATAGGTGCTGTCACAGATGCCCTGCTGGATAGCAGAGATGCCGCGCTCCACACCATTGAAGGCAATGGCCTCATTGACATCGGCACGGGTAGCTAGGCCCTGGAGGCCGGGATCGGTGCTGGCACCGCCACCGCCGAAACCACCGAAGCCGCCGCGGCCCCAGCCAAAGACCATAGCCAGAATGATGATGCCAAAAATCCAGCCGCCATCACCCCACATGCCATTGCTACTGTTGTTGTTATCTCCCTGTCCAGCAATATATCCGGTTGCAAAATCGTCCATAAATAGTTCTCCTTTGTTAGTGATTTATATATCGGGTCGCGCGCCCCGTTATATATCGAGAATGCACTTGAATTATTATATAGTTTGCTATATAATGTAGTAGGGTGATATTTTGCGAATCGATGTCAACGAATTTATGGGGAAAAAGAATAATAAACTAACTGTTATAGGCTATATAAGGCCAGAAGCTGGTGTCCGAGTAAAGTTAAAATGTCTATGTGATTGCGGGAATACAGTCTTTTGTCTTCCTTATCAATTTTCAAGTGGAGCTGTTAAATCTTGCGGTTGCCTTCCAAAAGGGAAAAAAGGTGCTCATACTTGGGACAACCGAAGAAAAACACACGGCCTGAGCAAGCACCCATTCTATAAAAAATGGAATGATATGGTCAGGAGATGTTACGATCCCAAAGAACCGGCATATAAAAAATATGGGGCACGGGGCGTCACTGTTTGCGAGGAATGGAGAAAATCCCCAGAGCAATTTATTGCTTGGTGCGAAGAAACCCATCCAGGAGCAAAGGGATTAACAATAGACCGAATAGACGGAAGTAAAGGGTATTGTCCCGAAAATTGCAGATGGGCTACTCAGCTGGAACAGGTTCACAACATAAAGACAAATCGTTTCATCGTGTTAAATGGAGAGAAGAGATGCATTACGGAGTGGTGTTCTATACTTGGAATATCTCCCGGCTCAGTTTATAAAAAGGTTCATAAGGGCATGTCTTTTGAAGCGGCAATTAAGGACACTTTTATTAAGAAAAAGAAATAATATGAGATTATTTGGGTAGTGTTACACCCATCTGTCGGGCCATCTGATTCAGATCCACACCACGCTCTTTTGCCATGTTCTCCGCGATCTGGCGAAGCTGTTGCGGGTTTTTCCCTTGAATGAGCCGCATAGCTTGGGCAGCCTGCGGATTCTGTCCAGCCATCTGCTGGAGCATTTGCATGGGATTCCCGCCGTTCCGCGCCATCTGGAGCATGGCCGTCATGGGATTATTCATCGGAGGCATCATTCTTTTTCCCTGCCTTTCCGCCAGACGTGGGCTTTTTCAGCCGCTCTATTTCGTCTTTCAAATTGTTGATGGTGTCCTTCATGTCCATAAATTCATCCAGCGGTGCGAAAGCCAGGGCCGGATTCTCTATCTGCTGGTCTCTTGCCTCCTGTTGGCCGTGAAACTCAAACACATCAGCAGCTCCGGTATTGGTATTGAAGCGTTTCATATAGACCACATTATGAGCGAGGTCGGGGAAAAACATGGGAGCACCCATGAAGTCAACCGGGACCCCAAGCGCTTCTTCTCTAGAGGCCACAGGGCGGCAAAAAAAGGCAGGCTGTGTGTTTACATTCCCCTGTGCCTGAATGGCCTGTGACGGTTGCTGAGCAGGCTGCTGGGGCTGATATACTTGTGGAGCCGGAGCAAACGGGGTAACAGGATTGTAGGCCCCATAAGCCGGGTAGGTGTAATTAGGAAACGCCATACTGACGCGCCTCCCTCCCCGCCTCCAATGCGGTTACGTAATCCTCTAGGCCCTCGTCATCTCCCTGTGCCATGTACCACATCGCTGTTTCGGCGGCACAATCGCGGGACATGCCAGCGGCTACCATCCTCTCGATTAGAGTCATATCCAACACGTCCTTGTCCATAAAATAAGGAGTCCGTGAGGAGGGCGGCGACGTGTACCGGCCCTTTATCCTCACGTCCTCCTTGCCTATATTGTCGCATAAAATAACCCCGGCTGGGTTCGGTTCCAGTCGGGGTTATGTACGTCTTATGTACGGATTGTGTATAGCTTGGTTGCAACGTCGGATACGCGGGGCAAGATGTTCTTAATGTGGTCGCCTACCGTTGCCCTACGCCATCCAAGCTCTGCCGCAATATCCATCTGCGGCCATTTCTCGATAATGTACCGGCGGGCTATCAACTCATCGTCTCGATACAACGCGGCCTCTTTGATGGCCGTTTCAAGCTCAGAGCGCAAGAGTTCGGCTAACTCTTGTGGTAGCTTCACTCTTGCGCTCATTCAGTCACGTCCTTTCGCCCTCCGGCGGCTCTGTGGGCAGTTGTTTCAGGGCCTCGACCAGTTTTGCCGCTGTGCCATTTCCGTCCAGGGCATTATATGCCTTGTACATGTCCAGCACGTTTTCCAGCCCGTAGATAGGGATATACCCTTTCTCGGAATAGTGATTGTGCTCCGCGATGAGCGCGCGTCTCAGCAGAGTCCGCACACCGTGTATGATGGCGTCGATCTTCTGGTTGTCCGTTTTGACGCGCTTTCTTTCGCGGGCGGCGACCGCCTCGATGATTGCCACCAGGACGACCGCCGCCCCGGAAATCAGTGGGCCAACCCACTCCATGGGCATCAGCCCTCCTTAGTCATCTGCTTATAGACCTGATTGATACCAGTGGCCGCGAGGCCGCTCACAATGCCTACGGCGGCGGCGGTCAAATAGTCCGAGGCTGGAAACTCAGGCATGATAAACATGCCGAGGATGCCAAGCGCCGCGCCAAACGCACCGCAGATGATGGGAATCCACTTGTTGTCCAGTCCAGTGGCCTTGACCACTTGCCCGACGAGGAAGCAGATCACAGTAATGACCGCTACTCCGGTGATGCCCAAAGAAGAAATGTCCATAAATCAAACCCTCCTATGCTTCGATGGTGTGGATGTCGTACTCTTTGGCACAAAGATTCTCGATTTTACAGCCCCTCGCTTCATTCCAGCCGGGAGTGAAATAGGCTACATCAGCAGTAGCCAGTAGCTTCAGGCTTTCGCCCAAATACCACAGTGGCTTTGCTTCCGCCGGTGCGTTTTGGAAAAAGCTGCCGATAACTTCGACGGGCTCCCCAAGACTGTCTTTCGCCGCTTGAATAGCGTTGCTCCGCTCTGCCAGAATTTCATCGTCGGTTTTGCCCCGCATGGGCTGAGAAATAAACAACTTTTTCATGCTCCAATCCTTTCTTAGTCCAAAAGTCTAAGCCGCTCCAGCACCACGGCCAGCTCCTGTCTGGTTACAGGGTCTTCGGGCCGGGTGCCGTCCAGGATACCGGCCTCTTTCGCGTCCTGCCACGCTTCGTCGCGCTCCTGTTCCCAATCGCTCACAGGTTCATCCTTCTTCCAGTTCACGTTAAGATAAGTGCAGATGCCCTTTGCGGTGGCCTCGGCCAGCTTGTCCCGGTACTTGCTATCCTTGAGATACTCCGTGTCCGTTTTGTTGGTGTGGAAGCCGTACTCAATGAGTGCGGCGGGGGCGTCCGTCTTGGCGAGCACGGTATACATCTCGTGCTTGATGGGCTCACTTCGGAGGCTCACGCCCACCACGTGGAAGGCGTTGACCAGTTCAGAAGCCAGCACATTGCGCTGGGCCGTCATGGGCCCTGCGCTGGTGTAGATCTCCAGCCCCGACGCGCTCGACCATCCGCCCTCTCCGGCGGCGTTGGTGTGGATGCTCACAAAGCAATCCGGCTTTGCTTTATTGCTGATGTTGGCCCGCTCCGTGAGGCCGGGGTAGTTGTCCGCCGTCTTGGTGAGCACCACGCCCACCCCCTGGGCCTCCAGCAACGGCTTGATACGCTGTGCCATATCCCACGTAAACTCCCATTCTTTGTAGGTGCCATCCGGGGAGCCGTTGACATTGCCCGGCCCGTGTCCGGGGTCGAGGCATACGGTATGCTTGCTCATAGGCTTGTCCTCCTGTTCCGGCGGTGCTTGGCCCGCCTGCTTGAGATACACGCAAATCCAGTTGTGCACCTTGCGGCTGGCGGTGATGCGCTCTCCGCCAAAGTCACACTGGCTGGAGCCGCCCCCGTCCAGCATGACGGCGGAGGACCAGCCCAGCCCGGCCAGCTCGTCCCGCAGAGTTTCCGGCGTGGCTGCGTCCCTGGTGCCGTCGCCGGAGCAGTAGAGGGCCAGACTGTCACCACGGAGGCCGATAGCGCTGCGCCCCCGCTTGCCTCCCTGGGCCGAGCCGTAGGAGGGCTTATCCACTGGCTTTCCGGAGGAAATGAGGGCGGTCACCGCGATAAAGTTGGCCGCTCCCTCGTACTCGGAGGTCATGTGGATGTCCGGGCCCTTGTCCCAGGCGTAGCCAATCGCCCTCCAGGGCGTACCGGAGCGCATTACCCCGCCCACCTTGAGCAGCGGGCAGGCCGAGCCGTCTGGGTTCCACATGCCGCCATTCAACACATAGTGGGCACCAGTCTCTTCCTTGACCTGGGAAAGTGTCTTGCGGCAGTTGGTGACTCTCAGCTCAATCCGCTCCACGGACGAGAGCGGGATGTATGTAATGAGCTTACTCATTTGATTCACATCCTTTTATCCAGCGATCCCGCTGTTGATTACTGTTCCGGGGCCAGTAGCCCGGCCAGCTCCTGGTACTCCTCCGGGGTGAGCCGGTCGGCGGCCAGGTAGACATCCATCTTCTTCTGGAGGCTGTCGGTGCGGCCCTTCTGGATCAACAGCTTGCAGAGATTGTATGTTAACTGCATTTCGTTCTCCTTTCTCAGATAGCGGTGGTGGTGATTTCCAGCATACAAAGCCGTTCCTCGTGGTCTGCCAGCATGTCCAGCGTTACGTCCTCCGCCCTGGGCCCAGGCTCTGGTATCGCCGCCCGGTCGGCCTCAATTTCTTCCTTGGTGCGCTCTACTGCCTTGCCATCCTCCAGCTTGTACCGGGGGATGCCGCCCTCGGTGTAGATGGGCTGTGGGAAGTAGTTACCCTGGGCGTGGTGGTATTTGTCTCCGTAGCCTTGGTCAACCTCCGTTCCCCAGTCCCCGCTCACAAAGGCAGAGGAGTTGACGGCGGTGATCCTGCCCCGTTTGTCGTACTGGGCGTAGACAATGTAATTCTCCTGTTCTATTCTTATCACCTCTTTTATCACCTCACAGATTAGCGTCCACCATAGGCGCTCCAGCCCCCATAAAAGCATCTATGTAGAGGAATCCGCCCGAAAGTCCATGTGCATTCTTTTTTGCATGTACCATAATCCCGTTGCTGCAAAGGGAAGAAATCTCAAATGTAAAGCCGGATTGCAGCGCACCATTCTGATCATACATTTTCATCTTTCCATCAGGGTCTGCAATCGTGGGGCTCAGCCGCATAGTCGTTGGGAGAGGGATAAAAATAAGCAAACCATCTGCCCCGAGCACTTGAACAACGGGATATCTCGCTGAACCATCAAGCGGGATTTGATACCTCTGGCACTTCGCTAGTTCCCAGGAGTAGTCCGCGTGCTCCAGTAGCATCCACTTGTCGTCCACCTGGGCCGCCAGGGTCTGTCCGGTGCCGTATTCGACCTTACAGGCGTAGATTTTTGTACTCGTCGCAGCGCCGGAATTGATTTGCAGATTTACAGCCACCGTTCTGTCTGCTTCTGTCAGATCAAATTCGATATTAGCTATATTGGGCTTCCCGGATGTCGTTGGAAAATCAGAATAGCCTGGTTTCACCCCTGACTCATCCGTGTAGACAAACGGCCTAACAATAACGTCTGACTCATAGAGCCATGCCAGCGTATAAGTACCGCGGGGCCATTTTGATACGTCAAGTCGTTCAAATAGGTTGACTTGCAGGCCGCCGCCGCCTGGCGGCGAGCATGCGAGCACCAGACTCCCATCTGATACCGTCAGCGTGGCCGATGCATTTGCCGATGCGCTTACAATCATCCGGTCTACCGTATAGGACGAATTGGCGCTTTCCAATGCTTGGACTGTGTATATATTCTTCCCTCGCTGGTTGACCACCCGGCCAGTAAAGTCCCAGTTGTCCAGCAGGTTCCGGTTCGGTCTTCCCCCGATGTTCCGCAGCGCCTTCTGCCGGTTGGACAGGTTGGAGAGGGTGGTGTCGGCCTTGCCCGCCAGCGCGGTATACACGCCCCCGGACTGCACGGGGTTGGCGCTTTTCTCTGTGGGCGTCGCATCGGTGTCTACTTTCACGTTTTTCAGGGCCTCTTCCATCTGCCCCTTGTTCACAGCGTCGCCATCATCAGTTGCGTCAGCCAAACCGGTAACCTTGTGCTGATCCATCCGGAGTTCGCCGGTCATGGGCACGGTGCCGTCGGCCTTGAAGTCGCCCGCTCCGATGCCGTCCATGCCGTTATAGACCTTTATAGTACCGGCCTCTTCCTCATCGCTGTTGTAGGCGGTGTACGTGTCGATGGTGCCGGGAGCCCCCGTCCCGGCGGTCTTTTCCAGCCGTGTGAAACTGGCCCCCTGATCTCCCTTATGGGCCAGCAGCATCCAGCTCTCCCCCTCCACCGGCGTTACACCGGTCACGCTCTTGAGGGCCAGCCACGAGCTTCCCCCATAGCTCACCACGTCCAACGCCGTGTACGCCGTCTCCTGGCTGTACTCTCCCTTGGGAGCGAGGGAAACCTTACCCAATACAGTTCTAGGCATTTTCGATTGCCACCTCCAGTATTCCATCAACTAGGTAAAACACAGGCCCACGGTACTCATCCGGGGTGGTCATATACAAATTTCCGGTTTCCGGCTCAATCTCAAACGTGGCATACATGACGTTGCCGCGTACAGCTTCCCCGGTGTCATCATATTCTTGCGTGTCGGCATTCCAGATCCACCATGTGCCATTCTGGATCTGCGGAGGCTTACCGCTGTACTGCTCAGCGTGCTGGGCACTCTTAGCGGCTTCCCCGGCGCTCTTATCGGCGGCTTTGGCACTTCCGGCCGCCGCTTTAGCGGATTCACCGGCCTGTTCTGCCGCCGCCTGGGCGGTCTTGACATGCGCGTCCGTAGCGGCCTCCGCAAACTGGCGGACAAGGGCACCTTTGATGCTCCGTGCTTGGCCCTGCTGCTCGACTACCAGCAGACTATCATCATCCAGGTGGTTGGCTACAGGGAGTAAGCCTATCGTCTTATCCGCCATTATCGGCCTCGCTTTCAAAGATTACGATTCCATCCAGGGCCTCTACCGCGCTGGGTGATAGCCGAAGCAGGGACGTGTGCTTAGACAGGTCTACCATCGGAAGGTCAATCTCATCGTTCTGTTTGCGGAACTCTGATAGAGCCTCCCGAAACTTACCCGCTTCTTCCGGAGAACCGAAAGAGTACGTTCCATCAAGATTGGGCTTACCGCCGTGCTGCTCGGCCATGGCCTTCTCGGTTTCTGCCACGATGTCGTTCTCTTTCTCCAGCCGCTTTTTTAGATGCGCCACACCCCGCGCCTCCTTATATGGCAGGACGATGTTCGACAGTTCCAGTGAACCTCTGTAGGCATTTACAATCTCAACAGGCGTCATAATCTTGCTCCCTCCAATTCTGCCACACGGGCATTTAGCGTTTGGATCTTGTAGATGCACATAGCGATAAACTCCTCATAGCGTAGGGAATAGACGGAATCGTCATCCACGTTCTTCCCGATTACCAGCCCGGCGAAGTCCTTTGTAGTAAGCCCTACTTCCGCCAGCGCCTCCTCTACATCTTGGGCAATCAGCCCGATGTGGGTGCGACCGCTGGTTCCATCGTTATATTTGTATGGCGTTGGGCGGAGCAGGTCAAAGAGCTTGCCATAGACGCTCATGTCGTAGGTGATGGAGTTCTTCTGGTTCCGGTCGGATGTAATGATGGTAGACGATGCCGCATATACCGTTGCCCATCGGTTATTGATTGTTCCGCAATCATATCTTCCGTCCAAATTTGACTGCAAATCTCCTCGTCCGATTGTAATTGCGCCGTCTGAAATCTGAACGTAACTTGACGCCCCTCTGTTTGCCTCCAAATAAATATCTCCACTCAACGCATTTAGTTCAATGGCTCCACTTTCCATATAAATTTTTTGAGCGGAAGTAGACGATGCCCCTTCTAATGTTATGTAGCCGGCAGTCCTGTTCCTATCATCCAAAAGTTCAACTGAATTCCCTTTAATGTAATCAGCAAAAACAGTGCCCGTCATGAGATTGCTCCCGTTGATAGTGGTTGTCCCATTCCCTGAAAGATCGGAGAACGTAACCATTCCAGTAAAGCTAATGGTTGCGCTATCAAGCTTAATTCCATTTGATAATATCGTTAATTGGGATGAACTATCCCCGTTGGATACGGACAGGCTGATAGAATCAATCTTTTGGTCTATTTTCGTGATTCTGCTTGTCTGATCCTGTACAGTAGAAGATATCGAGCTGACTGTCTGCTCAACAGTAGTTATCTGCCCGTTTATTCCCTTGATTTGCTGTGTAATGCTATCCAATTGAACTGTGATGGAGGCGGATAGATCATTCAGCTCATCTTTCACCTCCAGCCGGATTTCCTCGGCGGTCTTGGTAATGGTGGAACGGGTTTCGGAAATCTGATGATTAAACTGTCTTGTGGTTTCTCCATCGGTTTTATATTCATGTAGTGTCTCATTGTTACTAGGGGCCGACACATCCATTACCTCTCCAGTGGAGAATCGGATATTCTGGTAGGCAAGCTGAGTGTACAGCCCGCCCACTGTCATTCCATCTCCAAGTTCTGCAATCGGTGACACTTTGGCCCCGTTTGCTTCCAACCCCTGATAGGAGTATCCCCGCAAAGAGGCGAGGATGCTGTCTGCTATCTGTTGGGTGGCGTAAGGGCAATCCTGCTCAATGACAGTCCCTGTTTCGTCTCCTGCTTCATAGCAATTTTCATCATCTACCCACAGGATAACACCGCTGATTGGGGCAGTCTTTTCGTATTCTGTTAGTGATAGGGCTTTCTGCCCAACATAAACTTTTCCATTCATACAAGTATCCTGTCCCCACCAAATGTAATAGCAAACCCGCTTTCTTCGATCAGGTAGTGCGTCTCCGACGGCATACTCCCAACAAGTGGGACTAACAAAAGCTTGTCATTTCTGGTGATCGTCCAGTTCCCGCCGTTCGCCACGGCAATAAATTTCAGCACATCTCGCAATGTATAATCATTGGCCGGGTAGTCAATGGTGTAGGTGTGGCTTACATTCGTTCGAGCGTCAACGGTAATGCCCATCAGTTCAGCAATGATGTCCACCGCATCGTCCATTGGCAGGGGGAACTCAATCGACTGGTCTGGTTCCCAAACCTTATCTGCCTTCAGCATGGAATCATAGGCGACGACGGTCATAATCCCGGTTGGCTTCACTGACCGTTCATCCAAATAGAACACTCCAAGCTGCTCCCACTGGCCGTCCACCAACGCCTTCGGCACGATCTTCGCCATTCTAGGAATGACCGATTTCTGTTTGAACACAATTTTTAGCATTGCCATACAGGCGTTCCCGATTCCAAGTTCATCAAACAAAGGACGTTCAATATTCCCGGATTGAATGTCAGCATCCGTGTATTCAGTTGTGTCAATGACAACTTTATATTCCATAGCTCACTTCTCAATCAACGGAAATGTTATCCCGCTCCACCACTCGGTTCCGTCTGGATGCTTAATTGCATACGTCGCCGGATTATTATTTGCATACATTGTCTTAGTAACGGTACTGCCCTTTTGTGGATCGTAATATTTAACTGATACCCACTCCGGCATAATGGCCGAAAGCACAATACTTGCCTCAGCCGACTTGAGTGGGCGGCAGGTCACATCCAAACGGATTTTTGTCGCCATGCGGTTGCGCTCCAGCGTACCGTCCAGCATGCGGCCTGCCCCTTCTCCATCAACGTCTGATCGTTGCCATTTAAGCCCTCCGTAAGCGATATAAGGGACGATATCAGTTCCATCAATTTGTAGTACCATCAAACCGCCTCCTCATATCCGCTGTAGAGTTTTTCCGTACATCCGGTTCTTTCGGTTCTGTGTGACGGTTCCATCAGAATCTACATAGATATCTCCGCTGTTCTCTTCAATTGCGGAAATGATTTGCTGGGCCATGACATAGATAGCATTGATTACTCCATCGTTGGCAGATGTCACACCAGCAGCAACACCCTCCACAATCTGATCATTGTTTGCTACCGCTGTCCGGTTCCCGATACGGCCCACTAGCTCAGGGCCTTGTTCTCTGGCAATAAACATTTCGCCGTGGTCTGGGAAACCGCCAAACGCATAGCTCCCCATTTCGAAATTTACTCTTCCCAGCTTTACAGTTGGAATGTTTAGGCCAAATCTTTCTCCGCCTAATAATGGGACCCAATCTGGTATAGTGAAACTAAGGGAGTTCAGTTTCTTTATTACCCAATTTATACCGTTTTCTACTGCTGAAATCACTCCATTAATTGCTCCAGCCACAACTCCTCCAACTTTGCCCCAAAATGTATCCCATCCAGAACTGAAAACATTTTTGAATTTATCAAACCCAGAAGTGATATTGTCCCAAACGGACGAAAATGCTCCTAAAATTCCGCTAAGAATACCTGTCCATTTTTCTAATGTAAACCATGGAGATACATTATTGTTCCACCAAGCCGAAATATCCGTTATCCATTGACCAACCGTAGAATTCCATACATTTTTAATGGATGTTCCAATGCTACTTACAAGTCCGCTCCATTTTTCAAGGGTAAACCACGGCGCTATATTGTTGTTCCACCATTTCGGCATTTCTATTGTAAAGAAATTAATAATAGAACTCCAAGTTCCGCTTATCCCCTGTAACAAACCTTCTATAATGTTTTGCCCTATTTCCATAAACACTGTGGACGGTGAGTGTATTCCTAAAAGACTTTTTACTCCGTTAATAATAGGCGCAACCAAGTTGTTATAAAGCCATGTTCCAATCCCTGCAATTGCATCAACAATTCCAGATAGAATCCCTCCAACAATAGCCATCCCAATAGCCGTTATTTTTGCTGGTACGCTTAGTGTTTGGTCGTCCCATATTCCTACTATTTCTGCTGTTAAATCTGACCACCACTCTTTTGCCCAGCTAGTTATATCGCCCCAATTCATTGAGACCCCTTGCACAACAAAACTTATTGTTGCCCCTATCAAAAACCCAACTGGGCCACCGGCTATGCCTAAAAGCATTGTTATGGCAGCTCCTGAAATACCGGATGCAATTGCTCCTAGTAAAATGTTAATTGCATTTTCTAACGTCCCACTATCTACTTGCCCGCTTAGGTTCGCCATAATGCTCGTTATTGTAAATGTGATTCCGGCTGTAACTAGAAGCCCAATAGTTCCTCCAGCGGCTCCCCCCAATACAAACCCGATTCCCCCACCAAGACCAGTCGAAATAGCTTTCATTATATTGGCTTTTAACCCGTTATAGTCTAGTCCACCTGATATCGAAGTTGCCAATGAAATGATTGATGCTACTAAACTTACACCTAAACCAACCACAAGCCCAGCCGGGCCAAACATGTAGTAAAGTATTCCGCTTCCGATCGCGGTATATAAAGCAGCCTTAATGAGATCCCAAATTGATCCATCAGCAGATAGGAAATTATCAAAAGACCCTTTTACTAATTTAAATTCTAAATAGGCAATAATTCCACCTGCCACAGCTTTTTTCAAATCAGAAACAAGACTTGTTGCGACTCCGAGATTATTCAGCAGTCCCAATATCTTCCACGCAGCAAACGCAGCGCCGATTGGAAGAACATAATCATAAAGAATTTCTTCTAAAATGCCTTTAAGTTCATCGGCTTTTGTTTTGATTCCCGATATTGCATCCTTATCCCAAATATTAGGGATTTCCAAGTCGCTACCCCATCCTGAGTTTCCTCCTGTACCACCAGCCCCTCCAGCATTTGTTGGCTCTAAAATAGTCAACTCGTCAATGCCAAGAAGCGCTTTTTTTAATTCCTTCGTAGCATTAGTGACACCATTTATAGCATCCTCAGCATCTTCACCACCACTGACGATGCCACCTGCCCAGTCGTTTGTATCCCATTCCGGCATCGTAAATCCAACCCAAATAGCAAGAGTCTTAATAGCGTCAGTCAGGACTTCGACAAACGCCTGTACCCAAGGTATGATTTGAACGATGATCGGGAGAAGAACCGTACCAAGTGCTCGTCCTAACTGTGTGATTTGCTGACTTAAAACCCGCATGGCATTAGCGGGGCTTTCAAGAGTACGGGCAAAATCTCCAATCGCCCCGATACGGCCCGCGCCTTCCATTAGAACAAGGCTTCGGAGCAACGCCTTTTCCTGTTCCGTCATAGAAACAACGCTTTCGTCGATGCCATGGGCTAGAGCATATTCTTGTAGCGTTGCCTGACTGATGGAAATACCAAGACGGCGGATAGGTTCGATTTCTCCAGAGAGTGCGGATTGCAAACGGAGAATGGATTGTTCTGTGCTTTCGTTGTAAAGTGAGCTAAGGTCATAAGCAAGTTCGGTAAGGCCCTCGCTCAAATCGTATGCTTGCTGCCGGGCAAGGCCGAATCCGTTTGCCATAGACATAAATACGCCTTGTGCCCGCATCCACTCGGAAGGGTCTATGCCAAGCCGGTCATTAAGCATTTCTGCGTAAGCAAATGCCTCGTCGTAAAATTCTCCCATAGAGACTTGAAATAGGTTAACGTTCTCTATGTAATCATTCGCAGACTTTACCCAATCCGAAACTATATTTGCTACACGCTGAAAGGCCAAATAATATATCCCTAACCTTGCAGTAGTTGAGCTAATCCCTGTCCCGAGTACACCAAAGCTCTTTGCTGCTTTATTGTTCGAGGCGGCGAGCCCGGTATTGCTCTGGATGATCTTCTGAATCCGAATAGGGAACGCAGAAAACCCGTTTGCAACCTTCTGCATCTCCGTAGCCAGTGGCCGCATTGCGGAGGCCACCTGATTCATCTGAACAGTAAACTTTCCTAAATCTGCTTTTTCTAAGGACTCGCTAATCTGAGGCAACTTTTTAAGGGCGTTGATTGTGGAGGACAAGCCGCTGGATTTCTGGATGGAAGATAATCCGTTAAGCGCGCCTGTCATTTCCTTTAGCTTTGCTGTATTAAGGCTGCTGCTATTTATCAGCTTTGCCGCATTTGCAAGTGCCTGCATCTGCTTAGAAACTGTAGTAAGCCCCGCTCCGCCCTTTGCCGCTGTTTTCAGGTTAGTCAGCGCGGCGGCCAATGCGTCGATTTTCGCCGCCGCATCACTTGATGTTGCCTCTATTTCAATTTGAAGACTGTCAATATCGACGGCCATGATGCCACCACCTTTTGAAATACGGCACTTGGCACACGGCACTTGGCACTAAAGATATAAAAAGTCCCCGCCACCTCAACTTCATATTGAGATAGCGGGGACTTCGATTTTATTTAGCTCTCTAACGCCGGGGCGTTCCATCCAATGAGTTTTGTTTGTCCCGGAAGTTGATTATTCAACGGCTCAGGGATTGGTACGTTCCATGTGCTGAAAATTCCTTTGACCATCTGCAAAACATCCTGCGGCGTATTCCCAGCATCCAGCATCGTTCGGCGGGTAATGCGAATCAGACTAGCAAGCCCGCTCGGAGATACCTCTGGTGCCCGTCCAGGTGTTTTGTACTCACCATGCTTTCGTAGGGCAGGGAGGACTTCTTCTGTTACCCAATCCGTGAACTGCTCCGCCTCCGGTTTCTTGCTCTGGAAGATTGCTCGGTAGAGGTTACCCTCGTTGATGATGAGCATTTGCTGGTCTCTACCCATTGCATCGGTGAGGTGGGTTGTAGCCACCCCATCTTCTTTCAAGCGGCGTCGGCAATCTTTTGTCTGTAACCCCAACGGCTTACACACATCCGCAAGACAGAACCACGGCTCACCGTCCATCTCTACGGCCCGGATACGGCCAAACTGCTCACTGTTGAAGATTTGGAGTTCATTCATACCAAGGCTCACCATCCTTCCTCTTCAACAATGTTCCAAGGAGCACATAAATATGTCTCATTTTCTTCGGATCATCTGTCCAAAGAATCATGTCAATGATAGCTCTGCGCATGAGTTCCACGCTCATTCCGCATCACCGCCCTTCACCGTGATAACAACCTGTTCAGGTTTGACGCCCAGATAGGCGGCAGCGATACGCTTGACCCAATGCTCACTGTTGGTCAGTTGGTTCAGCAATTCTTGGATACTGTTTCTCTCGTTCATGGAAACCTTCTGTTGATTAAAGGTTCCCTCTGTGATAGAATGGATTTATCCAGCGGGAAACCTCTGGTGCATAAGACAATCGGGGTTACTTGTCACGGTGTCCCGGTTGTCTTATTTTTCATTTCCGAGTTCTTCGTCGATTTTCTTGTTAAGCCATTCAGCCTTTGTGGTCTGAACTTTACTCAACTTTTTTTCGAATCTTTCCATCTTCTCTCGTTCAACTTCCACTGTGAACGATTTGAATTTGGTTCGTCGTTCTTTGAAATACTCGGCTCTGCTCTCGGGTGGCACCATACTCACCTCCTTGTTACGGGTAACATTATACCATGTTACGGGCAACAAATCAAGAGGTTTTCCAAAAATTTTACCCTCCGATCCAAAAGGAGCGGAGGGCTGTTCTATCTCATTATTCAGCTTTTATTTTATATACATCAGATACGGGGTCACTTGTCGATGTTACAATCGTGTTTTCGTCTGGTTGTGGACTCACTGTAAATACAATATCGTAGTATCCATCTTCATCTATATCAGCTTTGGGATAGTTTTCATCCATAGAATTGAAATCAAATACAGAGAGTGTGGCTAGTACTCTCTCCCCCGGCCTAACCATGTTTGTTGCCTGCTCTACAGCCCATCCGTTTTCTTGAAGATTTTTTTCGTTCTGTATTCCATCGCCCCACACAAAAGACGGAATTTGCAAGATTTCATAAGGCCCGTCGGTCTTTACTCCAACAATACTCACTGAAATTCTTACAATTCTGTCCCCGTTATTTTTTACCGAAAATTGTTCCCCATTATATTCAATCTCTACATCGCTAACTGTAATATACGCCCCTCTATCAAATACCCCCCCAGGTTCAAGAAGGTGCTTTTCTGGCGAGGTCTCTGAAACATTTTCTGGTTTAGATGCGAATAATCCAGACAGCAACATAAACAATGCGGCCAGTCCAGCTAAGAGCAGAAGCGATTTTTTTCTCATTTTCCCTCCACCCCATCCATTCTAAAGGCGACGTTGGGTGTTGTAGATGTTGCTTTATATGGAATATAATATTAGCTCATATCGCTACATACTAATAAATCATTCTTTTTTGTTCCTCATTGTTTTTACAACAGCAAAAATAAATACACCTTCTGTAATGATCCAAAGTGGAAGTGCTATTGTATTAACTTTTCCCCAAAACTCATTTCTGGCCTCAGAAAGCCTATCCTCCGCACTTTTATTCTCCCGTCTATCATGCTCATCCCACACGGCCCAGGCCCTGCTTTGCGCTTCCGAAGCAGCTCGAACGTTCCTTGCCTCACGGGAATCCCACATAATTGCAAGGCCAATACAGGCAAAAAGCAAATACGCTAGGCCAGAAATTACCATAATTCCTCCAATGAGTTTCCCCACGTATTCCCCTCCTCCCCCAAATCTTACCACAACTTGGGGGAGGAGGCAATCAAAATCTCCGCTATCTCATATGAAGTTGGCAAGGTGCAAACCAGGGCCTACCGGAACTTTTTCTCCGCAGCCCTCGCCCAATTCTTAAAGAACAGGGTGGCTTTCAAACGCTCATTTTTAACTTCCTGCTCGGTTGGTACTTCTTTTTTCTTGCCTAGTGGGTACGGTTCCGTTCGGTATGGAACTGGTTTTGTCCCCTTTTTGGCAAAATCTCGGAATATTGGAGATGCGTCACAAAGGGCTTCGTAGTTATAAAGGCCATGTAGCCAGAGCATCATGTTTTCCCGCTCAAGCCTTTGCTTATCAGCTTGGCGGTATGCCTCTACCATCCATACATCACCATACCAATACTGTTCCCAAGTCATGCCGATGGACAGATAGTAGGGGCACTCCGCCTCAAATAGTTCCGTATAAGACCGTGGGCTATTTACAGCTCCACAGTCACCTCTGCGTTTTTTGCCGCATCCTCGTCAGTTGCAATCAGGTGGGTAAGGGCTGCCTGATTGTAGAGCTGAACCAGACGTTCCAGAAGAGCACTTGTCATCCCGCCCATACCATCCAGCAGGGCATCAGTCTGAGACCGGGCTACATTCTTGTGATTTTTTCGGAAAGCATAGTAGAACAGCTCCGGGATTCTAGTCACCGGGAACACTGTCAGCTCGTCCGCCTTAAAGCCACGATTCTCGGCAAATTTAACGCTTTCTCTGCTAAAATCAAGTTCATACGCCGTCTCGGTCTTATTGTCAATGACGCGAACGGGCATCACTCTATCCTGAATGCTCACGACATTATCACTCATATGGTATTTCCTCCTCAAACTTCAACGTTTTTCTTGGTAGAAGATCTCAGACTCATGCTTTCCAGATCAGTAGGCTTTGCTGCCCACTGAGGCGCACCGGTCGGGGTGATGTAGAGAGTTGTTTCCAGAACAGCAGAGACCTCCATAGCGGGCATACCCATCGGGGAGGGCTGACCCGTGAAATACAGTGCCTTGGTCAGCCCAGGAATCACGATACAGAACCAAGTAGCCTTATTTTCGGCGGCCGCCGTATCATAGGCATCGACAACGCCCTCCCACTCGGTCATAGATGCCTCGGTCAGGTTAGCCGTAAAGGACAGCGCGCCGCCGATGTCCTTCAAGCCTGGGACATAGGTCTTCCACTCTGTCTCTTCCAAGGTCGTTGTTTCCAGGTTGTCGGGCTCAGGGTTCAACTCAGGAATGCTTTTTATTTCGGAGATTTTTTCGTACCCAGTAGTCGGGCGAGTGCCAGCGGTGGCTTCTGCGGCGTACAACAGGGTGACGCCCGCTGTGCTAAGTTGGATTCCTGCCATAAAAATAGTACCTCCTAATTTTTTAGGGAGGCACTTGGCACAGAGGCACTCGGCACTGTCAGCCCTTTTAGTTTGTGTAGATTCTAAAATCCTTGTCCGCTACGCCCTCATACCGGGCGACAATGCGGTAAATAGTGGCATCCTGCAAATTGGACACCGGATTGCACATGGTACGAGTGAATCCCATCTTGGAAAACTCATTGTCGATGGTTTCAATGATATCCTTTGCCTCGGACTTCTTGTACCCTACACTGTTCGTGTAGACGTTTACCTCGTACATCAGCGACACGGCGTTTTCCAAATCTGGTGCCGCTGTTCTCATTTTTTGAAGCACACTGTTGTCGCTTTCAACGATGGTGACGGCCGGAAATTTTGCGGGGCTGTCTACATATTCGCCAGACACAAAAATTCCTTCATAGGACGCTCGAAGCGCTCCTGCAATTTGACTGAAAAGGAACGATTCAATGTCTATGATACCGACCGCCTCCTCAAATCCCCTTCATAGAAAATGGTTTCGACATCTCGATACCCAAACACGTGATATCTTTTCCATGCTCTTTTGAACGGGAAATTAAATATTCTGCACCACTCAGACAAACATTTTTCTTGCCCATTTATTTTGATTCTGATGTTTGTCGTTTTGTTTTGCGCTTGTAACGCATACGGAATAATAGTGCAGTTTTCAGGAGAATATCCCTTATTTACATCGATTCGTTCAATAGTCAATCCGGGTCTCCACCCGTTTTTTACTGCCCATCCGATAAACACCTGGGAGTCCATCCATTCTTCGCACAAGGTTATTCCTCGTTCTCCGTAAGAATAGAACCGTTGCGACTTTGGGTTTGAACACCTGTTCTTCATGTTCCACCAAGAGTTATAAATTTTCTTGTAATCTGTTTCGCTTAATCCAAACGGGTTCTTTCTCCACTGCACAAAATCCCAACCTTATCTCAAAACCGCTTTGGCAACTGTCAAGAGACTGTCTCTCATGGCCCTGTCCGCATTATAGAATGGCATATGCGGCTTATTTCCGTAGGAGTGCCCCCACCCCTGACCATTTTTGTCTCTTCTTATAACAAGCCTTGGATCATCTGTCGGGAACCACCAGCCATTAGGATCATCCCAATGCCCGTTCCCCGGATATGTTCCTTGGCCAAACCCAAAATCATCATCCCATGGATGCCCACCACCATAGCGTACGCCAGCGCCAAACTCAAAGAACAATATTGCTTGCGATTCGGCGTATAGGACATACCGCCCTTCGCCTTTTTTCTCCAGTGTCAAACTTTCAATCGTCTCACCAGAAAACACATGTCCCTGCATGACGCTGTAGGCGACAGAGTAGCCAATCTCGCTAAGCTGCTTTGCGATTTCCTCGCCAGCCCCCTCAACCTTCTTCTGATACGCCTTGACTTCCTTCAACGCTTGGTTGATCGAGTCCGTGCTCAGCTTCAGTTTGATTTTTGGCACTTAGCATCGCCGCCTCAATCTCTGCTTTTCTATCAAACAATTTTTGTTCCGCTTCGTACTCAGATACAGAAACCTTTTTGATAGCGTATTGAATACTATTCTTCCATGGAGCTTTCCGCTTCACAATGTAGTTATACGGGCCGTCAGTATCGGCCCCATCTACCCACAAAACGGAATCCTCGTCAATTTGGCAGGCCGTGTCTGCGGTGGTTGCCGTCCGATCGTAATCTTCCAAAGAGCCAAACTGCTCCACTTCGGAATTTCCCTTGTTCGGGGAAACACACAGCATAGCGGATTTCAAGGCGCTGTAGATGGGGAGGTAACTTCCGAGACTGTTACCAAATTCATCCACCAATTCTTCTGTACCAATGAGGTTTTTGAAGAACACAGGTTGGCAATTAACCATTAAATTTCTGAAAGCAATCACCCCGCAATCTTTGACTCTATGTAAACAAATTTTCCGTTTGCGGCTTTTCTCATCGGAGTTTGTAGCGCATCTGCGACAGACCACCCTCTGCTTAACCTATGCTCAATGGTGCTTTTGGTAAATCCCGTTGCGTCCACCCATTCAGCAAGCGTTTTGCTAACTCCACCGAACGTAAGGATATGATTATTGCTACGATTGTTTTGCTGCTGTTTGTTGGTAGCCCATCTGCAATTATCAGGAGAATACGGGCCTCTTGGGTCAATTCTGTCAATACTTAGATTATCTTTATACCCGTTATCGAGCGCCCAATCTCTGAAAACCTCATACGAACTTTTCCACTCTTCGCACATGACAATTCCCTTTTCGCCATATTTTCTGTATGATTCCTCGTGCCTCTTGTTATAGCATCGCGTTTTAATGCCTGCCCAAATTCTATACAATCTTGTTTTGTGCGAACTTGATTCTCCGTGAGTGGTAAACATCACTTTGTTTTGCTCTCGCTTGAGGCACCCGCAACTGTTCGTCCTTCCGCTTACAAGGCCCCAAGATGCTACAACCTTTTCTCCGCCGCAATCACACTTGCAAAGCCACTTTGCATTTCCGTTTTTTGTCCGGCCAACACATTCAACTGCAACAAGTCTTCCAAATCTTTTCCTGGTCAAATCCTTTACAATCGCCATATTTACCTCCTGCATAGGTATATTGAAGGGGTTAGGCGCAATGCAGGTGCGCCAACGGGAGCTAACCGCTGTCCCCCAGCAATATCAGTTTGTTACCTTCCCCATTGGAGTAATCTCCAAAAGCAACTCCTGCGGAATGCCCTCGGAGCCATAAGATCTGGACACACCGTTTTCAGTGTGAGCGGTTTCAAATTCGCCGCCCTGCTTGTTGTAAATTGCAAGAGCTACGCGGAACTGCAAATCCAGATACCGGCTCTCCAGTTCCTCCGGCCATTCCTGGAACGGATACCGTCTCGCCATGATCGCCGCTTTTGCGCTCTCCAGGCAGTCCTCCAGGATGGCCTCGTCCGGCTCATTCGTGCGGAGCTTCAGCCTCTCCAGATTGTCCATTGTCCTCCCTCCTCGGCCTGCCCGGCTTTTTAGGTGCGGCGGAAGGCGGCGTCGGTTCATCCAACACCGTCCCGTGCCGCTTCATCATATCCGCGTCTTCGGCCTTGATAGAGACCTGGGAACCAGCTTCATAAAACCGGTCACCATAACACACGCGGTAATTTGGAATAAACTTCATGCTGCCTCCCGCTTTTCTTAACTCTCGAATGTAGCTCCAGAGAAATTGAACGTCACAACGCTTTGGTTATCTACCAACACTTCGAAAGCATCGGTCTTCGTAACCCGGAAAATAATATCCGGGTCAAATGCAATGTCCTGCTTAGTAGGTGAACCATTTTTCTTGAAGGTCATTTTGCTTCCGGTCTTAGTCAGGTGGAACGGAAAGTAATAACCTTCTTGCTCGTCCGGCTCAGAACTGAACTCAGTGTATCCCATCACATGATGGAATGTACCGACTACAGATCCATCAGCCTTGACCGCCAGGTCATCTCCTACCAGCTCGGACACCTGCTTCCACAATAGGGTCTGACTGCCGGGGAAAAGGCTTAGAGTGTCAGACCCGATCATTCCACCAGGACGTTGAGCACAGCCACCTCGTCCATACGCTCGAAGGAGGGCAGGACGATTTCAGACGCGAAGGTGTTGATGTTTACAGGATTCTCCTGGAGAATACGGGTAATCGCAACACCTGTATTCACAATGGAAACCTCTGCGCTGGACGCTCCACGCAGATCCGCCTCTTCCGGAGTTGTTCCATACCAAGTGCCACCGAGTGCGCCGTCAGGAATCAGGCAGACATACCCATTGGGCACAAATGCATGGGCTACCTTGCTCTCGTCCCGGTACTGCTTGTCGTAAATGGCAATCCGCAGACCAGAAGTAGACTCCACAACCGCCTTTACTTCGGCGTCTGTCAGATAGCCAAGAGACAGGCCATTAGTGGTCAAATAACGATTCTTTACTGCATCCGTCTTGGAAAGCAGATTGAACGTGTAAGAGTTCATAATGGCGACCGTCAGTTCAGTTCCAGTCTTAGATCGGATAGCGTCTTTGACTGTCTTGAACGCCGCAAAGGGGTCAGCCGTAGAGGGCTTGTCCCAAGTTGCAGTATCAGTCAGTGCGGTGTAGTTGGAGGTCTTCCAAGAACCGTCTGTATCATACTTGTACGTGTAATTCACACCGTTTGCTTTAATGGCAATGCCAACGTCTCCACCCTCGGGGAACAGAAGCTGCATAATCATCCGCTCGGGCACGACATTTGCACCGTCAACCAGATCTCGGGTATCGTCAAATACACGAGCAATCACTTCGGCAGCGTAGGGGTCGGTAGACTCCTGCACCCGCAGCATCTCCTGCCGGTCCTTCTCTTTGATCTTGTATCCCTCACGGAAGAAAGGCATCTCGGTCTCCAGCTTCTCAAATCCAATCCGATCACGGAAGGTGGCCTTCGCGTCGAATGCGGAGGGCATCAGAGAGATAGGTAGCCCACGGGAGCCTTTCAGCCAGGACAAGTCAAGACCAGCCTTCTTGCGGGCGGGGAACAGCGTAGCACCCAGGTAGGGAATCTGGTTGGAGGCAACCTCAGTCCAGTTTGCCGCAATCGCAGCAGGGGTAAAAACTTCTCTCAAATCCATTATGTATCCCTCCTTACTCGTTCACGCCAATGTTCTCACGGAACTCAATGGCAGGCAGAGCGGTCTTCATTGTAGCGGCATCAGCAGTAGCGCCGGAATGGTTTTTGCACTTCGTCCAGTCAACCACCCCGGCGACAACAAGAGAGCCGTTGGGATTCTCGGCGGGGTTAACATCGTACAGCAAAATTCCATTCGCGCCGGTTCCCGCCTCAACCTTCGTACCGGCATACATCATAGGCATACCAGCCTTTACAACATCACTTTCAGTCACCGTAATAGGAATCGCGGTGAACTCGTCAGCGGCAAGGATTTCCACCGTGCCGGTGACGGAAGTCTTGGTCATCTTCATTCGTTTCTCTCCTTTTCATCAAAGATAGTGTTTCAGGCCCTCGTTTGCAGATTTGAGGGCATCAGCGCGCTGCTTTCCCAACTTCTTGGCAAACTCAACGGCATCGTCCTTCTCCTCACTTCCACCGCCAGCACCGGAAGGCTTAGGGTCCTGCTTCACCAAATCAGCCCGCAGCTTCTTCTCATAGGCGGCGTTGGCCTTTTGCTGATTGGAAAAGACTCGCTCCATATCGCCATCAAACAGGGCCTCCGCCGTTTCCCTGGCTAACTTCTCGTCATAACCAGGCATGGTGATGTAGCGGGCGGTATGCTCGGCAATGGTGGACTTCCGCAGCAGTTCGGTGTACTTGTCCTCCAGAGCCTTGCGGTCAGCATCGGCCTGAGCTTTGGCGGCCTCGTCATTGGTCATCTTGGATTTGAGCTGCTTTTTCAGTTCCGCCGCCTCTGTCGCATATTTGTCTGCGGTGTCTTTAGATACATACAGGGACAAATCTACCTTCTCGGGAACTTCTGCTTTCAGAAGGGCCTCTACCTTCTGCTCCGCAGTCATACTGTCAAAGCCCTCAATCGTACTGGTGTCAATGGTAGGCATACAAACTCTCCTCTGCGCTTATAGTCATCTCCGACTTATTCTTGCGTTTGATTATCCTCACTTCTCTGTGAGCCTGCGATATTTGATACCGCCCCTTCTCTGGGGCCATATTCAAACGGCTGGGCCGCTTAAATTCTTTATTTTTCTTCCGTCAACAACGGTTAATGCTTTATCAACAGCCCATCCACTTTTTAATCTGCGCCAAATCGTACATGGCAAAATTCCCGTTTCGTTGGCCCACTGTGCGATAGTTTTTCTTTCTCCTCCGTACTCAAGAAACACATTGTTTCTTTTGTTGTTTCCTTGGGTTTTTCTATCCGCCCATCTACAATTCTCTGGGCAATAATTGCCGTTTACATCCATTCTGTCTATCGATAAATCATCAGAATATCCATTGGACAACGCCCAATCCCGAAACGGCTCATATTCCATCCATTGGCCGCAAATCGAAATTCCTCTTCCACCATACCTGTCATAGTAGTAAGGATTCTCCCACATACACCTCGAAAGCATTGACCGCCATATTTTATATAGCCTTGTTTTGCTTTCTCCGTGCTTAGTGTGCATTTCCGTCATTCGCTTAGACCTAACATCTGTGTTGAGGCATCCGCAACTTTTCGTATTCCCGCTTTTAAGAGAATAGGAGTCTACTGTAACGGTTTTTCCACAGTCACATTTGCACAGCCACACTGCACGCTTGTTTTTGTTTGACCCAACTCTCTCCATTGCGGTTAATCTTCCAAATTTTCTCCCTGTTAAGTCAATAAATGCGCTCATACTATCGCCTCCAATAGTTAGCCTTGTAGAATGAACAGGCGGCAGGTGGCAAGGCACTCCACTTTTCTCCCCGTCGAGATAGCCGCCCGTTTATTCACTTTTTATCTGCCGGGGTGTAAAAACAGCGACACCCAGGATGGGGCTTTGGCGGTATGCTTCGGATGGGATAAATTTTTCCGTCTCGCTCCTTACAAGTGGAGCACTCACGCCCATCATTCATGGTGTTCCATTTCACATAGCGCACGCCGCTGTCCTGGAACGCTTTCAGTGTGGACTGGTCTGTGACTTCCACCGCATACCATTCTGTCATCTGCGCCCAGTAGGAAAGGCCCCGGCGAAACTCTGTGACCTTTGCGGTAGTAGAGTTAATAGCCTCCGCTGTGCGGTCACGCTTGCGCTCCCATTCGCGGGAATACTGGTATTTCGTCACAGCGTTGTACGCCGCCAGCAATGCCAGTAACCACGCTAAATCAGGTGGTTCCTTTCCGTGCGGTTCGGTCTCCTGATACCGCTCTTGCGCCAGTTCAAGAAAGACATCTTGGTTGTCCTTGCGCAGTTGGTCATATAGCGTCCGGGTGACTTCCAGCACATTGATCTCGTCAAAGCCCCTCTGCGCCGCTTCATCTTTGGCGTCCTCAAACCGCTTGACCGCCCTCCTGTTCAAAATATCGATGGCTTTGTCAGTGAGGTCATAAGGGTTTTTGTTTTCCAAACAGTTCATCCCCTATGCGGTTGTATTCATCGAGAATTGCATCAAAAGCGGCATCCCATTCCGGGCCATGTTTAGCGTCATATCCAACGGCTACATGTGCAAGTTCGTGTGCAAAAATTTCTGTTGCGTTTTCAATGTCCACATTCGGGTCTACTAAAATTTGAATTTCTCCATCATCATCATCGCAGAAATTTGTGAGACCATACGCCTTGTCTCCATTGTCTGCTTTCAAGTCAGGCTCAAAGTAGCACTCGCACTCTTTTCCAGGATAAAGGTTCTGAAATGCTTGATATACCATGCTGAACGGGTCATTCCAAAACGGAGACATCATTGTTTCTTTCCTCCACAGTTATATTTGTGTCCCTGTTGGTATTCAGTTCATCTCTCAAACTCCGCTCCATCTTGCGTTGCTGTTCCTCGGCATATTGGGAACTTATACGGTAAGCCTCCTCTGGGTCGCTGAATAGCCCACTGTACTGGAACGCCAACTTCGGATGAATTTTGCTATTGTTCAGCATCTCCGCCAGAACTTGCGCCTTGGACTGGATATTGGACAGGTTCTTGCGGGTGAACTCCGGCTTAATGTCGGATAGCTGCAAATCTAAATCGCCAGTTTCCCGGCAAATATACAGCACCAGCCGCAGGAACTCCCGTTCCGACCGCTCCCAGGTCTTTTCCGTGTCCTTGGCCCGGCTCTCAGCGGCAGACCACCCATCACGGTAAATGACCGCCTGCCCGGTATCACTGGTAGAGGAACCTCCATTCCGGTTTGGCATCCCGCAGATGGTCAGATATGCGTCCTCCAAATCGTCCACAATGGTCTGCGTATTGGTCTGGTTCAGTTCAGACGCAATGCGGTATACTTTGGCCTCCATGCCGGGCTGAACGCTCTTGATGGTGATTGCCATGCCGCCCTTTGCCAGTTCCTTATACTGTCCGTTCTCCAACTCGCAGTTTTGGAACACGTCAAAAGCGTTGACGAAATCTTGAATACTGTCCAATCTATTGGACTCAATCATATTGATGGCATTCAAAATGGGAATAACCGGCTCAAACGCACCCATGCGGGCGTCATTGTTTACATACTCCACAATGGGGATATAGGGGATGGTGCGGGCTTCCTGCTTTGTGATCTTTCTGTTCTGCACCTCGAAATACCACTCAGTGGTGTACACGCAGAAGTATGGCTGGCCCTCCTCGTCCACCTGTTCCAGCACACCGGCAACCTTTTTCTGGCCTACGCCGCTGTGGTAGATGCAAAACGCTGCCATCGGGTCAATGGTATAGATCGAGGCGTGGGACCCGTCTTCCTCTCCGGCTTCGTCAGGGAGTACCATGCGTACCGCAACACCGCAAATGTGCATCCAGTCCGCCAGTTCCTTGTCCAGCGTGTCCTTGCTCTCAGCGCGCATATACTCATTGAGCTTGTTCACGCTGGCAGAAACATCATCTTTTCCGCCATTGGACACATATCGGATAGGGCCGTCCAGTAGATAGGCTGTCTTGAATGTGACAATCTCGTTCGCCCGATTAATCATCACTTTGTTGTTGATTTCAGGACGGACAATTTTATCTTTCAGGCGAATGTCCTGTTTCCCTTTGTAATAGCCATACAAATAGGACATTTCTGCCATGTTCATGCGATGCACAGCCAGTGCCTTGCCCAGCACATCCACCACATTTTCCGGTGCAACCTTCTTTTTTGCGGTGTAGATTTTTCTGCGCCCTGTCAGACCCTCAGCAGGCCACTCGGATATAGCTCGAACAGTATAGTTTTCAGTCACTCTGTCACCTCCAGACAAACAAAAAAGTGCCAAGAATAGACCCGTATAAGGTCTACTCTCGGCACTCGGCACGCTTCGTCCAGGCATTGCCCGGAGGCACTTGGCACTAAACTATATATTCTCAGGCGCTTTTATCGCCTTTTAACTCGATCTTGATGTTTTTCTTGCAAGCCTTACAGTATGGATAAACTATACCAGTTGTTTTGCTATCCACCTGCATCAAAAGCCGCCCTTTTCCATGATTGATGCCAGCAGCGGCACAGACCGGACAATAAATGTCAATCTTCATTCAGTTGGGCGACTCCTTTCTAATTCTGGTGGACCATCTTGGAATCGAACCAAGACCAAGCCCTTATGAGGGGCCCGCCCGACCATCGGGCCAATGGTCCAGATATACCCCTTTCGGGGTATGCTGCGGGTTTGGTCAGGCTTGCCGCGGGCCTGTATGTAATCCGCTGTGCGGTATCACATCAAAAGTCCATTTTCCTCTCGTCTGCGCTTGACGATACAAACGGCATTTTGGCTTTAATGGTAAGTTCCTGTCTGGTGCCACCGCCCGCCTCATGCGGCGAGGAGAGGCATATGGCGGACAGTAGGTTGTCCAGCCGCCCATTGGCATTTAATTTAATCGCGCAGTGCCTCTTTTGCTTTCCATCAGGCCTCTGGAGGCCATCAGCAGACTCGAACTGCTGCAACGGCGTACACCGCTCTACTCATTCCTTTATGGCCGTATATAAGGCGGATTCCGTCTCTACACGCTCCGCCGGGCGCAGCCGCTTTCTATGTGTCGGCACACCGGGGCAGGTCATAGCTGCCACCGCTTCCGCCTCCATGACAGGCGGGCGTCATCTCCCTTCTCCGGGGCCGTCAGACGCTCTAGGCTACCCGGTATAGTGTCTTTCCACAGTCAGCTCCGTGGCCTTTGGAGCGGTTTAATTAGTTGGCTACCGCAAAAAGTGCGGGTCACCAAGCCCTCGGCCGGAATCGAACCGGCGTCCACTATACCAAATCAGGGTATCGCTCTCACCATTGAGCTACAAGGGCATATTCCACACAGTAGGGGCAGCGGCTGCACCGCCGCCACCCCGTCCGTGTGAAGGAGGTTGGAAAAGAAACCTGGCGGATATAGGCAAATATCTATCCGCCTTTATTATACCACAATATATATGATCAATCAAGTCGTTATACACAACATTTTGTATTTCAAAATGGACGGCGGAACACCTCTACTTTGTTCCCTTCGAGTTGCTGAACATACTCAGCAAACATTGCCCAAGCATCAGGAACATCATCATGCTTATTTTTACCTGCCATCGTATACCCGCAAAGGAAGTTGAGCATCCTTCGATATTCCTTGTCCTTCTTTATGACAGAGTTGTCTTTGAACAGCACATGGTCTTTCACCCACGGCGAGTTCACTATGATTTTTGTTTCCTTTTGCTGTGTCGTATATTTTGTGGTGATTTTCGCTATACCGCCAGCTTCTTTAACTTCTTTCTGAACTTTTTCTGCTACTTTCCCACCAGCGCTGTTGCTTTCAAACTGGCCCATTTGAGCCTTATGCTGAAGGAGCTTTGACACCAGCCGCGCCTCTACAACCTCTGGATTGCTGTTGTCGCATACTACGTCTTCACAATAGAAGTCATTCCCGTACTGGTAACAAATTGGCATGACGCAGTAATCAGTGCCCTTGTCCTTCGTATCGCACACAAACAGGATTGCATCTGGTTTCCCGTCAGGAAGCTCAAAATACCTGCGCAGCTCATCTTCATTGTATAGCTGTCCTTCACGCTCAATGGGCTGAGTCATGTATAGTGCCCTCCAGGAAGCATCGTCCATAACATCTCTCTGATTGTGATAGAATGCCGTGGTAAACCCAAGTCCATACGGATAATCAAAATTACTCTCATCATTTTCATCCAGAGCAGGTAGGTGGATAAACTCTGCCATTGGGTCTTCTGCATGGGCTAGTTCAAGTCGGTCAATGGGGTCATGTAACGTCCAAGGTGTTTGGACAAGAAGCTGGACACAATCTCCGATCATACGCTGCATGAGGTCTGTATAATACTGCTGCCAGAGCTTGTCCATGCGCTCTTTACTCATTGCGGACTCAATATCAGGTACAAGGTCATCTGCTACCAGAAGATTCGAAGCGCGCACTTTGCCCGCGTTACCAGATCCAATGGACGAAAACTCAAAGGTCTCAAACCGCTTTCGTTTCCCAAGATCAATTCGCATATCTTGGGCATTTGTTTTGCAAACTTGAACAGATGGGAAAATATCTTTCCACAAATACTCCCCTTTGGGGTCTAACATCCGCCCAACTTCTTCATAAGCCCCACGTAGGAATGAGTTTGAGTGCGAACCCATCAGAATGCTTAAATCTGGATTCTTTAACCCCTCCATCACCATGAACATCAATTCGATTGTGGTCTTCCCGACACCTGGTGGAGCCATCACACCAAGAATACGAATCTTTCGTTCAGAGAGCCGCTGCATGGCCCGAACAACTGGCAGCAGTTGTTTTCTGCGGGGCATATAGAACTTTTTCTTCGGCTCTCGGTCCCATTCCGCATACCTTATCGCCGCATCAAAATCATACGGCGCATCAAACAGCAGACTCCGCTTGTTCAGCTCGAACATACGGATGCTTTTTTGTTCTGTGGCGAATTTCGCAGACAGCCGCCGCACTTCCTTGTTCCGCTCATGCGCCAGCGTAAAATCTTCTGGCTCCAGCAAACGCAAGCTATCAAAGGCGTCATTCAGTGCAGACGGGTCGGAGAGGTCACGCTTGAACGCCCTCTTCACCAGCTCCCGAATTTCCATAAAAATAAAGTGCCTCCTATCCTTTCAGATAAAAGGCACTTGGCACTGTTCGCTCCATCTGGAGAGGCACTTGGCACTACAATTATTCAATCTTCCGCCGGTTCCGGGTACGGAATCCAATGAGTTACTTCATAATCCTTTCCAAGCCCTTCCCAGTAATCTCCAACAGCATCCGCAAGCTGTTCTCATTCTTTGTACTCTGGATTGTATCAGACATCAACCCAGGTCTGCTTTCCTCCATCATTGACTCTTACCGTCACCATTACCGGCTCCATATCCGGCGGCATCCTATCGGTGCATTTGATCCAGTCCATATTTCTCTAATAGCTCCCTCTTCTTTGAATCATAAGCGGCCTTCGCGCTTTCAATAGACATAAAACCCGTCTTTACCCAGCGCTCTCCGGAAACCTGTACGGCTGCCCGGTATGTTTTCCCGTTTTTCTCCGGCATAACACCACGCACACCAGTTTTGCTTCTTAGCATCGCTTTGTCTGTCTTCGCTGCCGCAATATCTGCGCGCTTTATGCCACCCGTTTTTGCAAACTTGGCCTTAACGGCAAGTTCAGAGTATTTTTTCATATTCTCGCTTTTGTATTGCTGGCAGCCACATCCCTTTGGTTTGCTTCTTATCGTCTGTGCGGGGAACTCCTTTTCGAAACCGCACATGGAACACTTGCACAGATACAGCGCGTTCCCGTGTTTGTCAATTCCGGTTCGCTTCAATACAGTCAGCGCACCATAGGTTTTCCCGGTAAGATCTTCCGTTTTCTCACGCTTATTGCATCCACAATCTTTCTTTGGCGATTTTTTATCGGTTAACCGTTGCCCCTCAACGACGCACTCATTTCCGCACTTGCGGCACATGCACCGCCAAAGCATGGCGCCTTTGGGCGAGCGCCCAGCGGGTTCTATTACTATCAGTTCCCCGAACCTTTGACCGGCGAGGTCTTTTATCTTTCCCATCAGAAACACACTCTTTTTGTTTTGCGCGGAATTTTTCTTGCCTACATGTCGTCCTGTACTTTCAAGATGTATTCTCTTACAGAGCGAAGGGCCTCACCTTCTGGCCCAGCCTTAAACGACCCGCAAGCCTCAATTTTCTTGTCAATAAAACCCAAAATCTGATCCAATATCTTACACTCTTTACACATAGTCAATACCCCCTTGTTTTATCTGGAGGCGTGTGCTATATTATCCTTGTCAACACGCCTCTGATGTGTTCTCATTCAGATCGCCGCTTCCTTTTGACCGAGGGCGGCGGTCTTTTTTTCTGCTCAAATTATACCATTGGCTTTTACTAATGCCCATCTGCTTACAGGCGGCTTCCACTGTGGTGGAGCTGTCTTTTTGCATTTTGAAAAATTTTAACTCGCTGTTTTATGACTTGCAGAAATCACAATTCTGTCCAACGCCCCCAACACTTCTCCAAATTGACACTTCATATCTTCATAAGCAATATAATCTTCTTGCATATCGCTTTCCGGTATCTTCCCAGCTTCGCATAACTTATATCGTCTAAGTTGTTCCTGCGAAAGCATTTTCATCGTATTTGTAAGGTTGTGCCCCATCATTTGAGCATATTGTATGCAAATAGTTTCTGCGTCTGATGCGGTTTCTTCTCCAACATAAAACAGGAGAATGTATGCTTTACAGCCGCCAGTAGAAATTTTGTCTTTGAATTTCTGTGTCCTGTTCGTCGTTTCATATACCCGCGTGTGCCACCCGCACCCAATGTAAAAAATTTCTCCGTTCCCATCGACCCACGCATAAACGAACTTCCACCCGCAAGCGTTTGCCTCATAAGTCCAATCAACGGCATACTGGTAATTTACATTCACTTTGTCGAAAAGGTCTGGAAGTTCAGTTCTCTTTGCTCTTGATATTTCTTCCAAAAACTTTTCTCTTGCGTCTGTTCCTGCACACCGAAGAAACTCTACAGCCGCTTCTTTGGCACGAAAATACAATGTATCAGACATTATTTATCCTCCTTCAACAACCCAGCCTCTCTTTGCTCGTCCATCCACTTGTTGTACCGATAGTAGAAAGTGCTTTTTTTCATTTCGAGTTTTTTTGAAGCCTCGTCAAAAGAGATCTTCTTTGCGTGGTACTTGGAGAACACTTCATGCACCATCCGTTCATCCGTTCCATAGATATTCTCCCGGCCCCAGCGTTTCCCTCTTGCCTTTGCCGCCGCAATTCCTTCCTTCTGCCGTTCCAAAAGCAAATCTCTTTCAAACTGTGCCATGACCGCTAAAAGGCCAAATGTCAATCTTCCAGTTGCAGAGGTCAAATCAATGTCCTCTTTTAGACTTTCCAACTCAACGCCCTTATCCCTTAACTCCTTCGCAATATCATACAGATCAATCACGGACCTCGCCATTCTGGAAAGCTCATGCACCACTACGACATCCCCTGGTTGCACAAATTCAAGCATCGCTTTTAACTGCGGCCTGTTCCTGTCCTTTCCGCTTGCTTTCTCAATAAACAGCTTTTCTACATTCATTTTCTCCAAGCTGTCCTCTTGTCTGTCCGTATTCTGATGGGTTGTGCTCACCCGAATATATCCCACTCGCATTTCACTTCGCCTCCTGTTGTGTTTAGTCTAACACATTATATTGTACTTGTCAACAGGCTTTATTGGACAAATAAAAGTCTTTTTTCTGTGTTCTCACAGTTTGGGTGTAACCCTATTTATACCTTTATGCCACATTCCCCCGCCGGTACCCTGTCCCGCCATATCTGTATCTTGTGCAAATCCGCATTATCATACAATATCTTGTGTTCAATAAACTACAGAAAATAAAACTCTAAGAAGTACAAATTATCTATTGACATTATTGTGCTTATGTGCTATCATACAATCACAGCAAGGGAAACCGCGCTGAATCTACCGGGCAGGAGGTAACGGAAATGGAGATTGATAGCATGACCCAGACCGAGCTTGCATCCTATCTTGAAACCCTGGCCAAGCTGGTAGAGGCCACGGCTAAGGACGCACAGGACGCGGCCCGCATTATCCGGGAAGCCATCCCAAAGCAGTAAAAAAGATAGCCGCCCTACCCTGAACAAGTAAGCGGCTATCTAAGACCCAGCGGAGGCGGTTAGAGCCTGCCATCTGGCCGCCTCCACTATAGCACAACCGGCAGGGAAAAGCAATAGCCGGAGGGGGTCCCTCCATGGCGAGGAGGAAAACACAATGGAGAGATTAAATCG
>PPYF01195618.1_pt1 | contig 33871 bp, 29 predicted proteins | sample 1559871 | NCBI WGS metagenome assembly PPYF01 (sample SAMN08240021, study PRJNA423297) | Human gut metagenome, whole genome shotgun sequencing project.
GGTGATTAACTTAATACATTATACTATGGAAGAAAACAGACAACTTGTAGGCAATATTTGCGCCTCTATTGAAGAACTTAGTAATGTGATAGTAGATAACGTAGCTGCATCACACAAAGATTATGAAATAATGATAGCCGCTCTGGATGAGGCTATAAAGAAAGCCAAAAGCAATAATATAATTACACAATTGTTTGTAGGTGCAAATTAATAGCGTACAGTCATAATTATATTCACATTAATGTCTAAATAAACAATTATTATGGAAAGAAACATCACATCTGCTGAGGTGCGGTATGACCTTAGCCCTATTAGCGAATTATTCAAAGACTGCATATCTCCCGAAGAATTACGGGAAGAACTCATAGAACTGGCGTTTGATTACATGCAGTATATAGATGATGGAAAAATAGACTATTTCAAATCAAAAATGAGCGCCTTGTACATACTTTGCGATGCCTTAAAGGAGATAAAAATAATTGCCGCATAAATAGATAGCGTAAGATGCACGTTGAGGTTTCGACCAACGTTCATGTTATGATGCCTCGCCGGCAATACGGCTGGCGGGTGTGGCAAATAAAATAGAACTGATAGTACTAACACATAAAATGAATGAACATGAAAACAAGAGAAGTATTAATTGATGCAAACAACCTTTATGTACAGGGCTTAATCAAAGTGATTAACGACTTTATGCTTGAAGAAGCAAGCGGTTATATTTATACAGAGTCCAGATTAAAGAACAAGATAGAAAAGTTAAAAGCTGTATTTCCTGAAGAACGTAAACGAATGGCGATAGCTGGTAGCGCTCCAATATTTGGAGACCCAACCACAGGCTTGTATAAGCTGATATTTAAAAATTGACACACGATTATCAAAAGGCATTCGCTCCTACCGTAAATAAATACAAAGACATGGAAACGAATTTATCGGCTTTTGAAATTTTGGGTGATAGCATGGATGACGGTACACGCCGTAGCTTTGCCCCCGGAGATAAATTAATTGTTGAACCTTTTAATATCAATGATTTCAAAGATAGCATAGGCAGTGATTTAGGCAGTTTTTGGGTAATTCAGGTCGGAACCTGCATTTTAGTAAGACAGATTGTAGAGTATGCCAATGATACGATAAAATGCCATTCCTTAAACCCTAACGGGCAATATCCTGATGTTCTTATCAAGATTGAAGATATAACTAAGATATATAGGGTTATCCAGAAACAAGAAAAAGCTGTTCATTATGGACTATGATGTAGGAGTATTGTACATCATAGTCCAAACTAAAAAATTTTAGTTTGACTAATTTAAGCAACGCCCGAAGCTGTAAGAGGGCAACTAAATATACCAGCATGAACGAAGATAGAGTTTTGATAATGGCAAAAAGTACGCTAAAGCTGGCGAACATCATCCGTTACGAGGGCGGACACAAGATTATAGATGTAAGCCTATTGCGTACAATCCCAGATAGCGAACTTATGAGGTATCGCAATGTAGGCAAAGCCACGATTGAGAAGATACAGGAAATAAGAAAGTCGCTTGATTGGCTATAATACGAAAACGCAAAGAGAGGGAGTTTCAGAGATGAGGTTCCCTTTCTTAATATCACAAATTAGGTGGTTACGGCTATTTTCTTATTAATAATCTCATTATCAACGTTTAATATAGGATGTAACCTGTAACCACGTAACCTCTTAGTATTTTTAAGAAGTCCAATACCATAACGAATTAGGTTGACGAGAAAAATGTGATATTACACTGATAAACAACGTATTATATCATAGTCAACCGTCAACCTGTCAACCAATACTATAATTTTATGTGTTGCGCTTTGTTTTGATTTAATACATTGTGTATCAGTTTAAAGTGCGACCGCAACCGCCCCCACAACATAGTGTGCAATCATTGACAGTATAACAACTAATGAGATACGAAACAATATCTCTCAAGATGTTCACCAACATTTCTACAACCTTGATGCCTTTACAGGAGAAATAAACACGCATATCAAAGGAAAAGATTATCTTTGCCATTATTAGCGGTTTATTTATGGTTGCTTATTGTTAAAAAGCACACACTTAGACCATATTTGTACCACTATATTCTAAAATACTGATAATCAACAACAGTTACACTTTGCATCGAAGTGATGGCTTAGAAACTGCCATAACTAACTATAACCATTTAGAATAAAGTCGCTGTATTTCAGCGACTTTTATATTTTAACACTTTCCAGTCCGTATTTGGAGATAACGGTTTTTATCTATATTTTTCTATCATATTTCTACCGCGACAGAAATTCACGGTTAGCCCGAATGTCACAGTGACGCATTAGTTGACGTGTGTTGACAGTGGTTTACATGTATTGACAAAAATCGGGAGAAATAAGGCGAAATTATCCCCAATGTAAAGGAGGAAAATATGGAAGTAAGAAAGATTTGTCAATGGTGCGGAAAGCCATTCATAGCTCAAAAAACAACGACCTGTTATTGTAGTCACCAGTGTTCCAATCTTGGCTACAAGGAGCGCATCCGGGAACGTAAGCGACAGTTGAAACGATCGCAAGAATTATTGCAACCTCGACAAGCCGCCGAGGGACAGGATTTCTTCTCTTTTGCCCAAGCAGCAAAACTGATGGGCGTAACTCGGCAATACATATATAAATTGGTAAAGGAATCGAAACTTCGGGCTTCACGCATCAGCGGCAAGAAGTCGCTCATCCGCCGTGCGGACATCGAACTGATGATGAAAACCAAACCTTATGAACGTATAATGCCCAAAGAAGATTTCGACATCACCGAGTATTATACCGCTGAAGAAATTGCAGAGAAATATAAGGTCAACGCCAAATGGGTGTGGACTTATACACGGCAGCACAAAGTTCCGAAGGTACGAATTCGCCAGTTCAACTATTACAGCAAGAAACATATCGATGCCGCCTTTGTCAAATACGAAGTGGATTCCGACCTGACCGAATGGTACACGCCCGAAGAAATTCAGGAAAAGTACGGCATGACACGTGTCGCCATCCGTTCGCAGGTGTATCGGAACAACATTCCATCCAAGAAGGAGCATGGGCAGATATTCTACTCAAAGCTCCACTTCGACCTCTCGAAGAGTTCCGAGCAGGAGAGCAAGGCGGAATACTACACCGTCAAGGAGGCGATGGAGAAATTCAAGCTCTCTCGTGATTCGGTTTACGGTATTCTGCAATTCCATCAGATCAACCGTGAGAAGAACGGACGGTTCGTCAGATTCCTGAAAGTGGAGTTTGACCGGGTAATGGGTGTCCGCAAATAGTCTAATTTATGACTATCCGTAAATTATTCAAAAATTAATCCCTGCTGTAGGTAATCTGCATGATTACATTATAGAGTTTCGCCGACGAATTAATAATAACCATAAAAATATAACATTATGCATGAATGCAAGACCGTGACATTAAGGACACGTCCGCTAAAAGGCAGGATGATGTCTTTCTATCTGGATTATTATCCGGGGTATCGAGACAAAGAGACAATGAAAGTTATCCGTCATGAATCGCTTGGTATTTATATCTATGCCAATCCGAGAAACAAACGTGAACAGAATTTCAACGAGGTAATGACCGAGAAAGCCGAAGCCATCCGTTGCCGCAGGTTCGAGTCGGTAGTCAATGAACGGTATGACTTCTTTGACAAGTACAAACTCAAGGCAGACTTTCTGGAGTATTATCGCAAGCAGCTCCGTAAGCATGACCAGAAATGGGAGTTTGTCTATCTGCATTTCAGTAACTTCGTACATGATAAATGCACTTTTGAAGAGATTGACATCGACCTCTGTAACAAGTTTCGGGAATATCTGCTGAGTGCCAAGAAGCTAAGGCGTAACGGACGTATCACACGGAACTCCGCATCAGGATACTGGTCTACTTTCAGAGGTTTCCTGAAAATACTCTATCGTAATGGGATGATAAAGACCAATGTCAATGATTTCTTGGAAAAGATAGAGACAGAAGATGTAATGAAAGAGGCCCTGTCAGTTGAGGAATTGTACAAATTGGCTGAGACACCTTGCAAGAAACCTATTCTGAAAACGGCATCGCTGTTTTCCTGTATGACCAGCTTGCGCATCAGTGACATTCTCTCGCTATGTTGGGAAGACATCGTGGACTATTCTGCCGGTGGGAAATGCGTACACATCATTACGCAAAAGAACAAGGCGGAAGATATCATTCCCATCAGTGAAGAAGCTTTGGGATTGATTGGCTATAATTCTGAAAAGAAGGGTTTGGTATTCAAGGGGCTTATGCGCAGTTGGACGCAAATACCGATGAAAGAATGGATTCGTTCTGCCGGAATTACCAAGAACATAACATTTCACTCGTATCGTAGAACATTTGCGACGCTACAAGCAGCTGCAGGGACGGACATCCGCACCATACAGAGCATCATGGCGCACAAGAGTATCACCACCACTCAAAGGTATATCAAAGTCGTGGATGTCAACAAACGTGAAGCCAGCAAGAAAATCACCCTGACACGGCAAGACTGACAGCTACTTTGTCCTCGATTTCTGCGGTCAGAGTATGATTTTAGGTGAAAAATCATACTCTGACCGTGATATTTAGCATGATACGTGGTAACTATCAGTCTCTTTATTGCAACTATCTGGAATATCGATTATATCTTTAGCGCGAAACGATTCCAAATACTTGCAGACTATGACGAATAAAAAACAAATTCAGACTAAAAAGATAAGTTTTATCCTCGCACTGTCCGTTATCATTTATGCGGTCATAGATACTTATCTTTTCCTTTGCCATGACATCAATATCATGCGTATAACGACTCCAGTCATCCTTGGACTGGTAATAGCTATCATATTGTGCGGACTCCTGCACAAATTTTTCTATAACTGGCTGACAAAAAATCCTATCAACTTCTCTTTGGGCGAACCATATACCCCTATTGTAAAATCAGAGAACGCCATAGAATCTACGGATGTTACTGAAACACTGCCCATCGAGCAACCGATGGATTTGCTTGAACAGAAATGTCCTCCGTCCCAACAGTCGAATCAAGATACTGTAAACTCTGATTGTCCGCAAGATTCTCATTTGAATAAATATGATTCCATATTGGTGGAACTCAAAAAGAAAGAGATTGAAAGGCAAGCGGAAATTATGGATGCGATTCGGGAATATGTAACCGTCAAGACTGCCCCCTATCTCTCAAAAGAGGATATTGCCACCCTCATTTCCAATATAGAGTATATGGCTTACAATCAACCTGAGTCATATAAACCGATTCGTTCCAATATAGACAATCCGCTGAGGTCGCCGGGACTTCGCCATTTGGCATGGAATGTCGGTGAACGCTTGGGAGTGCCCTTAGCGAAAAGAGCCGTTTTTATCAAGAAATCATTTCCATACGAACTTGCAAACGCAACCCTTGAATATCTTAAGCTTAATTTACGGGATAATGTATCAAGCCAGATTCCCATTGATATACCAGATAAAGGCGACTATCGCTTCCATTTAGATACAGATAATGATGACTCGCAATAAAAAAAGTTTGCAGACGAAATAATTAATCCGGTCTGTATTGTTCTGCAAGGTTTCATTGAGTTGGTTCGCAGCATATTAAACAATCAAATTAATTATAATATGGAAAAAGACCAACTGATATTCAACGACCTGCCGACTGTGATAGGCGAACTATGCGACAGAATCGCAAGTATGGAAAACCTGCTTATGGAGAAACTTTCCAAGCAGTACGAAACCAAAGAGAACACGCACGTCCCCATGACCGTACAGGAGGCTTGCAACTATCTTAAAATGCCGTTGTCGACCTTTTATTACAAGGTCAAGAAAGACGATATTCCGGTTATAAAACAGGGAAAGCATCTCTACATCTATCGTGACGAACTGGATAGATGGCTGGAATCTTCCCGGAAGAATCCGGCTCCGCAAAATTTCGAGGACGAGAATGAGTCTTTGCTCGCCTCCCATCGCCGTAAACCGAACCCTAAAAACTGGTAGCGATGGAAAAGACAGACACTATTATTCTTTCTCCTGAAGAATTGGCCGCTTATATGGCGGAGTCAACAATAAGCGCAACAAGTACATACGAACACTCCCCGGTGGTTCTGATGGTTGACGATACTGTTATCGGAACATTGGGAAACTTCAGTGCTTCCATCGGAAAAGCCAAAAGCAAGAAAACTTTCAACGTTTCAGCCATTGTCGCATCGGCATTGAATAACAGCACCGTACTTCATTACCGGTCTACATTTCCCGAAAATAAGCGGAAGATTCTATACATAGACACAGAGCAGGGGCGGTATCATTGCCAGCAGGTATTGAAGCGCATCTTACGTTTGGCCGACTTGCCGGAATACAAGAATCCGGATAATCTGATTATGCTGGCTCTGCGCAAGTTTTCCCCTAAACTACGTCTGGCGATAGTCGAACAGGCCATTGGCATAATACCGGATTTGGGATTGGTCATCATAGATGGCATTCGTGATTTCCTTTACGACATCAATTCCTCCAGCGAATCCACCGACATCATCTCCAAATTCATGCAGTGGACGGATGACAGGCAAATCCATATCCATACCGTCTTGCATCAGAACAAGAATGATGAACATGCCCGTGGTCACATCGGCACGGAACTAAACAATAAAGCGGAAACCATCATGCAGGTCGAAGTGGACAAAGAGGACAAAGCTGTAAGCGTAGTCGAAGCCGTCCATATCCGTGACCGTGAGTTTGAGCCTTTCGCTTTCCGCATAAACGAGGAAGCCATGCCCGAACCGGTAGAGTCCTATCTGCCAAAAGAGAAGAAGACTGGACGACCAACCAAAGGACCGTTCGATCCAGACAAGGAGATTCCAAAGAATGTACATCGTCCAGCATTGGATGCCGTTTTTGCCAATGGCAACATCAGCAATTACGATGATTATATAGAACGCTTGAAAGAGGGTTACGGATTACAGGGTATAAAACTCGGTTATAACAAGGCGGTAAAGGTCGCAACATTGCTAAGCGACAAACAAATGGTTATAAAAGAAGGGAAAGATTATGCCTTCAATCCAGAATACCATTATTGAGTTCAACTTTACTTTATTGTCGGGGCGTATATATAAGAATAAAGCAAAGTCGGCAGGAAAACATCATGTGAGATATTCATATTCTCCCCTCTTTTAGAGGCTCATATCATCCTATGTTTCCTATCTGAGTGCCAGTTCACTATACGCATCCTATATGACGTGTCGAGAAGCATCAACAGGTAACTGTTGCGAGATATGCCAAGGTATAACCTCACTGCGTTACGGTTGTACATTGGCGCTCTCGCCTGCTCAGTTCCCTCGCCGGTGCGGTACTCGCAAGCTCGCACCTATTCAACCATTATAAAACGATTCAAATGAAAGAAGATATTGAAAATACATCGGACTCCTCGAAAGAAACCAGAAGTGTCTTTATCGGAGCTAAAGTCACTCCTACTCAGAAGAAGCATATAAAATCACTGGCCGGGCAATGCGGCATGACCGTAAGTGACTACATATTATCACGTGCCTATAACTTCAAGCCCAAAGCAAGGCTTACGAAAGAAGAAGCTGCTCTGTTGCAGAATCTGGACGATTGTCGGTCAGACCTCATAAAATACACATCCGCCCTACACGGAATGTCCACAAAGCAGCGCATGGCAATGTTCAATCAGATTCCGTTCATGGTCGGCTGGCTCAAGGAACTTGGCAATGTGGCCGAAAATGTCTGCCAGTTCCTGAATGCAGTAAAAGAGAAGAATAAAATTTTGTCTAACCCAAAATCCGAAGAAGAATGATTGCGAAAGCCAAAGCCATATCGCACAGTATAAACGACATCCGTTACATTACCGGCGAATCACAGCACAAAAAACATCCGGAGAAGATTTATCGGGTATTGGACAACCTGTTGCCCTCAGAACCGGACGCTATGGGGATATGGAACTCCATGCAGTTGACCCTATCCCAGCATCGACCGATAAAGAACTCCGTTATCAGAATCGAGCTGAGTCCTTCGCCCGAACATACCCAGTTCTATGACATGGAGGACTGGCAAAAGCTCTGGCACGACTTTGCTGAGGAGTTCGACAAACAAGTGATTATCGGCAAGGACGGAAAAGTCCGTTCTTACCAAACCAATTTAGCTAATAGCAAATACTCGGTTTGGCTGCATACGGAATCTAAAGGCGAAGTTCCCCATCTCCACGCTGCGGTTTGCCGTTTGGATGAAAATGGCAATATCAACAATGACCACAACATTCATCTTCGAGCACAACGTGCAGCCGAGCGAGTGGCAAAGAAACGTGGCTGGACGACTGCAGCACAAATCCGAAATCTCAACATTCCACAAGTAAATCGGGACTGCATGGAGGTGCTGAAAGCAATGCCATTGTGGTCATGGGATGAGTACAAGAATGCTCTTACCCTGAAAGGCTACGTCGTGTATGAACGAGAGGATAAGAAAGGAGTTCTCCGTGGATATGCGCTCATGCATGGGAATACCAAATACAAGGCTTCCGAATTGGGAGTCAGCAGAAACCTGATGGTCTCGAAACTTCCTGCGACATGGAAGAAGCTGCACCATCAGCCAGCTACCGCCATTAGGAGCGATACTCCCCCAACCGTTCAACAGGCAGCGATACATAAGGTTGCTCCTATTGACTATACCCAATATCTCACATATAGTCAGGATATGATTTCCTATACCCTCAGCTATGAAGGTAAGGATTACAGATTCTATATCCCGGAAAAAGTTCTTGACTGTTTCAATGACGAATTTGATTATAGGTTTATTGCCAACTGTCAGGAACTTACCGATATGGCTGTAGCTATATTTGTTGGACTGATAGATACTCCCAATGTAACAACCGATGGAGGTGGTGGAGGTTCTCAAAGCGACCTTCCGTGGCGCGACAAGGACGAAGACGATTTGCAATGGGCTCGCAGATGCGCTCGTGCTGCCAGTCGTTCGTTAGGGAAGAAACCGAAAATAGGATTAAAACGATAAGCTATGAGGGAGAAATTTGATTTCACAGCTGAAATGAATGAAGCTAAGACGGTAAAAAGCAATCCTCACAACGAATTTTTAGAGGAAGAAAACCGCCTGCTTAATTTAAACGTAAAGGAACTGGCCAAACTGAATGACAATGTGCATGAGTTGCGAACAAAAGTTGAAAAACTGTCCGAATCCATCCAGAAGTGTGAACCATACATTTCAGACGAAATGCAAAATCTGGCTCTAAAATTCGGAGCTACCCTTCTCTGTAATTTTGTCGGCCAGATAGAGAACAAATGCAAAGAAGCCGAGCGAAGAAGACACTGTCCAGAATTTTGTGTAAATGGAAACAGAATTAAGAAAGCCGCCAACTTCATTCCCATCCCGGCTACCGCATTTTACATCACCATTATAATACTGGTTGCCCTATCTTCTTTTTTCGTCTGCATCATTGTGGCAAATACAGAGATTTTACACTCGGCAGTGATTTGGAAGGCTGTGACTTGGTGTTCTGCCATGGCTGTTTTAGGAATCGCGATAACAATTTTACTTCCCAAAGTGTTGAAATAGTCATTGATATATTCGGTGCGTAAAAATACGCAGTCCACTACATAAGATGTAAAATAGGCAAATTATCAAATAGTTATCAGTTAGTTGTAGACAATCAAACAAGTGAGAGAATGGTACCAAATCATCCTCTCACTTTAATCATTCATAATATCTCATCGCCCATTCAACAATAGTTTCAGCTGCTGATCAAAGTCGGACATGATTTCACGATCTTGAATGATTCGGAATTTTTCATATTCGGCTACAGCTTTCTCTTCTGCTTGCTGATGAGATATTGTTCCCTTATCTATCAAAACTTCAAGTTGATTGAATTCGAGAAAACGATTTAAAGCTCGCTTCCAATCCGACATTGTCATAAGCACATGATTTTTGGCTTGAAGTTCTGCATAGTCCAGATACTGAGTGGTAAGCAGATTTAATTCTTCTACTTCCTTTTCTGAAAGATAATTCTTAGCAACAGTCACATCACTCTTGATAACCCTGCCATTGGGCGCATTTTTCCAAGTTGTCAATCCCATGTGTGGACGCTCTGCATCAGAACGATGATATACGATTTCAGCGGCAGTCTGACCAGAAACAGCATAATGCATGATATTCTGAACAGTCTTGAAAAAAGCAAGTGTAACTTCTGAGTTTTTGTCATAATCAACACTACACTCACTGTAAATATCAGTTACCTTTTGATAATACCTGCGCTCAGAGGTACGTATCTCACGAATACGCTCCAGCAAATCATCAAAATAATCCGCTCCAAAAACGTTTTTGCCTTTCAGACGTTCATCATCCAGAACGAAACCTTTCTTCAAGTACTCCTTCAAAACACCGGTAGCCCAGATACGGAACTGAGTTGCCTCATAACTGTTCACTCTATAGCCAACGGCAATCACTACATCAAGATTATACATCAAGACTTCTCCAGACCATTTGTCCGAAGGTATTCGAATTTTTCTAATTGCATCGGACAAATGGATTTCCCCACTTTTATCAATTTGGTCAAGATGATAATTGATAGTAGGAACTGTTACCCCGAACAACTCTGCCATTCTCTGCTGAGAGAGCCAAAATGTATCGGTATCGAAGATGACTTGCACTTGAGCTTTTCCTTTGACACCATGATAAAGAATGATGGTTGACTCCATGCTCTTTTCCATAATCTCGGGTGTCATGGTTTGCGAAAAGTAGTCTCTTGCCACTTTTACCATCGCCTTTTTTGCGTCAGCATTCATGGCAACAGCCATACACGCCACACGAGATAGGTTCAAGGAGATGACTTTGCGTGTCGCACCACTTCCTAGTTCTGCCATTTCCTCCATTTCGACAAAATGCACTCCTAATGAATATCCTTTTTGAGATACCCACGCCTGAGCCTTGGCAAGCACACGCTCAAAGTTCCAATATTTACCATACCCCATCACACGTGCCAGCTTTCGCGAGTTCCACCACTCTTTACCCTCGCCATCCACTTCTCTCAACTGATCAAAAGGAGATAGCAGTTCTGGGATATTATTTGAATTATCTTTCATATTTCTATGTTTACATTTTAGCCTACTATACTCTTATTTGTTATTTTTGCATAGGACATCTCCTCCGCTATAATAATCCACATTTCCTTTTGTTATTACAGATTATAGAACTTTTTTATTTAACAATATGAGCTAATACTTCTGCAATCCTATTTACATCTTCATAGGTATTATTCTTATCTAATGAGATGCGTATAGTACCTTTCGCAAAAGACTCATCCAAATCTATGGCTTTTAAAACATGAGAAATCTGAGTATTCCTACTATCACATGCAGAACCTGTTGATACACATATTCCACATAAATCTAGACGATGCAATAACGACTCGCCACTAAATCCATTAAAGGATAAACTTACATTTCCTGGGATTTTTACTTCAGCACCATTCTTATGAAATACAACATTCAATGATAATAACTTTTGTATAAGGGCATTTTCTAAGCCTTGAATATATGTCATATTATCTTCTAACTGAGATGTATTCTCTTCTAACGCTATTGCCATTGCCACTATTGACGCAACGTTTTCTGTACCTGCTCGCAAAGAGTTTTCTTGTGCGCCACCTGATATTAACGGATTAATTTTAAGCCCTTCTTTTATATACAAAAAGCCAATACCTTTTGGACCATTAAATTTATGAGCAGAAGCAGATAAAAAATCAACATCTAAGTCTCGTACATCAACAGGGATATGTCCAACAGCCTGAACTGCATCTGTGTGAAATAAGGAATTATGATCGTGTACAATTCTTGCAAGTTGCTTTATTGGCTGTATTGTACCAATTTCGTTGTTTGCCATCATTATAGAAACCAACGATTTTTCAGAAAGTAAATTATTTAGAGTTTGAAAATCAATCATACCTGTATTATTAACAGGTATATAAAAAACTTCTTTCCCTGCTGAAGCAACATCTATACAAGCATTCAATATAGCATGATGTTCTATTAGTGAGGTATATATTCTACTACACTTACATCCCTTAATAACCCAATTATCACTTTCCGTTCCGCATGAAGTAAAAAAAATCTCATTAGGAGAAGCATTAATACATCTTGCTATGGTTTCTCGCGCCTCTTTTAATGCTTTTTTAGCACTACGAGCAAAAGAATAAGGCTGTGAGACATTGGCGAAATCAGTCAACTGAAATCGCATCATTGCCTCACACGCAGCTTGACTCATCTTGGTCGTAGCCGCATTATCTGCATAAATGAGTCTTTTCATTTGTTCAACTAAATAGTTTACAACCTTCTTCTTTAAATTCTTCTATCTTATCAAGAATATCTTGTACCGTACAACCTAAGTAATCAGCCAAACAGTCCATACAATAATAATTCTCAATATCTTCACCAAGTAGCTTTTTATTGATACCAATGGTGTCTTTGTCTAGCGGTCTCTTACCGCAAGCTAAACATTCCTTAACTCTCATCACCGACAGGATTTATAGAAAATTTAGGCATTTCTTTTCCCTTGTATTCAACGTCAAGCATACCCATTTGTCTTAGAACAATTTCTCGCATTCTGAAAGCAGGGCGCAAACAATACTGGTTAAATTCACGAGGCTTAACATCTTCAGCAGTTCTAACATGAGGGAATAACAGTTTGAGGTATGCGGTTGCAATACGTTTTACAGCTTCAGTGTTTCGTGTATCCGAATCGGCTGGATAGTCAACCAAACGGTCTACAATGGCACGATATGAAACATCATCTCGCAACATGTGCATAATAGATGTGAAATACTCACTGTTTAATGCCCAGCCACAGATTTTCAATCCCTCGTTCATACGAGGAATATCCCAACCTTTAACAAAACCATGAATACGGTCAATTAAGGCACTATTATTCTTTAAAAAAGATGGCAATCCGGCAAACATATTCTTCCATTCATCCATGTCCTCCTGGTCTATATTTCCCAGCATTACGACACCAGCTTCTGCTACGTCATTCTTGTCACCTATCTTAACTGTACCTTGCTCCATGTATCCAAGTAGTGTTTGTACCATCTCATTTGGATTATCGAACTCTACTTTGGAGATTTCATCGAAAGCTATAAAGTCATGATAGAACACAAGTCCCTCTTCCCTACGAGCCAAATCATAAAACAACTTGGCACGTGTCATCTTGCCACCACAAAGATATCCATAGCGACTTATACCGCCAAATACATAGGATTTACCTGTACCCTTTGGTGCAAGCTCTATGAGGTTTACTCTCTTTTCTACAAATGGAAGAAGACGTGTTAGCATGGCTAATTTTTGAGCTTCTGTTTCATATCCATCTGCATTGTAGTCGATAGCACCCAAGATAACATCAATCCATTCTTGAACAGAAAAGTTACGACGAACATCCTTGTAAAAGTCAAGGTCTATTTCGTAGGGACAAAAATTGGCAAAAGAGACCAATTTGATTTTACCTGGTGTTTTGCCTTCTGGATAGCGATAACCTAATTCTATAATTCCCCAATTTTCCTTTGCTTTTACAAGTTCATCCTTGCATTCATCCCAAACTCTATCCTCTATCAGAGTCTCCTTATTGTTGAGACCGAAATCAGGGAGAGAAAATGTAACATCTTGAGTTTTGATATCAATATCAATTGAAATTCTAGTGAGAAGCTTTACTGTCTCACCTTCTTTCACTATTCTATTTTTGATACCAGTCCACTGAACTTTTGATGGAATGTATTGATGTATGAAATCTGTCATTTCTGTAACATCAAAATGTCCATCTTCATCCTCAAACATTTTGAGAAGCCAGTCGCGGAGGAATGCAGGTAAGCTTAAGGATTTAAAGAAATTGCTTTCTTTCAAATCCTTATACACCACCATATCTTCAAAATATTCTCTTAATTTATCTTGCATAATATGAATTCATTTAAAAAAACTTATGTTCGTTAGCACCTTCTTTCTTCATCTCAAACGATATGCCTTTTGCAACGAATGACTCGCCGACAAGGACATCGAAAGTATGTATGCCTGCTTTCTTGATATCAGGTAAAGCTATCTCATAGATATACTGTTGACCATCCACCAATTGGGCGCTGTAATAGTATTTGCCATCTACTAAGATAGAAACATCATCCAGAGTCTTACTCAAGTATATCCTAATCTTCGCAATTTTCTTAAAACTTGAGGTTACAACCTTCGAGGTATTATCTAATTTGCATTCTATAGCTTGACCACGCTTTGTTACTTCTATAATAGGCACAAGAACTTCTTCCAAAGAAGCTCCTCCATGAACTTCCACGTTAGCCTTACGACCGCCCTTGAATCTATCATAGTTCAATAGAATGTAGAAATCGTTTTCTTCAATTGTACAATCAGGTTTAATATCAAGATCTGACTTAGGGCAACAACGTCCTGAATGTTGACCTTTTTCTGACATTTCCCATTTATTTTCTGATTCTGCAATTACTGCCATTCGACTTGAGCCATGGTCAGAAACTATGAAAACCTGTTCAAGACTACCTTGCTGTAAGTCACTGTCTATTATAGATATTACTTCGTCAATGATGGCAAGTTCTTCTACTAAATGGATTGGTTGCTTTACCTTTTCGTAATTATAGTCGAATTGACCATCATGCTTTAGTTCGTCAAGGCTTTTAATGCTTGTACATGAGCTAAATTCATCAACAAACTCTTTGTTCATCGATGTGATAGACGGTAAATTACAATAACCGATTTTAGCAGAAAAGTCCAGTCCGCGCTTGTAACATTGTTCTTGTATGTAAGCAAGAAATTCAACACCTAGAGCATCAACAAAATAGAGATGTGATTTTTTCTTCTCCATCTTGTCTATTACCTTTGCTCTTGGAGGCATGTCAAGAAAGCGTTTTTCTGAAACTTCCTGTTCTGCCAGCTGAATGAAACGTGGAGTCATCGTATTTGTGACCTTTGAATATTTATATTGGTCAAAATACTCACTAAACTGACTATAATTGTATGGGGAAAGATATTCGGCAAGGGCTGGATAGACCTTCTTCAACACATCTTCAAACTCTTCCCGGCTATGTCCTGCGACAAAGCTACTAATACTCTTTATGATGGTTTCTTTTTCTATCTTGGTGTTGTCTGTCAAGTAATAGAGTGCCTGCGATTCCTTTGCAGTCACTTTTTTACAATACGATATTATGAAATTGGAATCCATCTCGTAGCTTGACAACAACTCCTTACGCTCTTTGTAGTACTGCTGGAATGTTCCATCGTTAACCTCTATTTCTAAGAGATAGTCATAGAGCCAAGTCTTATATTCTTCTACCGTATTGGATTTTGCAATAACTGCTGTAAGATATTCATTGCCTTTTGCACCATGAAGTTTTTTGATTATAAATTTTATCCACTCAACGAAAGCGTTCTGAGTAGAAGCCGTACCCTTGGACAAAACCATTTTTAGGAGGTCGGGATTTTTCTCAATAGCACTCCATTCATAATTCTCATGCTGCAGAATTCTCAACAGTTCAGTCCACTGCTCTTCTGTTCCGAAAGACTTGTTCAAGTTCATCAGCTCCGTGTAGAAGTTAACAAGTGCCTCATGCGATGAAGACACCTCACGAATATCTAACAACGTATTGGGAAAATCACCCTTTTTCAATTCCGTTATAACAAATATGTCTTTGATGTCGTGTTTCTCCAACATAGCAGGAAGTTCGCGTAAAGAATGAGCGAAAGGTGCCTCTATCAAATCATAATTGAGTGGAATACGCTTAGAGATGAAGAATATCTTTGAAAGATTGGCATCATCCGATACACCAATAAACATGATTCTATTCGTGTCGAACAATCGACGGTCGAACTTTTTCATGAACTTTTGGCATGCATGTGTAATAATAATCAATTTCCCCTCTAACTGTATATCCAATAGAGCACGCAACTGTGACTTCAGTTCATTTTCTCCATGAAGTTTCAAATAAGTTGATATTTCTGTTAAGAAAACAACACCATGTTGGATCTGAACTTCATTCTTTAGTTGATCCATCATCAAAAAACCGCCATCATTGACAAACTTACTGGCCTTTAGAAATAAATGACCAACATTGTAATGGCTTTCCAACTGACACAATTCAGTAGTGGCAGCCACATCAACCATTATCGGTTGGTGGCAATCGTTACTTAAATATTTGTCTATTTTAGTGCAAACTTCCTCGCGAGTCATAGGCTTTAATTGTTTTTAATTATTTCTACACCTACGTTCTTGTTGTTCTTGATAAGGTCTTTGAGGTATTTCTTTACATCCTCGGCACTCATCTGGTCAATCTTCTGGAAGGCGATTTCGTATCCATCTTTGTTATACTTAGCCTCGGCCATTTTATTTAAGGTTGATTGAACAGATGGTGAGCCAAACCAATAGTATGGTACATCAGTCACGTGACTTCGCAAATAATCCTTTACCTCAGCAATGTTTGATAGCATGACCGCATTATCACGAATAATGTTTTTAACAAACATCTTATCACGCTGTGAGGCATCACTCAAGAAGTCAAAGAATTTCGCATTCTCAAGATATGTGATGGCATCGGAAATATCCTTTGCATCTGCTTTGTTTGAATTGATTGTTGCGAAAATCTTACGACATACAGTCACTTCCTGTTCAGCCAACATTGCAAAAATAGGCATCGAGAATTGCTCAGACCATTGGTACGGACTTGACGTATTTGTCTTTTCTCGCCAAATGTTTCTGAGCTTCATAGAGTTTAATCCCTTCTTCTGTTCTTCTACCATTTGGGCTACTAAGTTACTGTAACCGACTTTATCCTTGGTGAAGCAGCCCATAGGCATAGCTCCATACACTTTGTCTTTGTCAGCATCGCTAAGGCCGGTCAATTCGAAATCGCAAACTTTCTTAAACACGTCGTTCTGACGATTGTTGTAAAAATCTACGAATTTTGCACCAAAAATCTTCATGCTATCTAAGAAGGCTTGCTTGTGCTGTTCTTGGAGCTGGTCTGTTGTACAAATCTCATAGATGTATCCCAATAACACATCCAGGTCATCAACATCGTTCTTGATTGCACTGAAAGACAGACGCATGTTATTTGCCTTGCCACTCCATGCGCGAAGTGCATCTTTATACGACTTGCTAGTACCAACACATTTGTTGCTTTCTTCGATAATTTGGTACTCCAAGATAACTGAGTCAATCACAGCTTCTGCCGTTCCCTTACGCCATACCCAATTAGCTGCATCAACAGCGAACTTACTGCGAAGCACATTAATATACTGGTTACCATCATTAACTGCATTCGCAAGCTTAATCAACTCTCCATCCTTGTATACATCAAGGAAGGCCTTGATGCCTATTTGACATTTCTCTGCCGTGAACAACTTCTCAAGATCTGATATAGCAGACGCATTCTTTAAACTAATCTTGCCAATCTCAATTGCGATATCATTTTCTGACATGTCTGTCTCTTCCTTCACATTGTTTGCAAGGAAACCATAAAGCTCAACAAGACGTTTGACCACCTCTACATCTGTATCAATTGATTCACCCTCGATAATATAGTCAAGTGTCCAAATAGGGAACGAAAGTTCACGCATTTTGGCACGCACTCTTTCCCTTGCAGCTTCTACGGAGGTGCATTGCGACTTTGATATACCAAATGCTTTTGAAGTAATGTCAATGAATGCCTTCACCTCTTGTGGCATCGTAACAATATACTTGTCACGATAACGTGGGTTTGGGGTCTTTTCTTGTTGGAGAATCTCATGAATCATCTCCTTCATCTTGTCAACAGTAAGTTCATCACTAGTCGTATCGTCACTCCAAGTGTATTTACCGCCACAATATTCTTTCAGCAAGAAACCAAGAATAAAGGCAGAAAGATTGCATGGCATAAATCCATAGGGGGCTTCTGACAGAGTCTCAAAGATCGTTCTGATAGAGATTCTACCATCCCGTCTTAATTTGGTTCTCATCAACTCTTCCAATCTTGCCTTTATGGCAGAGATGTTGAGCGAAGGGCTTGATGTCCAATAATCCTGTACTTTCCATGCACCATTAAGTGCAACCTCCAACTTGGTGTTAGGATTGGAAGATCTGAAGGTTCCTGCAATTTCTTCTTTCAAACCACATTCTGCGCCCTGACGGGCTGCATTAAGAGTCCACATGTTAGCTATGACGTTATAACACTCAAGACCATTGGTGAAAATCTTTCTATTATAGGCACATAGTTCGTCCATCAGAGCATCTTCTGTTGCCAGTGTTTCTCCATTGAGACGTACCTTCGAATAATAGACAAATTCTCCATCCTTGATGTTCTTACGCCAGTTCTTCAGAACATCGTTGGCATAGTTAGAGTTCTGTGTAGACTGATCTTTGTCTTTACCAGAGTGGTAATCAGCCTTGGCCTTAAACTCTACCCATTCTGCGAATTGTTCCTCACCAAGCAGAGTCTTACTACAGTCGATGAAGATAACAGGCGTATCCGGATTTTCGTTTAGCTTTGTGGTTATTTTCTGGCTAAGAGCCAATCGTTCAGACGAATCTTTGGCGAATGTAACGACACCATAGAGATGTTTTCCATCTCTTTCAGCCTCGTTCATGCATTTCTTGGTTGTTTGTTCAAAATCAGTAATACCGGCATATACTAACTTATAGCGCAATTTTAATGCTGCTGGCAATTCTATAGCCTCGTCCAAAGCACCATCTGTTATCAACGAGGAGGTTGTCTTGGTCAGATATTTTTTCTTGTGCTTTTCTATCTGATCCTCGGACATCTCACCAATCAACACAGAATACACATCGTTCTTGCCAACAATCTTCTTATAGAGAATCTTATCTCTTACAAGTTTCTCCGCAATGTGTGAAGCCTTACCTTCAAGGTCTGAACCTTCAAATGCACTATTCAGATTTTTCTCGTTTGCCAAGAACAAATCTACACTATCTCGAACCTCAAACGATATAGCCTGGAACAAGAGAACTGCTTTTAGAACTCTCTTTTCATCCTCAAGCAGATTCGCACGGCTTAGGCGTGGATAGTTGTCTAGTATCTGACGGATACTCAGTGCAAGAGACTCTTTACCCATGTCATAGAAGAAGTTCCAAAGCATGTCAATGGTCAACAATGGATTGTCATCAAGTGGACCACAATTTTTAATAAACCATTGAAAAGCATGGGTGTCATCACCACGGTCGTTCTTGATAAAATCGAACATTGAACGCTGGTTTGAGTCGAATGACGTAGAGATGTGTTTTAATAAACTTGCAGCATAAGGATGAATAGGTAGTATTCCCCTCATCTGCTCATCATTCAGTTTGGTCTGTTTGCCGACAATCACACGTGAATTTACCGTACGGTCGCATAGGTCGGGAAGAATCTCCTCTGTCCACTCCTGATATATGACAGGATCGCTGTTCTTCTGCATAGCGGCTCCCATCAATTGGAATGCCATGTTTTCAGGAAGTTCTATAACACAACGGGGGCGCACGAAACGACCAAGAATCTTGTTCTTCATCGTATCTTGTGCACTGAAGAGTGCCTCGCTCTTGTGCGTTACGGGTATGAAACAGAAATGTTCTGTCTCGCTGAGTTCCAGCATGGTTTGGAAGCCAGTGAGTGCTGTCATGTTGTTTTGAAAGTATTCTGTGAACTCATCCCAAATGAACACAATTGCATTGAGTTTATTTTGTCTAATGGTTTCACGAATCCATTCACATAGTCCCTTATCATCCAAAGTAAATGCCCTTATTTGGCGTTCATTGGCTACCTTAAATATCTTCCGCATGAGCTCTCGTAGAGCATCCTCTGTGTACTCTTGAAGATCTTTTATAATCTTATCTGCGTCGCTACCACCAAAAAGGCTTGCATAAGGGCCCGTTACTAGTCCATTGAAATATTGCTTGTTGTACTCATCGCTCAGATACTTAACAACCGCATCTTTCATCGCTCCATGTGCGGCATTATCAATGCCCGCATCACGCAATGCCTGTTCAATACTCTCCTGGATAGCAATGAACAAGTCATTATCACCTTTGATGCTTGATGAGGCATAGCGATGAACCGTGATAATCTTGCCTTCACTCTTTACGTACAGAAACTTCTTCAACAAGTCCTGATCAAGGTTGAATGTCTCAAAATATTCTTTTGTCTCTTGTTCTGTAGAGTCAAGAAGATGCTTCAAAGTGAGGACAGCATGTGACTTTCCTGTGCCATATGCTCCCTCCACCCATATATTCTGCTTTTGCTGACGATTAAGCACACTCACGATGTCCTTTATCAGTTTGATAAAAGTTTCGTGAGGATAGAACTTCTTCCAAAGTTCTGGGTTGCTTTTGATAACATCAGGATTGACCGCTGGAAAATAATCAGGGTCAATATCAAAGTAGTCTTTATATTTATTGTCCATAGAACTTATATATTAGAACAAGTCAAGTATGTCTGCTGCAGTCTTATCTTGACGCAAGTTGATGTTGTCAAGATCTAAAGTAAAAGTCACTGAAATGAATTCTGGATAGTTGGTTGCAAGACCTTTGAGCAGACCAACCATCGTTTCTCTGTCCAATCCGAATATCTGAACAGGACTAACGCCATCACTCTCAATTGTTGTATCCATTAATCGGGTCAGGGTAAACTGATAATATTCTCCACAAACTTCTGCAAATTTGTATAAGGCATACAAGATAACTTTTGAATCGGCATTTTGCCAAGCAGTACGATAGAAAGACAAACCGCCTAAGTCTTTAGAAGATTTATCGCTGGTTCCGAAACCAATCTTACCTAAAGGCAAAGCTGAAATTCGCTTAAGAGTGGGAGGTATTGCCTTGAGCGCACTTTCTTTGATATCCTCCATGTTCGACAAAAGGGAAACAATTTGAGTCCTCGAAATTACGGAGTCAAACTCAAATGTTTTTACGAACCACCCTACCTGTGGTGTATAACTTAAGTTAATGAGCATTAAGCCCCATATAGAAAGGTCTTGCAACTCAGAATTAACTAGTTTCTCGCCCAAAATGGTCCTGTTGCATTTATCATCAATAATGCCTGCATCTTTCAGAAAGCGATTGAACATCGGTTTTTGGGCACTACCCAGACTGTTGTTTTTATTAAAGTCGTCTCTAAGTTTGACAAATTCCTGGAACCACTCCATTTTTGGACCATGCGCTGCATAGCAGTCCAATGTTCTTTTTTTATCCATGTTACCTAAACCTTTTGATAGCCACAATGATTTGTATACCAAACAACCAGTGTCAATGTCTAAACATTGACCACATCTTGTACAATTGTCGGAAATTGAAACTTTACCGTTTTCATCAAAAGACAAATTACCAAACTTACAGTTCGCTTGACATACTTTACATGCCACACAATAATGGCTTTTTCTAAAAATCTTGCGGAGATTCTTTAAAAAAAGCACATTTCCTGTAGTAGCTTCGTTTGAGACTAATATTGTTATATAATTATTTTCAAGTTCAATTACTCTTATGATTTTAACTTCTCCCTTGTTGATGATTCGGATCTCGTTAGTATTGTCAGTCGGCAATATCTGACCAAGTGTTTTTAACCATTGTTTCCACGAGTTATCGTGATTTTTAAATGTTATCGACAGATTCTTGCCTAGAACGACTTCGTCATAATCCTTTAAAGCAATTTTAAGATCACGTCCATTTTTTCTTGCCTTCCAACCGTTGTTTTCTACATAGCTGACTTTCTCTGGAGTGCCGTCTTTTTCACTACAGTTTAAGTCAAATATCATATCAGTCAATGCTTTGGTTTGATCTAGATTACATCTAAAATTCAGATAATCGTTCCTATTAGTAGACATAGGACAAACCAAACATCCAGCTCTAGTATTTCCTCTTTTATAAACCTCATTTAATTGTAGTCTGTCTCTGTTTGAGTAAATATAAAGATATACTTCTGCCGAATTCCAATATAATATAGGATTACAACTATATTGTCCACGATGTTTGGTACCATAAGAAATATAACTGTATTCGCTTCTTCTTACGCTTTCATCAGCCCTAACTCCTACAAAAGCCATTTCTGTAAAGTTATTTTTACCGAGAATATCTTTCAATAAAAGAAGCTGTGGTGTCGTTTTGTGTACACTACAACACCACCGGATAGTTGATGTCGGTGGACCGAATTTTCGCCATGACTCCGATGGTGAAAAGTGAGATTTTGCAATATAAAACTCTATACCATCTTTTTTACAATTAGCCATTGTTTCGTCAACAATACGGTGTGTCTCTGGTAATTCCATACCCGTATCACCAAAAATTACGACAAATTTATTATGAGGCAAGGCTCGCTGAACTATATCTAGAGTTACAACACTATCCTTACCACCGCTAAAAGAAACATGAAAGACATCAACTTTACCCTCAAATTTAGCGTAGGTATTAAATACATCCTTAATCGTTGTAGCCGTTAAATTCTCCATTATAACCTTGTTTTTAAGAACCATCATATTCACGTCAACAGGCTTTAATGGTTTGTTATTTGGCTCTGGTTCGTTGATGATGATAATTTCTGGCTTAGTAAAAAATGAGCCACCCTTTATCTGTGCTACAAGCTTACCTCTATAGTAGTAATTGTTTGCCTCTGCCCACATATATGGGGCATCATCATTCTCATCGTAATTCCAATAAGCACCAAAACCGTATATATCTAGCTCTTTTGAGTAGACGGGACGTGGTTCTTTGCTGAATGCTTGTGGAGAGCTATTCAGCAAGATACCACCAGTTTCATTATCGTAAGTATATGAGTACATATTAATTAAATTTCATTTTTTCAGCTTTTCTAATCACTTCATTAATCGTATTTAGTCTTCTCCTCTCAATATATCCATTTTGAGCAAGGAAGTCTAATGACGATTTTTCATCAAGTGGGATATCAGCATTAGCCAGTGCTAATGCCATTATATCCAAATAGTCTGTACAACATGAAGTTTTGCGAACAATAGCTCCAGCAACGGAGGTCTTATTGAAAGCCTTGTGCTTCAGTATAAACATTTTACTGTAAGAATACAAATAACTTTCCAACAAATATGGTGTCCAACGATAGCCACATTCTGGAAAGGCCGTAAAAGTATTCACATCCAAAATACTAATAAATTCATTTTGGCAAAATCGAGATATAGCTTTGTCAACTAATTCTGTATCGAAGGTAATATAGTCTTTACTAACAAAGATGTCCTCTGATACACGAACATTATTTACAGCCAAAGCTTCGAAATTAATAGGCACATTGAAATCGTTTGCCATAACTTCCACTTCACTAATATTGAACGACTCTCGACCTCTACCTAAGTTGATAAAAGCATCATAAGCACTAACAGAGTTATCGTAATCACTGATAAAACCTCCAATGATGTGAAATTTATCCGATAACAGACAAGAGAGTGCAGTACGAATACCAGTTTGCGTGAATTGTATATTGTTTTCTATTACGCGTGGGGCAATTTCGGCTATTTTGCCAAATAGTTCAGAAAATGTAACATATTGCATAGAAGCAATCTCTTTTGAGAGAAAATCAACAATTACTATTTTGTCAATCTCTTCAAGTTGAAAGTTATCAATATGAAATCGTGTCTTCATACTTGATAGTACAAGTTTATGACGATTACTAGAGAATGCCTCAATTACCTTTTCTCTTGGTAAATATTCAAATGCAGTAGAAACCTCGTCTTCAGTCACACAACCACCCTGAGCCTTCACATAATCAATAACCACTTGATTAATGTCAATATTTGCAGACATTTCCTGTGAAAAATATTCTTCATCAAAGTGATACATATTCTCTATATTATAGAATTCAAGATAGTAGCGTAACATCTCACCATCAACCATAATCTGCCCTAAAAATTGCTGACTGAAATGCTCGAAGAGCACATTATAATATATACAGACAATACCATTAGCAAACTGATTTTCAATATAATCAAACAGAGATTGTTTGGTGGTTTCATCTATCATTTTACTAGGCGCATACACAATACCATTATATACGATGCCCGATTCTGATATTTTCAAGTCCATCTGGTCGTCAAATATATTTATATTTTTGCCATATTCCTTTGCATAGTACATGGCAAAACGCTTGCGTGCAATTGGCGAGTTAAGTCGATATCCTTTAGAGAAATTCTTTTCCAGTATAGTCAACACTTCCTCATCTACACTCTCGCTAATGATTTTACAAGCATGCGAAATTGTGTCTATATTGGACTTTGATAATGGATTTTCTATTGACGTTTCTACAATAAATGCTTGACACGCATTATACTTCACATCTTTTGCTTCACTTACAAAAGAGTCAATTTGCTCGTCCTCATACGATATGTAAGAATGCATTACATTTGCGTTAGCATCCGGAAATATCTCCTCATCAGGGATTTCTGGATACAACAAATTTGCATCTGATAACATTGTGTTATAAGTTTCTCTTTCATCTCTACTAAGCAAATATATTTTGCAAAAAATCTGAGATAAATGGTTGCCTTCTACTAGGTTTCCGTTGCTATCAACACTTCTTTCTAATGACAATAGTTGCAAGTCCATTCCTGCGACATTGCGATATTTCTCATTTATAACAATACCATCTAATACCATTCTATTACGTAATCTCTTAGATAGATTTACAATGGCTTTGTCACGAGAGACAACACCTTCCCTCACCTTCTCAAATGTATCTACGAGAAGCGCGGCCTCATGCTCATTCCAAACGACTCTTTTGAATGGTATTTCCATCTTTTTTGCTATCGTTATTTCAATTATTGTTAATTATTATTTAGTTGCATTTTAATCAAATCACGTGTATCATTCTCAACTGACTATTTCCGTTATAATGCGTTTATCCAACACTCCAGCAAACATTTCCTTTTCTCTTTTGGATAGCCCCAATCGAATTGCAAGTTCTCGCCAGTCTTTTACTGCTTCAATTGCCTCTGAAATAATCTTTTCAGCTGTTTTCCGGTTGAGCATATAATCCTCGCAGGCATTGAGCAAAATGCCCAAATCCGCATTGTTGGAATCAGCGGAGATGAGCAGACTTTGATAATCGTTCAGAGTGGGATTCATATCGTATGCCGGTGACAATGTCCATCCTTTTGCGGTCAAAAGAAAACCGTGATTGCGGAAATGGTCATCGCTATTGCCTATGCAGATATTGAACGCTACACGGCGGTAGAGTTCCTGTAAATTGCGCTCAACATCTGTACAGTTCTGGAGGATAAAATCAACGATATCCAGATAACCATGTCCATTTGCAGCATTATCTCCATCTTCCAATCCCAGCAAGGTCATTGCTGATGCAAAATGAATCCGTTTGCCTTCTTGTGTTCTGTCAAAACGCTTCGAGAGCAATGTATGATATTTCTCTCCTGTAGCCAGCACTTTGGTCTGTGCCGCATTTATACCTGCCTTTATAGCAAGCAAATGACTGAAATGTTCCCAAAGTCCGGCATCGTAATCGTCTTTGCGTGATGGAAACTTTGCAACATATAGAGTTTTATCCGTGTCTATCACACTGGCCTTAGGTCGTGCTCCACCCAATGACGAACCAGGCTGAACAAGTTGAGCAACCCATTTCCTATCAGGAAGAATATTGTTTTCTTCACTCTTTTCTATCTCTGTACTGGCTGCTATTAATTCTCTAATATCTGTCAATGGAGGTATCCGCAATGACTCACTCACATTGATAAAATCTCCATTAAGGTTTTCCTTGAAACGGAAGCCCCCCATTCGGGAAAAGTCATCAATACCAGTCAGGAAATCAAAAGAAGACAATCTACGAATCAGTCTTTTTTCCTCAGCAGCTTCAATCTGTTCACGACGCAATAACAAAGTACGCCCCCATCGGTCAGGCAAAGCATCCGAGAAACATCCGAATATATCTTTACCCGGTTGCGTATATTGTTGCCCCGGATAATTATTTAGGTCATCACTCAAAAACAAATCTCCATGCTGCGCCAACCATTCCTTGCTAAAAGTAAAACAATAGCTATCTGAGCCACGAAGAGATTCATAGCCTAATTCTCCTATGAGTTCTATCTCTTTAAGCCAGTCAAAATCGGCATATACATACAATTTCTTCATGGCTTATTCTTTTTTAGAGGCTCGCTCCCTTGTCTTCAAACTCAAATCCTGTAAGGCTTTTCCCATTTTATCTTCTTTGGCAAGCCATAGTATATCTTCTTCAAGTTGCAAGGCATACAAAACACGCAGATATATACCGATAGACACGGTTGGCGCACCTTTCTCTATTCGTGACACAGTCAATGGAGAACAGGTAGCACGCTCTGCCACCTGAGCCACGCTCAGATTCCTACGCAAGCGAGCCAGCTTAATCTGCTCACCCACAATCTGCATCTTCTGTTCCAGTTTTCTGGGCAACTTCGTACCCATCGTATTTTTCGCCATATCTAACTCATCATATAGTATGCAAAGATAATTATTTTTATTGATTTAATGATGTGTTACATGCCATAATTTTCATTCGTCATCTTCATCGAGATAAGTCCAGTCTTTAGTAGCATATTCTTTTTCAAACTCCGCCAAATCTTCATTGACACGTTCGCGGAAGCTCTCTTCGCTATCATCTCCACTCATCATCCAATCTACACGAGTTGCATATATTTCTGCTATACGAATTTGCCGATAAGCCTCTTTCATAGCATTTATTGTCTCATCGGACAGTTCCAACACATCCGCTTCATCGGGATAGCGGTCATAACAACAATGGTGGATTGAGTATAATACTGGAATTTGTTCACCGTCAGAAGTGTCGGACATATTTCGCTTCTTCGATTGGAAAATTACCCCATCATCAAAGAATCGTCGATCAGCATATTTTTGTTCTGCCTTGACTATAGTTTTATCTAACAAAAGAAAAGATTCTGCATCTTCATAACTGGCAAAACCCATGTAGTCCTTATAGCTATGGTATGAGCTAAGGCTATCCTTCTCGTAAATAGTCCAATAATCTTCACAAATTTTCTCAGGCTTAGGTCGTAAAGCTCTTGCAATGTCACACTCAATAGAATTAGCTATCTCTCCGAAGGCAATCATATGCCGATTAAAATATCCACCACTCATATGTTATATAATTTAATCAATTCTATTTCATCAACTCAACAACATTCTCCGGCAACATTGCATTCCCAGCATCATCTTTTGGAGCATTCTTAAGAAACAGCATCGGAACTATGGTGTATTTCTTGGCAAACGGCAGCAGATTAGCCTTGCGGAGAAGTTCAGTTGTTAACTGTTTACCATTCTCCTGAGTTGTCCATTTACATTCACCGACCAGCAAATACTTTTTATCAAGCGACTCTGCCATCACATCGAATTCGATCTGTTCAGGTTTCTTATCCTCATTGAGGACAGAACCCCACCAGCGTTTTGCCTTACCATAAACTACTCCATTGACAAGATTGCCTGTTACAGCATCTCTGCACAGTTTTTCCCATTGCATACTCACATACTCAGAGAAATGGGCGTTTAAAGCCTGTTCAATGGGCAAGCGACGACCAAGTTCAATGAACGAGCGATTCGGAACAACAAACTGGTAATAGAATGCCATAAAAGGATCGGCTATCTTATAAAGGCTCTTTTTCGCATTCTTTTCATCAATCCCGAACGGAACATCTTTTTCCAAGAATCCGAGATCTATAAGTTTCTTTAATGGTCGTGATAGATTTGTTGCCGGTTCATTACATCGTGTTGCTATCTCAGAGAGACGATTTGCACCAGCACCGATATAAGACATTATTGTCGAAGTCTTGACAATATCCTTCACATCATCTTGAAACAGTTTTATAGGTTCTTCGTAAAGAGTGCCATTTACTGAAAGGATATTATGCCACAATGCATCATCAAGCGAGTTTTTGTTTTCCCTTAGTTCCCAATAACGTGGCACACCACCCCATACAGCAAACTCTTCAATTGCATCCATCGCAGCAAGGCTCAAAGCCTCCTGAATATACGGCAAACGTATCGGTGCAAGCCTCATTATCTCATCTGCACGACCATAGAGAGGTGCAGTCGAATCAAGAAACAACCCATACATCATATTTTGCGAAGAACCACAAAGCACAAGATTATACTTCAACTGTTTTTCGTCAACCAGTTTCTGCAACACAGACGGCAGTTCAGGAGATTGCTCCACAAGATACGGAAATTCATCCAAGCATAGAGTAAAACGTTTGTCTGTTCTATAATTGATCGCACGAAACATAGACTCCCAGTCTGGATATGTAAGCTTATCAAAATCAGAAAACACTTGTGCTATCACTTTAGCAAGCAACGTTCTCTGATGTTGGCCTTCAGAACGGTCAGCAAGAAAATAAACATCATTGTCTGACAACACTCTTTTGATAAGCGTTGACTTACCCAATCGTCTGCGACCATACATTACGACTAACGAAGACTTCTCTCTCATAAGAGCATCCTTCAAACGAGTAGCTTCATCTATTCTATCAACGAATTTCATACACTTTATTTATTATGCAATGCAAACATAATGATTTTACAACATAATACAAAACTTCAAGTCTTGTTTTTATCCTCATAGGAACATTTTTAGCTTACTTATAGGAGAATATAAACTTTATCCCTTTTTTGAAACTCGTTTCCTTGTCTTCAAGCTCAAATCCTGCAATGCTTTTCCCAATTTATCTTCTTTGGCCAGCCACAGAATATCATCGTCAAGTTGCAAGGCATACAAAACACGCAAATAGATACCGATTGCCACAGTCGGTACACCTTTTTCTATTCGGGATACGGTCAATGGAGAACAGGTTGCACGTTCAGCCACCTGAGCCACACTCAGATTCCTTCGCAAGCGAGCCAGTTTAATCTGCTCTCCCACAACCGACATCTTCTGCTCCAATTTTCGAGGAAGTTTGGTTCCCATTGTATTCTTTGTCATATTAACTCATCATATAATATGCAAAGATATTGATTTTTATCTACTTAATGATATATTGTAGGTAAAAATCGCAAGATTATATGATATGGTATTTAAGTGGTTCCACACTTTTTCCAACGAATAATCTCCATTACACGACATTTTTTCAAGCGAATCACAGCATAAATCACCGAAACCGACTTTACTTTATCTCCGTATTCATATATACGTGCATTAAAGTAAAGCTAACAAAGGGGAGAAAAAGAAATGGCTTCGCCATGACTGAGTCAAACCACACCTACAGACATTCTTTTTGGGCTGCGAAAAATAGAAATAACCTAAATCGAAGACAAAGCAAAACACAATTCCGACCAAGGCACAAAATGATGTCAAAAGCCAATCCGAAAATCCGTGAGTCTGCCTTCTATTTTGCAGCCCGAATCGGCGAAATTATCCCCGATATGCCTTATCTTTACGAGGTGGAGGTTTCGGGGCGAAAGGGAGCTATTTCCCCCATTTTTCCCTCTGTTTTGAGATAGGTAACGAAGAAAAGTGTTAAATCTGCAATTTTTGACGAAAAAACAAGTGAATTTTCGAGCAGTCTATCTTTTAATCCATAAACTATTGATAGTCAACTGGCATAATATGATGCATCGTAAAATACAGAACTTCTCATTCTAAAAACTATAGATATATTTAGCACATCGAAGAATGTATTTGTATTTCATATATCTTTATCTTGTAAACTCTTATTCCTAGACAATATTTTTTAAATATATTCTCCAATATCCTTCTGATAACAAGGCGCGACTTTTCCACAAGAATACTTAGACATATCCTATTTTCTCTCCCATATATCTAAAACAAGTATTATAAACACATCACTTTATTCTAGAAATAATAACTGAAGGGCATATATATCATTCATATATACAAGATAATAAAATGGGGTATAAAATAAGACGACAATCATAATGAAATCAAAAATAAAATTCCTCAAATGATATTTTTGATTCGCATCATGTGATAAAATATTAAATAAACAAGTAACTTTACATTAAATCTAAGAGGAAACTCTATGCAAAACATTAATATAGAAAATCATGGATTTACAACGAATAATCTATTTGGTTAAAGAAACCAAAGAAATCATCACAAACCGGGAAATGGCAGCCCATGTAAAAGAAAAAGGAGTTGCCGATTATGTCACGCAAGTGGATGTAGCCGTACAGAACTTCCTAAAAGAAGAATTATATAAACTATACCCAGAAATCCAATTTCTCGGAGAAGAAACCGGCTTGCAACAGATGAACACAGATAGTTATTGGATTCTAGACCCCGTGGATGGAACAACCAATCTCATACATGACTATCACCACAGCGTAGTATCATTGGCTCTTTGCCAACAAAATGAAATTGTATTAGGCATTGTTTATGACCCATACCATGATGAGGTTTTCTCTGCAGTCAAAGGAGAAGATAGTTTCTTGAATGGCAAGCCTATCCATGTTTCCTCTGCCAAAAAACTGTCGGAAACTATCATCGGTATCGGAACTGCTAAAAGAGAACTGGCTAAAGAAAACTTTACTAGGTTTCTCAAGGTCTACGAAAACTCACAAGACATCCGAAGATTGGGGTCTGCGGCACTGGAACTGGCATATACAGCATGTGGCCGGCAAGGTGGATATTTTGAAGTGTATCTGAACCCTTGGGACTATGCTGCAGGCATACTTTTGGTAGAAGAGGCAGGAGGAAAGGTAACTGACTGGATTGGGAATAAGCTTAATCCTAGACAAGGAAACCAAGTAATCGGAACAAACGGAAATATCCATCAAGAACTTCTCAGAATATTATAATAAGAGATCCTTATTTTTAGTTTAATATAAGCTGCAAAAGAAAATCTATATTATGGCAAGCAATATTGAATTTGTAGAGTTTATATGCTCTCAACTACAAGAACTAGGGCATATCCGTTTTCGAAAGATGTTTGGGGACTATATGTAAACGAAAAGCTGTTATTTTAGTTTGCGACAATACAGCATACGTTAAAATGCTATCAGGAATAGCCAACCAGATGACAGAAGCAGAAACTGGAATACCCTATGAAAGCGCAAAGCCCCATTACATTATAGACGTGGAACATAAGGACTTCTTGATAAAGATTGTCAGACAACTTGAAATGATGCTGCCTTATCCCAAAGAGAAGGCGAAAAAGAGACAAAACATAAATTTCACTTCTCATCCCTTTTTGCATCTTCCAAACATTGAACAGCAGACTGAGCAAGACTTGTTATCAATGGGTTATACATCTTTGGATTCTCTCAAAGGTAAAAGTGCCAATGATTTGTACAAGCAAGAATGTGAAATGAAAGGTTGTACTGTTGACCGATGCCAACTCTATGTTTATCGAGCCTTGACCTATTACATTGATTCCGACAATCCGAATAAGGAAAAGAGCAAATGGTGGTATTGGAAAGATGATTATTACAACCCATCACCTTGCGGTGCAAAATGTATTGATTGCCTATCCTTTCCAAACGAATGCAAGGGATGTAAGAAAATAAAAGGAAAAGTGTTCTGGCTACAATACACAGGTGATGACATATGTCCTATTTGGAAATGTTGCAAAGATCAAAAAAGAAATAATTGTGGAGGATGTCCTCGTTTTCCTTGTTCGCACTTCGTGAATGACTCTTCTATATCTAAAGAAAAAAACGAGAAGAATCTAAAAAAGATGATTGACAATCTTTCGGAATTCAATCAATAGATTAAAGAATTTAAGCTAATACAAAGTAAGTACTCAGCCCCCCGTATTTTTACTCTCTGAAAGTTATTCTTTGTTTGCGCGAATTTAAAACGTGAAACAATGAAGAATTTTAGAGGAGAAAATATGGAGGACAGTATTAGGTATAGTTGGACACAATTTTATGAATTAAACGTTTTGGCAGAAGATCGTATTTTGCTTGAGCTATTAGTATTTTTGTATATCTTCTAAAACGTTTGGACGCAACTCTTTTGCCTTTCTTCTGTGATTTGCACCCACACCATACTCCAGCGGGAAACTTCTTCTTCGATCTACTCATTTTAATGTAATGTTATGAATACAATCATCTAACCGGATAGACTGTATTCTAGTTAAACATTACATCTTTTTGCTGTTTAAATTCATCACTTCAATAAGAATAATAGTTGTATACAACAGATTACCATAATGCGACTTGGCCTATGCTCCTAATTTCAAGTTTAGCACTTATTCCCATAGCTTTAAAAACTCTTGCAATGGTGGAAAAGGTTAAATTCTTACCGTTTTCAATTCGGGAGATTTGAGCCCGCTGCACTCCTACTTATCTAATATTTCTTCTTCTGTATAAAATTTCATTGTTTCATTTTGTCTTTAATCTTCGTTGGTAAGTTGTTCAGAAAATCATCTGCATCTTTTGAATAGATGATTTTGAATTTAGTCTTTTCTTCCATAAGTTGTTGTTTTTATGCAGCAAAGGTAATCTTTTGTTTCCATACAACGAAACATTTGTATTTATTTTATGCAGCCTGTTGTGTCGTTTGGGCGAGTGTGCTCCTATTAGTGGTATAGGTTCACACTCCAAATCATCTTTCCCTATCTGCATAATTGGGAGAGGATCTACCTAATATAAACTGACAGCAAGACGGTAAAATAACATTAGTAGAGTTCGTTGAAGCACAGTCGGAACTGACCGATGAATGGAAAGAATGGATTGATACTCGGCCAATAAGCGGTGAAAGCGCTAGAGCCTTTCTTGCCTGGCATGAAGAATACGCCATGAACCATCAGAACAGTAACCAAACGATTCCCTTACTCAGAGTAGGGGGATTGTTGTATTTACATAGGCAGGGATAATAACTCCTCGTGTATAAATTTCATTCCACAACTATCTTACGCTAAACGTGCGAGAAAGCCCGTTCCTTTAGGTATGGGAGTATGTCAATTCGTTCAAAGCACCACATCACCAATGCTAAATACCTATATATAGGTATTTAATTCATTTTTATACTATTAAAATGGTATTTTAACAGTGTTAAGTAGTGACTATTTTTGCACGCAAAATGGAAAACCAGCAACTGTACTTCTGAGAGAATGTAATGTATTATATTCTATAATCTCTGTACGTAATGAGATTGTCCAAACAATGTAGTAAAATGTAATAAAACGGCATAGCCCAAAAATAAAAATTAACTATTGTTGCTAATATCAGAATTAACCATGTTATCTGGTGATACCAAGGTAAAGTGCTATTTTTTAAAGGTTGTTGTATATAAATCTTAGTGGTAAGGATAACCATAATTATTAATATATGAGTATGAAAAAAAAGAAAAGAGTATTAAATATAGTATTTGTATACTTATACTTAATGTACATAGGAGCCGCCTTTCCTGTCAAAGCGCAAAGTAATTACAAAGTCAAACTTACAGGTATTGTTTACGAATACGACCAAAATAACAAGCTTTTACCTTTAGAATTCGCAGCAGTGTCCATTCCAGAATCTTCATTAGGGACAACCTCTAATGAAAATGGTAGATACACACTGGAAAATGTACCTACTGGTAAAATTCGTATGCAAATTCAATATTTAGGCAAAGTTTCTATTGACACCTTAATAAATGTAAGTAAGGACCTGGTTCTTAATTTTACAATGAGGAATGAGGATTTTAAGTTGAAAGAAGTAACAGTAACCGCAACCAACAACCGTTCGGGCAAATCCACATCTTCTCACATTTCCCGCTCTGCTATGGATCATATGCAAGCGACCAGTTTATATGATGTAATGTCATTGATGCCAGGTGGAATTTCACAGAATCAGGATATGAGTTCGGCACAACAGATTAACATCCGTCAAGTTTCCAGTTCCAGTGGTCCGGAAGCTCCGATGAATGCTATGG
>PPYF01370348.1_pt1 | contig 33839 bp, 31 predicted proteins | sample 1559871 | NCBI WGS metagenome assembly PPYF01 (sample SAMN08240021, study PRJNA423297) | Human gut metagenome, whole genome shotgun sequencing project.
ATATCAGCCCATACGCTGAGCACGGTAAGAAGAGTGAGCAAGTAAAAAAAATTACGGTTTCCATTCCTCTGAAGGTGTTGAAGATCCTCACCGATGAACGCACGCGTCGTCAGGTTAACAACCTGCGTCACGCCACCAACAGCGAACTGCTGTGTGAAGCGTTCCTGCATGCATTTACCGGTCAACCATTGCCTAACGATGAAGACCTGCGTAAAGAGCGCAGCGATGAAATTCCAGAAGCGGCGAAACTGATTATGCGTGAGCTGGGGATTGACCCGGAGACGTGGGAGTATTAATCCCATAAAAGCCGGGAAGCGCCTGCGTTTCCCGGCTTTTTCGTTTTCAGGATGAGATTATTTTATCTCATACTCCGGTAGCGACCGTTCACCGATGAACTGCGCCACCGTTTCGTTATCCTGTACCGCCGTCAGCGCACCTTTCTGCGTTGTCGCCATCGCTCCGCAGGCGCTCGCCTGTGCCATCAGATGATGCAGTTGAGCGAAATCCTCTGGCAGCCCATCTTGTGCAATTCCCGACAGCAGCCCCGCCATAAAGGCATCGCCGGCCCCAGTCGTATCGACGCTTTCCACCACATAGCCATAAAAATGCACCACCTGCCCTTGCCAAAGCACCATCGCACCTTGCGCGCCGTAGGTGATCACTTTCAGCCGGGCGGGATACGCGGCAATCGCCGTCATCGCCTGACCGAAATCCTGCGTCCCGGTAAGCCAGTACCACTCCTCCTCCGAGAGCTTAAGAATATCGGCCTGCAGAGCAAACTGGTGTACCGTCGACAGCATGATCTGCGGCTCTGGCCACATCTGTGCCCGCAAATTAACATCAAAGCTCAGCAGCCCCTGCTGCCGTTTAACACGCACAATCGCCTCCGCCAGCGTCTCCCGGCACACGGGCGCCACCAGCGCCAGCGAGCAGCAGTGCAAAATGTCGGCCCCAAAAGCCGGCAGTGCCTGTTGCGACAGAAACTGATCGGCCGATGGGCTCACCAGAAAGGTAAAGTTCCGCTCACCGTCCAGGCCCAGCGAAACCACAACGGTGCTGGTGCGATGCTGACTATCCCGCTCCATGGTTTGGGTATTGACGCCATAGGCGGCTAACGTCTGCTGTAACAGTTGGCCAAAGGGATCGTCCCCCACTCGACCAATGAAACCGCTTTGACACCCCAAACGCGCTGCCCCTACGGCTACGTTCAGCGGCGCGCCGCCGGGGCACACTTCATACTGATTCCCGGATACAGGCAGCAGATCGGCCACCGCATCACCCAATGCCCAGATATTCATCGCTGTTGTTCCTCGTTATTTATCCAAAGGCCAGTAACCACCTGAACTCAGCGTTGCATCGCCATTGTTGGCAAACATCAAGAGCTGACGCTGCGCCTCTTGTGGATAGATGCGGCTGCTAAGGCAGGACTCCCCCTCATTAACAAAGACCTCAACGGAGGAGCGGTCGATAAAAATCCGCAATGCAAGACGATCGGCGGCAGGCAGCGGCACGCTGCGGCTCCCCTCCAGCAGTAGCTGAGGGTAGCGGCGCTCCAGAACCAACCGCTGAGCCTGCGCATCAACATAGATTCGTAGACCCTCCCCCAGCGCGATGCCATAGCTTTCGGCAGTTGCGCTATTCATATCCCACACCAAATCCAGCTCAATCGCCTCAGCATCACCGACAATTGGCGAAGATTGGTTCTTTAAATGCTGCGCCAGTAACGGATAGTAACTGCCGCGCAGCGTTGCCACTTCTTCCGCGGGCGTCATTCTTAAACGGTTGTCGGCACCCAGGCGAATTTCACGCGGTAAAGAGAGCATTCCCGCCCAGCCATCGCGTTGCTCCGGCATCGGCGATTCCCACATATCCAGCCAGCCCATCACAATCCGTCGGCCATCCGGCGTCAGGAAGCTTTGCGGCGCATAGAAATCATGGCCGTGATCCATTTCGATAAATTCACCTTCAGGCACAAACGGCTGTCCAGGCTGCCAATCGCCAATCAAATAGCCGCTCTGGAAAAGATTACGGTTGCGATAGCCTTCTGCCGCCATTCCCTGCGGCGAGAACATCAGCACCCGCTTACCGTCGAGCATGAAGAAGTCCGGGCATTCCCACATAAAGCCCATCCCCTCTTGCGCTTCGGCGAGGATCCCTTCGTCCTGCCACTCCCGGAGATCGCGGGAACGATACAGACGAACCTGACCGGTATCGCCAACCCGTGAGCCGACAACCAGGTACCAATCATTCCCTTCGCGCCAGACCTTCGGATCGCGGAAATGGTGCAAGCCTGCTGGGGTGTCAATGATCTGCCCCTGGCGTTCAAAGTGAATACCGTCCCGGCTGGTCGCCAGACACTGCACCTGATAGAGATTGTCATCGCTGCCTGGATCGCCATGAAATTTATGCCCGGTGTAGATCAGCGCGAGCGTATCACCATCCACGACCGCCGAACCGGAGAAGCAACCGTCTTTGTCTTCCGGCCCTTCGGGTGCCAGCGCAACTGGCAAATGCTCCCAGTGCACCAGATCCTGACTTCGGGCATGCCCCCAGTGCATCGGCCCCCATTTTGTTGAATAGGGATGATGTTGATAAAACGCGTGGTACCAGCCGTCAAACCATACCAACCCGTTGGGATCATTCATCCATCCCGCCCGGGGTGCGAGGTGATAGCGCGGATACCAGCGCGGATTCAGCGCCGCGCGCCGGGTCTGTAGTTCCTGTTCAGCTTTGGCAATTGAGAAGGTCATTGTCGTTACTCTTTTTCAGACAGCAGAAGACTGCGGCAGCAGCGTGGCAGAAGCGGGCTTACTGGCGCGTAAAAGGAAAATGGAGATAAAGGTGGTGCAGAACACCAGCGCCCCCATGAACAGATAGGATTCAGCAAAGCCATATTTTTCATAGCTATAGCCTGCGAGCGGCGACAGTACGGTGGCAATCACCGAACTGGTGCAGGCAAACCCCACCAGATACAGCGTGGATGAGAGCCGCTTATCAAAATGGGCGCTGTTGTATTTGAAAATGGAAACCAGCAGCACCGGCAACTCAACGCCGTGCAGCAGTTTGGTTATCGAGATAAGCACTGGCCCTTCCACCAGCCCGGACGCCACCATGCGCAGCGCCATCACCATGCCGGCGAAAATCAGCCCATTTTTAGCGCCAATCCGATTAACCAGCCACGGCGCACAGAACATTCCCGCCGCTTCCAGGAATACCTGGAATGAGTTGAGGTAACCGTACATGGCGTTGCCTTCCTGCAGCGTTGGGAACTGAGAGGAGAAATAGACGGGGAATTGCTGATCGTAAACGCTATAAATACAGGTACCGACCACGAAAAATACCAGTGCCCAAAAGCGCGGCAGCACCAGCAGTCGCAGTGCGTCTTCCAGCTTCACTTTTCCGCCAGACTCTTCGGCGACCCGACTTTGTTCATCGCTTGTCACGCGCAGGCGCACCATCAACAAGAAGAAAACCAGCCCTGAGCAGGTCGCGACCGCGAAGTTAAGCTTGGGGTTGATGTTGAAAAGCAGGCCGGCAAAAAAGGTGGCGACCGCCCACCCCAGCGAGCCCCACATCCGCGCTTTACCAAACTCAAAGTGGGTCTGTCGCGCAACGCGCTCGGTGTACGACTCCAGTACGCCGATCCCACCATTGAAGGTCAACCCGATGTAAATGCCACCAAAGATACTGCCGAGCAGGATATTTTGTTTGAGCAGATAGCCAAAGAGCAGAAACGCAGGCCCCGAGAGAATCAGCAAAACGGTGATGTACCAGAGCAGATTTTTACGCAGACCAAGCCGGTCCTGAATGAAGCCGTAACAAATTTGGGCAAACAACGCTGACACCGACAGTACGGCATAAATAATCCCGGTATCGCCGGGCTTCAGCCCGACCTCCTGATGGAGCCAGATAGACAGCAGTGAGCCGGAAGAGGACCAGGTGACAAAAAAGAAAAACAGCAAAGCACTGAGTATCAGGTAACTGCGGGGTTGATGTTCTTTCATCATGGCAATCTCATCGTGGATTAACGCCACAATGGTAACGTTAACAAAAAACATAACTCATGCGATTTTGCTGCGATATCTGATGTTAATCACAAAAGTTAACGTTAACATAATAAAAGTAAGATCATGATCAACTATTTGATACCATGCCAACGGCATAGAGTGCGCTAGAATAGCGCGCAATCCTTTAACATCAGTGAGTTAGTTGTTTAGCGGCAACGGTGGAGTAAAAAATGGCATCCTTGAAAGATGTGGCAAAGCTGGCGAACGTCTCACTCATGACGGTTTCCCGCGCCCTGAACAGCCCGGAACAACTCAAGCCGGAAACGCTGGCGCGCGTCCAGTCTGCCATTGCCCAAACCAACTACGTCCCCGATCTGTCGGCGAAGAAAATTCGTGGCGCACATGACACGGCAAAAACCATCGGCGTGCTGGCATTAGATACGGTGACCACGCCGTTTTCCGTCGAGATTACGCTTTCTATTGAGGAAACAGCGCGGGCCCACGGCTGGAATAGCTTCGTGGTGAACATGTTTTCTGACGATAAACCAGAAGCAATTGTCGATCTGCTGCTATCGCACCGTCCCGGCGGGATTATTTACACCACCATGGGGCTTCGCCAGGTGCCGGTTCCCGACAAACTGATGACACTACCGTGCGTACTGGCAAACTGTGAAAGCCTGCACCATCCGGTTGCGAGCTATATTCCCGACGACGAGCAAGGACAGTACGCGGCGGTCACCGGCCTATTAGCTGCTGGATACAAGCGCCCGCTGTGTCTGCATCTGCCGCAAAATCATTTGGCAACCCTTCGCCGCCGTCGCGGGCTGGAACGCGCCTGTCGGGAAGCAGACATTAACCCGAACGCGCTGACGCATGTCTATATGGAACACGGTGATGAACACTATCGCGATATTCCCGCCCGTGTTCTGGAACAAATTATTCAGGGCAAACCGCTGTTTGACTCAATAATCTGCGGCAACGACCGCATCGCATTTATGGTTTATCAGACGCTGCTGGCGCAAGGGTTACGTATCCCTGAAGATGTGGCGGTGCTTGGCTACGACAATATGGTGGGCATTGGCGATCTATTTCTGCCACCGCTCTCAACGGTGCAGCTTCCCCACTACGAAATTGGCCGTCTCAGCGCGCTGCATATTATCAATGGCGACAAACACCGGGACACCGTACGCGTGTATAGCCCGTGGATATGCGGAAAATCGATATAAAAAAACCGCTTAGGTAAGCGGTTTTCTGGAATTATTTGCGTCTTAGAAGCGCGTGACTTCCGGATGCAGCTCAGACATAGAGATCAGGTAGGAAACAAAAACGTTTTTGATTGCGGTCAGCATAGTCACACCTTTACCCATAGTTATTTTGAGGTCATTTGATGGGCAAATAATAAGCTTATCGACGGTGCCGCGCAATAATTTTGTGACGCCTATCACAAAAAATAGCTGATGAGGCAAAACGCAGAGACAAAAAAAGCGCCCTGAGGCGCTTTTTTCGCTTGGCAACTTACTTGCTGCCTGGGATGTTGAAGCGCTTGTTGAAGCGGTCAACACGGCCACCGGTAGCAACATCACGCTGCTTGCCAGTGTAGAACGGGTGGCATTTACCGCACACGTCCAGGTTCAGGTCGTGACCTACGGTAGAGCGGATTTTCATGACGTTACCGCAAGAGCAAGATGCAGTAATTTCTTCGTATTTCGGGTGAATATCTTTTTTCATGGGGAAAACCTCGGTTAAGGCCGCGTCGCTCTTCCAGCCCTAACGCCAGACACCACGCGATGTTAATAGTATATTTCCTGATGCCAAAATGCATCAAAGGCGGCGAATCATACAGAATTTGACCAGTAGATGCAAACTGATCCGCACTCCTACAATGTGTATACTGTCTCGCCAGATTTCAAGTCAGGAAGAAAACATGCCCGTTGCTCACGTTGCCCTGCCTGTTCCACTGCCCCGCACATTCGACTACCTGCTGCCTGATAATTTCAGTGCCAAAGCGGGCTGCCGCGTGCGCGTGCCGTTTGGCAAACAACAAGAGCGCGTGGGTATCGTGGTGGCGGTCAGCGAAAAAAGCGAACTGCCGCGCGATGAGCTCAAAGCCGTTATCGAGGTTCTGGACGATGAACCGGTGTTTTCCTCCGCCGTCTGGCGCCTGCTGCTGTGGGCGGCGGACTATTATCACCATCCCATTGGCGATGTGCTGTTTCACGCGCTGCCGATTTTACTGCGTCAAGGAAAGCCCGCCAGCGCCACGCCCCAGTGGTTCTGGTTTGCCACCGAACAGGGGCTGGCCGTCGATATCAACACCCTGAAGCGCTCGCCAAAGCAGCAACAAGCGCTGGCGGCGCTGCGCCAGGGGAAAATCTGGCGTCATCAGGTTGCGGAACTGGCGTTCAACGAAAGCGCCATGCAGTCTTTGCGTACCAAAGGGTACTGTGAGCTTGGCAGTCTTGCACCGGAAGCCGTCGACTGGCGGACCACCTATTCCGTACCGGGCGAACGGCTGCGGCTGAATACCGAACAGGCAACTGCGGTGGGCGCTATCCACAGCGCCTCTGATGAATTCTCGGCCTGGCTGCTGGAAGGGGTCACCGGCTCGGGAAAAACCGAAGTCTATCTAAGCGTGCTGGAGAACGTGCTGGCCCAGGGCAAGCAGGCGCTAGTGATGGTGCCGGAAATCGGCCTGACGCCGCAAACCATCGCTCGCTTTCGCGAGCGTTTTAACGCCCCGGTCGAAGTGCTGCACTCCGGACTGAATGACAGCGAACGCCTTGCCGCCTGGCTAAAAGCCAAAAATGGTGAAGCAGCGATTGTTATCGGCACTCGGTCCTCACTGTTCACGCCGTTTAAAAATCTCGGCGTCATCGTCATCGATGAAGAGCACGACAGCTCGTATAAGCAGCAGGAAGGCTGGCGCTATCATGCGCGCGATCTCGCCGTATGGCGCGCTCACAGCGAACAAATCCCTATTATTTTGGGCTCCGCCACCCCTGCGCTTGAGACACTGCTTAACGCACGTCAGCATAAATACCGCATGCTGCGCTTAACGCGCCGCGCGGGCAATGCGCGTCCGGCGACTCAGCACGTACTCGATCTGAAAGGCCAGCATTTACAGGCCGGGCTTTCCCCGGCGCTGATTAACCGTATGCGTCAGCATCTGCAGGCTGATAATCAGGTCATTCTCTTTCTGAATCGCCGTGGCTTCGCTCCGACGCTGCTGTGCCACGACTGCGGCTGGATTGCGGAATGCCCGCGCTGCGACAGCTACTACACGCTGCACCAGGCACAGCATCATCTACGCTGCCATCACTGCGACAGCCAGCGCCCTATTCCACGCCAGTGCCCGTCCTGCGGCTCAACGCACATGGTGCCGGTTGGCCTGGGGACAGAACAGCTTGAACAGGCGCTGGCACCGATGTTCCCCGGCGTACCGCTGTCGCGTATTGACCGCGACACCACCAGCCGGAAAGGGGCATTAGAGCAGCATCTGGCGGAAGTGCATCGCGGCGGTGCGCGCATTCTGATTGGCACCCAAATGCTGGCAAAAGGGCACCACTTCCCCGACGTCACGCTGGTTGCGCTGTTGGACGTCGACGGCGCGCTCTTCTCCGCCGATTTCCGTTCGGCAGAACGCTTTGCTCAGCTGTATACCCAGGTCTCCGGCCGCGCCGGCCGCGCGGGTAAACAGGGCGAAGTGGTCTTGCAAACCCACCATCCGGACCATCCGCTGCTGCAAACGTTGTTGTACAAAGGTTATGACGCCTTTGCCGAGCAAGCGCTGGCGGAACGTCAGACCATGCAGTTGCCGCCGTACACCAGCCACGTACTGATTCGTGCCGAAGACCACAACAGCCAACAGGCACCGCTGTTCTTACAGCAGCTACGCAATCTGATTCAGGCCAGTCCCCTCGCAGACGATAAGCTGTGGGTGCTTGGCCCGGTACCAGCACTGGCACCAAAGCGCGGTGGCCGTTACCGCTGGCAGATCCTGTTACAGCACCCTTCACGGGTGCGCCTACAGCACATCGTCACCGGCACGCTGGCGCTCATCAATACGCTCCCGGAAGCCCGTAAGGTGAAGTGGGTTCTCGACGTCGACCCTATCGAAGGTTAACGCAGAGTTGAGAGCGGGATCGTGAAATAAAACAATCATCACACTTTTGATGAAAATTCTGTAACAGATCCCCCTAACTATCTGATAAAAGTGTGTCAGATGTCAGGTCACACAGGACGTGCCTGCGCCAGTGAGTGAGGAGAGAATCAGGTGAAGGCTAAAAAACCGGTTGTTGCCGCAACCATGAAAGATGTTGCCCTACAAGCGAATGTCTCTACGGCAACCGTATCTCGTGCATTAATGAATCCCGAAAAAGTCTCGCAAGCGACGCGTAATCGCGTTGAGCAGGCGGCGCTGGAGGTGGGGTATCTCCCGCAGCTGCAGGGACGTAACATGAAGCGCAATGAATCGCGCACTATTCTGGTCATCGTGCCGGATATCTGCGATCCCTTCTTTAGCGAAGTGATCCGTGGGATCGAAGTCACCGCGGCAGCCCAGGGCTATCTGGTACTGATTGGCGACTGTGCGCATCAGAATCAGCAGGAAAAAACCTTCATTGATTTAATCATCACCAAGCAGATTGACGGCATGCTGTTGCTGGGCTCTCGTCTGCCGTTCGATGCCAGCATCGAAGAACAGCGCAATCTGCCGCCAATGGTGATGGCGAACGAATTTGCCCCCGAGCTGGGTCTCCCGACGGTACATATCGACAACCTCACTGCTTCATTCGACGCCGTCAACTATCTGCACGAGTTGGGGCATCAGCGCATCGGCTGTATTGCCGGGCCAGAAGAGATGCCGCTGTGCCATTATCGTCTGCAGGGATACGTGCAGGCGCTGCGCCGCTGCGGTATTACCGTTGACCCTCACTACATTGCGCGCGGTAACTTCACCTTTGAAGCCGGATCTACCGCACTAGAGCAGCTGCTTGCCTTACCGCAGCCGCCAACTGCCGTCTTCTGCCACAGCGATATTATGGCGCTCGGCGCGCTCTCCTACGCCAAACGCCGGGGGCTAAAAATCCCGGACGATCTGTCCATTATCGGATTCGATAACATTTCACTGGCGGAGTTTTGTGACCCACCGCTGACGACCGTTTCTCAGCCACGCTTTGATATTGGCCGGGAAGCCATGCTGCTGCTGCTGAACCAGCTCAGTGGCCAGGTTGTTGATAGCGGTTCGCGTCTACTGGATTGCGAACTGATAATCCGCGGCAGCACAAGTAAAATTTGATGCAAAGCCGGGCGCTTTAGGACTTGCGTGTCTGGTCAAAGCCCCGCCGCTTAAGTAACATGTCGGGCTAACTAACGGAAAAAGACAGCGAAACGATAGTGGCACAACGAGACTATGTACGCCGCAGCCAGCAGGCACCTTCGCGGCGAAAGAACGGCGCTTCACGGAATACACGGAAAAAGCAGAATAACTTTCCGGCGGTCTCTCCTGCCATGGTGGCGATTGCGGCTGCGGTAGTGGTCGCGTTTATCGGCGGTTTGTACTTCATCACGCATCACAAAAAAGAAGAGTCCGAGTCGCTGCAGAACCGCCAGATTGCGGGGAATGGTCTGCCACCCAAACCGGAAGAACGCTGGCGTTACATCAAAGAGCTGGAAAGCCGCCAGCCGGGTGTCCGTGCGCCAACTGAACCGTCTGCCGGCGGGGAAGTGATCAATCCTAATCAGCTCACCGATGAACAGCGCCAGCTGCTGGCTCAAATGCAGGCGGATATGCGCCAGCAGCCAACGCAGCTGACTGAAGTGCCGTGGAATGAGCAGACCCCAGCGCAGCGTCAGCAGACGCTACAGCGCCAGCGTCTGGCTCAACAGCAGGTTCAGCAACAGCAGCAGTGGACGCAAACGCAACCGGTGCAGCAGCCGCAAACGCGTGCCGCTCAGCCGGTCCAGCAGCCGCGTCAAACGCAGACTCAGCAACCACCTCGCTCCACGGCGGCAAACTCTGCCTATCAGGATCTGCTGCAAACGCCTGCGCATACCACGGCCACACAGCCAAAAACGCAGGCCGCCGCGCCGGTGGTGCGTGAAACGACGCCACCGAAAGCGACGGAGAAAAAAGATGAGCGTCGCTGGATGGTACAGTGTGGTTCCTTTAAAGGCGCCGAGCAGGCAGAAACCGTCCGTGCACAGCTGGCCTTTGAAGGGTTTGATTCCAAAATCACCACCAATAACGGCTGGAATCGCGTGGTTATCGGCCCAGTCAAAGGCAAGGACAACGCCGACAGCACCATCGCACGTTTGAAGATGGCCGGTCACGCAAACTGCATTAGGCTCGCCTCTGGGGGTTGAAACCCCCAAAATCCCCCCCATCTATAATTACATTCTGCCCCGTACGCGGTACGGGGCCTCTCTATTCGTATTTGCAACAAAGGGGTCTGCTCGTGACAACAATAGTAAGTGTTCGCCGTAACGGCCACGTTGTAATTGCCGGTGATGGCCAGGCCACGCTGGGCAATACCGTCATGAAGGGCAACGTGAAAAAAGTTCGTCGTCTGTATAACGACAAAGTGATCGCCGGCTTTGCGGGCGGTACTGCAGACGCCTTCACGCTGTTCGAACTGTTTGAACGTAAACTGGAAATGCACCAGGGGCATCTGGTGAAGGCCGCGGTTGAGCTGGCGAAAGACTGGCGTACCGACCGTATGCTTCGCAAGCTGGAAGCGCTGCTGGCGGTCGCGGATGAAACCGCCTCGCTCATCATCACCGGTAACGGTGACGTTGTGCAGCCGGAAAATGACCTGATTGCTATCGGTTCCGGCGGCCCGTATGCCCAGGCTGCAGCCCGTGCTCTGCTGGAAAACACCGAGCTGAGCGCGCGTGAAATTGCTGAAAAAGCGTTGAATATTGCAGGCGATATCTGCATTTATACCAACCATTTCCACACTATCGAAGAATTACCGTCTAAGGCGTAAGGATCTCCCATGTCTGAAATGACCCCACGCGAAATTGTCAGCGAGCTGAACAAACACATCATCGGTCAGGACGCGGCTAAGCGTTCCGTGGCTATCGCCTTACGTAACCGCTGGCGCCGTATGCAGCTCGACGAAGAGCTGCGCCACGAAGTGACGCCAAAAAATATTCTGATGATCGGTCCAACCGGCGTCGGTAAAACCGAAATCGCCCGTCGTCTGGCCAAACTGGCCAACGCACCGTTCATCAAGGTTGAAGCCACCAAGTTCACCGAAGTGGGCTATGTGGGGAAAGAAGTCGACTCCATCATTCGCGATCTGACCGACTCGGCGATCAAAATGGTGCGCGTGCAGTCCATCGAGAAAAACCGCTACCGCGCCGAAGAAATGGCCGAAGAGCGTATTCTCGACGTACTGATCCCGCCGGCTAAAAATAACTGGGGCCAGGCTGAACAGCAGTCTGAACCTTCTGCAGCACGCCAGGCGTTCCGTAAAAAGCTGCGCGAAGGCCAGTTGGATGACAAAGAGATTGAAATCGATCTCGCTGCCGCGCCAATGGGCGTAGAAATCATGTCTCCTCCGGGCATGGAAGAGATGACCAGCCAGCTGCAGTCCATGTTCCAGAACCTGGGCGGCCAGAAGCAGAAACCACGTAAGCTGAAAATCAAAGATGCCATGAAGCTACTGGTGGAAGAAGAAGCGGCGAAGCTGGTTAACCCGGAAGAACTTAAGCAAGACGCTATCGAAGCGGTTGAACAGCACGGTATCGTGTTCATCGATGAGATCGATAAAATCTGTAAGCGCGGCGAATCCTCCGGCCCAGATGTCTCTCGTGAAGGCGTACAGCGTGACCTGCTGCCGCTGGTTGAAGGCTGCACCGTTTCGACCAAACACGGTATGGTGAAAACTGACCACATTCTGTTTATCGCGTCTGGTGCATTCCAGGTGGCGAAACCGTCCGATCTGATCCCAGAACTGCAGGGTCGTCTGCCGATTCGCGTTGAGCTGCAGGCGCTGACCACCAGCGATTTCGAGCGCATTCTGACTGAGCCAAATGCATCTGTGACCGTACAGTACAAAGCGCTGATGGCGACCGAAGGCGTGAATATCGAATTCACAGAATCCGGTATCAAACGTATCGCCGAGGCCGCATGGCAGGTTAACGAAACCACCGAAAACATCGGTGCGCGTCGTCTGCATACCGTTCTGGAGCGCCTGATGGAAGATATCTCCTATGACGCCAGCGATCTGAACGGCCAAAGCATCACAATTGATGCGGAATACGTGAGTAAACATCTGGATGCATTAGTCGCAGATGAAGATCTGAGCCGTTTTATCCTATAATCGCGTTCACTGCATTTTCATCTTTAATTGATGGGGCTGAAAAGCCCCATTTTTATTGGCTGATAACTAATGACAAATACACCTGTAAGCCGCACTCAGGCCTGGCTGGAAAGTCTGCGCCCGAAAACATTACCCTTGGCCTGTGCCGCGATTATCGTGGGCACCGCACTCGCCTGGTGGCGGGGACATTTTGATCCCATCGTCGCCGTGCTGTCGTTGATTACCGCCAGCCTGCTGCAAATCCTCTCCAACCTCGCCAATGACTACGGTGATGCGGTGAAAGGTAGCGACAAACCGGACCGTATTGGGCCGCTGCGCGGGATGCAAAAAGGGGTGATTACCCAAGAACAGATGAAACGCGCGCTGATCGTAACCGTCGCGCTCATTTGTCTCTTTGGCCTGGCACTGCTGTTTACCGCCTACCAGACGCTGGGTGATTTTATCGGCTTCCTGGTGCTGGGACTGCTGGCGATCGTTGCCGCCATTACCTACACCGTCGGTACGCGTCCTTATGGCTATATTGGCCTCGGCGACGTTTCGGTACTGATTTTCTTCGGCTGGCTAAGCGTCATTGGCAGTTGGTATTTACAGGCGCACAGTCTGAGCAGCGCGATTATCCTGCCCGCGACCGCCTGCGGCCTGCTGGCCACAGCGGTGCTCAATATCAACAATCTGCGCGATATCGACAGCGACCGTGAGAACGGTAAAAACACGCTGGCCGTTCGCCTGGGGCCACTTAACGCCCGTCGTTATCACGTGTGCCTGTTGATGGGAACGTTGGTTTGTCTGGCGCTGTTTAACCTGATTTCGCTACACAGCCCGTGGGGCTGGCTGTTCGTGTTGAGCGCCCCGCTGCTGGTGAAACAGGCGCGCTACGTCATGCGCGAGCGCTCGCCGCAGGCGATGCCGCCGATGCTGGAACGAACGGTAAAAGGCGCGTTATTAACTAACTTGCTGTTCGTCATCGGTATTGTGCTGAGCAAGGCGTTGGCTTAACTGACAAATATCAATTAACAATTGATGATTTTGCCAACAATGCGTAGAGCGCGATATACTAAAATCACTCGCAGCAACTGAGCGTTAATCCTATGAAATACGATACTTCCGAGCTTTGCGACATCTACCAGGAAGATGTCAACGTCGTGGAACCCCTGTTCTCCAACTTTGGCGGACGGTTGTCGTTCGGTGGGCAAATCATCACCGTAAAATGTTTCGAGGATAACGGGTTGCTGTACGATCTGCTCGAACAGAACGGCCGGGGCCGCATTCTGCTGGTCGACGGCGGCGGTTCTGTCCGTCGCGCACTGATCGACGCCGACCTCGCCCGCCTCGCGACTCAGAATGAGTGGGAAGGCATTGTGGTTTACGGTGCGGTACGTCAGGTCGATGATTTAGAAGAGCTGGATATCGGCATTCAGGCGATTGCCGCCATTCCGGTAGGCTCTGCCGGTGAAGGCATTGGCGAAAGCGACGTTCGCGTCAACTTCGGCGGCGTGACCTTCTTCTCCGGCGACCATCTCTACGCCGATAATACCGGGATTATCCTGTCGGAAGACCCGCTGGATATCGAATAAGCCCCACAAAAAAGCCTTCTCATTGAGAAGGCTTTTTTTTCGTCCATTCGTTGCCCGTTTCCGGGCAAGCAGCGGATTAGTACAGCTGCTTAGCGCATTCCAGCCAGTCACCCTTGAACGGACGCTTCATGTTTTCGATAGCGTCAATGATGTCATGGTGAACCAGTTTTTCGTTCTGAATACCGACGCAACGGCCACCGAAGCCCTGCTGCAGCAGTTCAATTGCGTACGCGCCCATACGGGACGCCAGGATGCGGTCGTAAGGAACCGGGGAACCACCGCGCTGGATGTGGCCCAGAACGGTCGCACGGGTCTCACGGCCAGTCTCAGTTTCAATAAACTTCGCCAGCTCGTCAACGTCACACATGTGCTCGGTAATAGCCACAATCGCGTGCTTCTTGCCTTTGGCGATGCCCGCTTTGATTTCCGCAACCAGATCGTCACGTTTGAATTCAACTTCTGGTACCACGATAAACTCGCAGCCGCCCGCAATCGCTGCTGCCAGAGTCAGGTCACCGCAGTAACGGCCCATCACTTCAACAACGGAGATACGCTGGTGGGAAGAAGAGGTGTCACGCAGACGGTCAATCGCTTCTACCACGGTGCTCAGTGCGGTGAAGAAACCGATGGTGTAGTCAGTACCTTTGATGTCGTTATCAATGGTGCCTGGCAGACCGATGCATGGGAAGCCCATTTCGGTCAGGCGTACAGCGCCCATGTAGGAACCGTCACCACCGATAACAACCAGCGCGTCAATCCCGCGTTTTTTCAGGTTTTCGATAGCCACGGCACGAATGTTTTCGTCACGGAATTCCGGGAAGCGCGCGGAGCCCAGGAATGTGCCGCCACGGTTAATCATGTCGGACACGCTGTAACGGTCGAGTGGAACCATACGGTCTTCGTACAGGCCAAGGTAACCGTCATAAATACCCATGACTTCTATGCCTTCCGTCAACGCTGCGCGCACAACACCGCGAATGGCGGCGTTCATACCCGGCGCATCACCGCCACTTGTCAACACACCGATTTTCTTAATCATGACTACCTCTGAACTTAGGAATGCTAAAAATTAATTCTTCTGCCCGAAGCGCTCCCATCAATGACGAGGGAGAGAACGACTCTATGTAGAGATAGTATATCAAGCGCTTCTTGCTGAATTGATTCAGGTCAGGCTAAACGGCGGTTATTTATACAAATAATGCCGATATAGCTCACGTTTTGTACAACCACTACGAAAGTTCAAATTCCTCGGTTGCCCTGCGGGACAACAGAGCAGGGATCCTGATGAATAATCACATCGGATCCGGGGAAACGATGCAAAATCGCCTGCTCAACCTGGTCAGCAACGTAATGCGCCTGAACCAGAGGCAGGTCATCTTCCATTTCCAGATGGATCTGAATAAAGCGGGTCGGCCCTGACTGCCGCGTTCGGAGATCGTGAGCACCGCTCACGCCCGGCCAGGCGGTTACGATGTCGAAAATTTCCTGTCGTTCTTCATCGGGAAGAGCGCGATCCAGTAACGACTGAACCGCTTCGTATCCCATACGTAACGCGCTATATAGAATATAGATGCCAATTCCTAATGCAAACAGCGCATCAGCACGATGCCAGCCGTACCAGGAGAGGCCGAGTGCGATAAGAATCGCACCGTTCATCATAACATCAGACTGATAATGAAGCATATCTGCACGTACAGCCTGACTTTGTGTTCTTCTCACCACCCAGCGCTGAAACGTCACCAGAATTAAGGTACTGATGAGCGCAATCACCGTCACGATGACGCCAATACCCGGTTGGCTCATCGGCACAGGGCGCGCCAGATGCTGAAAACCGGTTAAAAACAGAAACAGCGCCGAGCCCGAAATAAACATGCTTTGCGCCAGCGCCGCCAGCGATTCTGCTTTTCCATGGCCGAACGTGTGTTCTTCATCCGCCGGTTGTAGCGAATAGCGCACCACCAGCAGGTTGGTCAGCGAAGCTGCAATGTCCACCAGAGAGTCAACCAGCGCGGCTAAAATACTGACCGAACCGGTGTACCACCACGCAAAAATTTTAATCACCAGCAACAGTGACGCCATCACCGTTGCCGCTATCGCCGCGCGACTGACCAGTCGGCCATAAGTTTGATTCATAAACGCTCCCGCCTTCAGATCTGCGTATTATAGCGGAATGTATGAGCGGTGCGCGGTGACGAATTTAAGACAAAAAAAACCCCCACATCATGTGGGGGAAGACAGGGATGGTGTCTATGGCAAGGAAAAACAGGGTTGTTACTGGTTGCTACGGGTATTGCTACTAAACAGGGTCTTACTCGAACCTTGCTGCATCCGTGCAACATCACGCAGCTGCTCCATACGCTGCTGGTGCTTCTCGTTTAAAGCCGCTTGCTGTTCCGGCGTAAGCAGGCGGTACATCTGATTGCGAACCTTCGCCATTTCAACCTGGCGGTTCACCTGCTCCTCAGCCATTTTCTCGGCTTGAGTACGCACAGCGGCTTCATCAAATTTTTCTGCGGTGACAAGACGATGCATTGTCTCCATTTCGCTAACATTAACAGGGGGGCGATCGTGTCGTGCCCTGTGCATCAGATCGCGCATTTGCTGGCGCTGATGTTCGGTTAAACTGATACCGTCGAACATATGACCCTGGCCACTACTGAGCGGGTTAGCTTCCGCCGGGTGCCAGTTAACGCTGGTGACGACTTCATCGGCCTGGCTTAGTGCACTGAATGCCAGCGTTGAGGCCATGACGGCAGCGATAACATTGCGCATCACATGCTCCCAAAAACTTTTGTGTCGCGAATCAACGAGAGACAGTTTACGATTCAGGCTGCAAACATGCGTCAGGGGGTGTAAAACAACGTAAAGTCATGGATTAGCAAGCCTTGATGACGTAATTTCTGCCTCGGAGGGATTAAAATATGAATAAAATTTTGTTAGTTGATGATGACCGAGAGTTAACTTCGTTACTCAAGGAACTGCTTGATATGGAAGGCTTTAATGTTCTGGTCGCTCACGATGGCGAACAGGCGTTAGCGCTGATTGATGACAGCATCGACCTACTTTTACTCGACGTGATGATGCCGAAAAAGAACGGTATCGACACGCTGAAAGAATTACGACAGACACACCAGACACCCGTCATTATGTTGACCGCGCGCGGAAGCGAGCTGGATCGCGTTCTGGGCCTCGAACTGGGCGCAGATGACTACTTGCCTAAACCATTCAACGATCGCGAGCTGGTCGCACGTATACGCGCTATTTTGCGCCGTTCACACTGGAGCGAACAGCAGCAAAATAGCGATTCCAGTTCTCCAACCGTTGAAGTGGATGCGCTTAGCCTCAATCCAGGCCGCCAGGAAGCCAGCTTTGATGGCCAGACGCTGGAGCTGACCGGTACCGAATTTACCCTGCTTTATCTGCTCGCACAGCACCTGGGCCAGGTCGTGTCGCGCGAACATCTAAGCCAGGAAGTGCTGGGTAAACGCTTAACACCGTTCGACCGCGCCATTGATATGCACATTTCCAACCTGCGCCGGAAGCTGCCTGAGCGTAAGGACGGTCATCCATGGTTTAAAACCCTGCGTGGCCGCGGCTATCTGATGGTCTCCGCTTCATGATTGGAAGTTTAACCGCACGCATCTTCGCCATCTTCTGGCTTACGCTGGCGCTGGTGTTGATGCTGGTTTTGATGCTGCCAAAGCTAGACTCACGCCAGATGACGGAGCTGCTGGATAGCGAGCAGCGCCAGGGTTTAATGATCGAGCAGCACGTTGAAGAAGAGCTGGCTAACGACCCTCCGAACGATCTAATGTGGTGGCGTCGACTGTTCCGCGCAATTGATAAATGGGCGCCGCCGGGCCAGCGTCTGCTGCTGGTCACCAGCGAAGGCCGGGTGATCGGCGCTGAACGCAACGAAATGCAGATTATCCGTAACTTTATCGGCCAGTCTGACAATTCCGATCATCCGCAGAAGAAAAAGTACGGCCGCGTAGAGCTGGTTGGGCCTTTTTCTATCCGCGACGGCGAAGATAACTACCAGCTATACCTGATTCGTCCGGCCAGCAGCTCGCAGTCTGATTTCATCAACCTGCTGTTCGACCGGCCGCTGTTACTGCTGATCGTTACCATGCTGGTCAGCGCACCGCTGCTGCTGTGGCTGGCATGGAGCCTGGCAAAACCGGCGCGTAAGCTGAAAAACGCCGCCGATGAAGTGGCTCAGGGCAACCTGCGTCAGCATCCTGAACTGGAGTCGGGGCCGCAGGAGTTTTTAGCGGCGGGCGCGAGCTTTAACCAGATGGTGATGGCGCTGGAACAGATGATGACTGCCCAGCAGCGTCTGCTTTCTGATATCTCTCATGAACTGCGTACGCCGCTAACGCGCCTGCAGCTGGGTACCGCCCTGCTGCGCCGCCGCAGCGGTGAGAGCAAAGAGCTTGAGCGTATCGAAACGGAAGCACAGCGCCTCGATAGCATGATTAACGATATGCTGGTGATGTCGCGTAATCAGCAGAAGAATGCGCTGCTGAGCGAGACGCTCAAAGCCAACCAGCTGTGGGGTGAAGTTCTGGACAACGCCGCATTTGAAGCGGAGCAGATGGGTAAATCATTTAACGTTGATTATCCGCCAGGACCATGGCCGCTGTACGGTAACCCGAATGCGCTGGAAAGCGCGCTGGAGAACATCGTCCGCAATGCGCTGCGCTATTCGCACACCAAAATTGCCGTGAGCTTCTCGGTCGATAAAGACGGCATCACCGTCCACGTCGACGATGATGGCCCTGGCGTCAGCCCGGACGACAGAGAGCAAATCTTCCGTCCGTTCTACCGTACCGACGAGGCGCGCGATCGCGAGTCGGGTGGAACGGGGCTGGGATTGGCGATTGTCGAAAGTGCGATCCAGCAGCACCGTGGTTGGGTCAAAGCCGACGACAGCCCGCTGGGTGGTTTGCGATTAACGCTCTGGCTACCGCTGTATAAGCGAACCTAAAATACTATCGGCCTGCATCAGCAGGCCGATTTTTTGGGTTCTTGCACCAGCGTTAGCGTTGAGCAATCTCCAGCTATTTACCCCACAATCTTCGGGAATTATCCTCAATTTTGCCGCTTAAACGACGCTTTTGCATCGTTCTGCTCCAGCTAACCGACAGCCCAGCCGCGCTCAGCAACCGATGATACTGGTCATCATCAAACGGCATCGACCAGGCAATGACACCGGCCTCATGCACTGACACATCGCTCAAACGCGACACCAACACCAGCGGCGCATCGCTGGATACGTTACCCGGCGCAATCACGCGGTACAGCCAGCCCGTTTTGCCGCTGTTTTGCATCACCGAAGCCATGTCGCTAATGGAAAAGTGGTAGTTCAGCTTAAAACACGGAGAACGCGGTTGTGTGACCTGAATCAGCGTCTCACCCCAGCGGTAAATATCCCCGATGAAGACGTTGTGTTCGGTCAGGCCTTCCGTTGAGAGGTTTTCCCCAAATGCCGGCGCGTAAAAGAGCGCGGCCTGTTCCGGGAAATCTCGCGCCCACTCGGCGTAATGCTCGCGAGGATAATGGCATAGCGCGCGGTCAGGACCGCCGTGAATCTTTTTTTCCGCCTGCTCATCGCCCTGCAACCCTAAATCGGTGAGCTCCAGCTCGCCGTCTATCTGCACTTTGGCGATAGCGCTTGGGCGGCTACCGTCGTAATCGCGGATTTTGCCAATGAACACGTCAACCGGATAATGCATCTGCTGCTCCTTACGCGGATACAAAAAAGCGAGTCATCAGACTCGCTTCTACAGACCGGCAATGCAAATTATTTTTTAGCTGCGAAACGTGCCGCGGCTTCGTCCCAGTTCACCACATTCCAGAACTCTTTGATGTAGTCCGGACGGCGGTTCTGGAACTTCAGGTAGTAAGCGTGCTCCCACACGTCCAGACCCACGATTGGGAAACCGGATGCGCCAGAAACGGCTTCACCCATCAGCGGGGAATCCTGGTTAGCAGTAGAAACAACAGCCAGTTTGTCGCCTTTCAGCACCAGCCACGCCCAGCCGGAACCGAAACGGGTCGCTGCTGCTTTTTCAAATTCAGCTTTGAAGTTATCAACGGAACCGAAGTCACGCTCGATGGCTGCTTTCAGGTCACCCTGCAGGGTGGTGCCTTTTTTCAGGCCTTTCCAAAAGAAGCTATGGTTAGCATGGCCACCTGCGTTGTTACGCAGAACGGTTTTCTTATCAGCCGGCAGCTGATCCAGTTTCGCGATCAGTTCTTCCGCAGACAGGGAAGCGAACTCCGGCAGGCTTTCCAGCGCTGCGTTAGCGTTGTTCACGTAAGCCTGGTGGTGCTTGCTGTGATGGATTTCCATCGTCTGTTTGTCGAAGTGCGGTTCCAGGGCATCGTACGCATAAGGCAGTGATGGCAGGGTATAGCTCATAATCATCTCCATTATTGTCGGGCGGCAAACCTGTAAACGCCGCGTAATCAGTTGGTTCATTATAGTTAATTAAATGATATTGAAAATGATTATCAATGCCGTAGTTTTTATAAGGATATAACCATGCGTTATGGTTAGTATTTTGTGAGGAAGAACAGCCGATTACGCCGTTCCTTGCCAAAATCCCCTTCTGAATGGCAACTGCTGGAAGGTCAAAAAATTGACTAATTTTTACACTCATCCCGTTGGAAGACGATTTGTACGATAAAAATGGATGAGGATAAAATTAATTAACCATGCAATTACAATGGGTATTTTTTGGCATTTGATAGGTGCGGCCAGTGCAGCCTGTTTCTATGCTCCGTTCAAGAAAGTTCAGCAATGGTCATGGGAAACCATGTGGTCTATCGGCGGGATTGTCTCCTGGATATTGCTTCCCTGGGTAATCAGCGCCTTACTGCTGCCCGACTTTTGGGCTTACTACCACTCTTTTAGCGCTGCTACGCTGCTACCGGTGTTCTTATTCGGCGCCATGTGGGGGATTGGTAACATCAACTATGGTCTGACCATGCGTTATCTCGGCATGTCGATGGGCATCGGTATTGCCATCGGTATCACGCTGATTGTCGGTACCCTACTCACCCCGATAATTAACGGCCAGTTTGGCGTACTCATCCACACGAAAGGTGGCCAGATGACGCTGCTCGGCGTGCTGGTTGCAGTCGTTGGCGTCGGGATCGTAACCCGGGCGGGACAGCTGAAAGAACGTAAAATGGGGATCAAAGCAGAAGAGTTTAACCTCAAGAAAGGGCTGATGCTGGCCGTGATGTGCGGCTTCTTTTCCGCCGGGATGTCTTTTGCGATGAACGCCGCCAAACCGATGCATGAAGCCGCCGCCGCATTAGGCGTCGATCCCCTGTATACCGCCTTACCGAGCTACGTGGTGATTATGGGCGGCGGCGCGCTGGTCAACCTTGGCTTCTGCTTCATTCGTCTGGCAAAAGTCAAAAATCTGTCGATAAAAGCAGACTTCTCGCTGGCAAAACCACTTATTGTCAGCAATATTCTGCTGTCAGCGCTGGGCGGATTAATGTGGTATCTCCAGTTTTTCTTCTACGCCTGGGGCCACGCCAGTATTCCCGCGCAGTATGACTACATGAGCTGGATGCTGCACATGAGCTTCTACGTATTGTGCGGTGGGTTGGTCGGGTTGGTATTAAAAGAGTGGAAAAACGCCGGCATTCGCCCCGTCAGCGTCCTGAGCCTCGGCTGCGTAGTCATTATCATCGCCGCCAACATTGTTGGCTTAGGTATGGCGAGTTAAGTACTTAGGCGGCAACGCGACTGCGCTGCCGCCACTGCCCCGGCGTAACGCCAATTTCCCGGTTAAACACCACGGAAAAATAGTTACTGTCTTCAAAACCGCACTGCATCGCCACTTCGCCAATTAACATTTCGGTGTGCTGCAGCAGGTACTGCGCATGGCATATCCGAAGCTGTCGCAGATAGTGGTTTACCGTCATCCCGGTCTGGCTACGAAACTGCTGGCGCAGCGTGCGTTCGCTGCACCCCTGCTGTTCACAAAATGCATCCAGGGCGAAGGGGCGGTTGAGGCTTCCCGCCAGCACCGTCAGCAGCTTGTCCAGCAGTGCCTCGCTTTGCGTCGCCGCCTGGTTATCCGTTGCGTAACGATAGCGGGTGAGACAGACCACCAGTTGAGCAAACAATAGCTCGGACATCTCATTGGCCAGCGCATCGTCTTTGCGGCTCTCCTGCTCCAGTTGGGTCATGATCTGCCGCGCCTGAGCCATACCGGTGCTACCGATACGCCAGTGCGGCGCCCAGTGCGATCCATGCAGCCCTGGAATATGGGAAATCCAGTCAACGTTGAGCTTTAAACGCTCCGGACAGTAGATGATATTCTGTAAAACCAGGTCGTTGACGGAAGCGTAGGAGTGCTTATCTTCCGCGCGGATGTAAAAGAGATCGCCGCGGGTAATGCGATAAGGGCGGTCGTTCAGAATGTGCAACCCGTTGCCACGCCAGACCATCACCAATTCGCAAAAATCATGGGTGTGTTCAGCAAACACATTCTGCGGATAGCGGTCAGCTACCGCAACGGCCTGCGTCGGGCTGGCAAAAAAGTCGGATTTTCGAAGGATTAGCTGACCTGACACGCGGATACCTCACGGCTAATAACTCTTTATTATTAGCCGTTTTAAGGTAAAAAACGGTGATTATCTTCGCGTTACTGAAGCATCGTATCCCGCCCCTGGCGGATATCGCGCGGCGACCAGTTAAATTCACGGCGGAACAGCGTCGAGAAATGGTTGCTGTCACCAAAGCCGCAGCGATAGGCGATATCGGTCACACTTTCATCGCTGTGGCGCAGCAGGTGACGAGCCTTAATCAGACGTAAACGGTTGAGGTAGCGCTGCGGCGTGAGGCCGGTGCAGTGCTTCAACTGCCGATGCAGCGTTCGCAGAGACAGCGAAAAACTGTCTGCTAGCCCTTCCCAGCACACCTCCTCCGCATAATGCTCCTCTAGCCAGGCCATCAGTTGGTTCAGACGTGCATCATTATCCTCAGCCCCTTGTTCCTGACTGCCTTTACGCAGCAGTACCAATAGCTGCATAAACAGGATTTCACGGTTAGCCAGCGACATCATATCGGTGCTGTCTTTCACCTCTTCCATCTGGCTGACAATCGCCCTCACCTGCTGCAACGTGTTCTGGTTTACGCGCCAATGGGAAGGATAGTGACCATCCTGCTCCTGCGGCAGTAATTTGTTGAGACCTGACAAGAACTGGAAGGCATCCGGCGCGCGATACAACACATTCGTCAGACACAGGTTATCGGTGTGTTCATACAGGTGCCGATCAAAGTCGCGAACAAAGCAAACCGTTCCCCCACAAATGGTATGCGGTTGACCATTAAATACATGAATACCAGACCCATGCTCAACGATAACAATTTCATTGAAATCATGGTGATGCTCAGGAAATGCGCCCTGTGGAAGTCGTGGTTCAATAGCAACCGGCAAGTGACCTGATGAGAAGAAATCCACACTATGTAGTACGGTCATAACGACTCCCGACAGATGAGAAAAGTTATCAGGATAGTAATATCCGATGAGAGATCTGACCTTGACGTTTTGACACTAAAGCGCGCAAACCCGGTCGTTTTTTCAAGAAACAGCCGGAAAGATCGGGAAATGCGGTCACCATCACACCCCCCGAAAGCAGCCCCATCGCAGGAATTTGTGAACTCCCTCACGTTCATCTTTGCTTTCTTGCCAGCGCCCTATTGCGCCTGTCAGTGGCGAGAAGGTTGTGTCATTGCCCTTTTTCTAGACTGAGCGGTAATGACTCATAGAAGGACTCTTACCATGACTTTTCGCCATTGTGTGGCCGTCGATTTAGGCGCCTCAAGCGGACGTGTAATGCTGGCGCGCTTTGATGCCGCGAAGCGTTCGCTGTCACTGCGCGAAATCCACCGTTTCGTAAACAACCTGCATAAACAGGATGGTTTTGAGACCTGGGACATCGACGGACTGGAAGCCGAAATTCGTATCGGACTCAATAAAGTGTGCGATGAAGGCATTCTTATCGACAGTATCGGTATTGATACCTGGGGCGTGGACTACGTACTGCTGGACAAACAAGGTCAGCGAGTTGGGCTGCCGGTATCGTACCGCGATAGCCGCACCGACGGCATGATGGCCATCGCCATAGACCAACTGGGTAAAGCTGATATCTACCGCCGCAGCGGCATTCAGTTCCTACCGTTTAATACGCTGTACCAGCTGCGCGCTCTCGTTGAACAGCAGCCGGCGTTAGTGGCACAGGCCGCTCATGCGTTGCTGATTCCTGACTATTTCGGCTATCGCCTGACCGGCAAAATGAACTGGGAATACACCAACGCCACCACCACACAGCTTATCAATATCGACAGCGATAACTGGGATGAGGATCTGCTGAACTGGACCGGCGCGCCGGCGTCATGGTTTGGCACGCCAACCCATCCAGGCAACGTGGTTGGCCATTGGATCTGCCCACAGGGAAATCAAATCCCAGTCGTTGCCGTCGCCAGCCATGATACCGCCAGCGCCGTGATTGCCTCGCCGCTGGCTAACGCCGATGCCGCCTATCTCTCTTCCGGCACCTGGTCGCTGATGGGCTTTGAAAGTAAGCACCCCTACACCAGCGAACAGGCGCAGCGCGCCAACATCACCAACGAAGGCGGCGCAGAAGGCCGCTACCGGGTGCTGAAAAATATCATGGGTCTGTGGCTGCTGCAGCGCGTTCTGAAAGAACAAAATATCAGCGACCTCCCGGAACTGATTGCCGAAACGGCGGCGCTGCCAACCTGTCGCAGCCTGATCGCGCCAAACGATGACCGCTTTATCAACCCGGAAAACATGAGCGCAGAAATTCAGGCTGCCTGTCGTGAAACCGCCCAGCCGGTTCCAGCCACTGCGGCTGAGCTCGCGCGCTGCATTTTCGACAGCCTCGCACTGCTCTACGCCGACGTACTGCAGGAGCTCGCGCAGCTACGCGGTAAACCGTTCAGCCGGCTGCATATTGTCGGCGGCGGCTGCCAGAACCAACTGCTCAATCAGCTGTGTGCCGATGCCTGCGGTATCACCGTGGTCGCCGGTCCGATTGAAGCCTCGACGCTCGGCAACATCGGCATCCAATTAATGACGCTGGACGAGCTGTCCAACGTCGACGATTTCCGCAAGGTGGTCACCGGTAACTACGGCCTCACCACCTTTACCCCTAATCCAGACCATGAAATTGCCCGCTACGTTGCGCAGTTTCAGCAACAACGACAGACAAAGGAGCTTTGCGCATGACCACTCAACTTGACCAAGCCTGGGAACTCGCGAAACAGCGCTATGCCGCCGTCGGTATTGACGTCGAAGAAGCGTTACGCCAGCTCGACCGTTTACCTGTATCGATGCACTGCTGGCAGGGTGATGACGTCGCGGGGTTTGAAAATCCAGAAGGCAATTTAACGGGTGGCATTCAGGCGACCGGTAACTACCCGGGCAAAGCGCGCAACGCCACCGAGCTGCGCGCCGATCTGGAGCAGGCGCTGAGCCTCATCCCTGGGCCAAAGCGTCTGAACCTGCATGCTATCTATCTGGAGTCGGATACCCCGGTTGCGCGCGACGAAATCAAACCTGAGCACTTTAAAAACTGGGTGGAGTGGGCGAAAAAACACAAGCTGGGCCTCGACTTTAACCCGTCATGCTTCTCACATCCGCTGAGCGCCGATGGCTTTACTCTGTCTCATGCCGATCCCAAAATTCGTCAGTTCTGGATTGACCACTGCAAAGCCAGCCGCCGCGTATCGGCCTATTTTGGCGAGCAACTGGGTACACCATCGGTGATGAACATCTGGATCCCAGACGGCATGAAAGACGTCACCGTTGACCGTCTGGCACCTCGCCAGCGTCTGGCTGCGGCGCTGGATGAAGTGATCAGCGAAAAACTCAATCCGGCGCACCACATCGACGCAGTGGAAAGCAAACTGTTCGGTATCGGCGCGGAAAGCTATACCGTCGGCTCCAACGAATTCTATATGGGCTACGCCACCAGCCGTCAAACCGCACTGTGCCTGGATGCCGGCCACTTCCACCCAACAGAAGTGATCTCCGACAAAATCTCCGCCGCCATGCTGTACGTCCCTCGCCTGCTGCTGCACGTGAGCCGCCCGGTACGCTGGGACAGCGACCACGTAGTACTGCTGGATGATGAAACGCAGGCCATCGCCAGCGAAATCATCCGCCACGACCTGTTTGACCGCGTCCACATCGGCCTCGACTTCTTCGACGCCTCTATCAACCGTATCGCGGCATGGGTCATCGGTACTCGCAACATGAAGAAAGCCCTGCTGCGCGCGCTGCTGGAACCCACCGCTGAACTGCGCCAACTGGAAGCCTCTGGCGACTACACCGCGCGTCTGGCGCTGCTGGAAGAACAGAAATGTCTGCCGTGGCAAGCCGTATGGGAAATGTATTGCCAGCGCAATGACACTCCGGCGGGCAGCCAGTGGCTGGAAAGCGTGCGCGGCTACGAGAAAGAGATTCTGAGCAAACGTAAATAACGACGCGCATTCGCTGGAGGTGGCAACACCGTATCCGGTCAACGAAACCATCAAAATTGTCGGCCCGATAGGCGCAGCGCCATTGGGCATCAAAGTACACAGGACAACAAGACTATGCAGAATATTACCGATTCCTGGTTCGTCCAGGGCATGATCAAAGCCACTTCTGACGCCTGGTTGAAAGGCTGGGATGAACGTAATGGCGGTAACCTGACCCTGCGTCTGGACGAAGCTGATATCGCCCCCTTCACCGCCGATTTCCACGCCAAACCACGCTATATCGCTCTGAGCCAGCCGATGCCTATGCTGGCAAACACGCCGTTTATCGTGACCGGTTCCGGTAAATTCTTCCGTAACGTCCAGCTCGATCCTGCCGCTAACCTCGGCGTCGTGAAAGTCGATAGCGACGGTGCGGGCTACCATATTTTGTGGGGGCTGACTCACGAAGCTGTACCAACGTCCGAGCTGCCTGCGCATTTCCTGTCACACTGTGAACGTATCAAACTGACCGACGGAAAAGACCGCGTAATCATGCACTGCCACGCCACCAACCTGATTGCGCTGACCTACGTGCTGGAAAATGACAGTGCGCTGATTACCCGCAAACTGTGGGAAGGCAGCACCGAGTGTCTGGTGGTCTTCCCGGATGGCGTCGGCATTCTGCCGTGGATGGTGCCGGGTACTGACGAAATCGGTCAGGCGACCGCGGTGTCAATGCAGCAGCACTCTCTGGTGCTGTGGCCGTTCCACGGTGTCTTTGGCAGTGGCCCAACGCTTGATGAGGCCTTCGGCCTGATTGATACCGCCGAAAAATCTGCCGAAGTCCTGGTGAAGGTGTACTCGATGGGCGGCATGAAGCAGACCATCACTCAGCAAGAACTGATTGCCCTCGGCCAGCGCTTTGGCGTGACCCCGATGGCCAGCGCATTAAATCTGTACAAGTAAGAACATCGCATAACCCCTGTGGGCAACGATCCGCAGGGGAAAAATTCTGTTACCTGCAAACCAACTAACTCAAAACCGTGGAGTACAAGCAATGAAAATAAAAGCAAGCTTCATCCTCACCGTTGCCGCCCTGGCGTTGTCCGGTTCCGCATTAGCTGAAGTAAAAATCGCCCTTGTGGCCAAGTCTTTAGGTAATGGATTCTTCGAGGCTGCGAACGTCGGCGCTCAGGAGGCCGCAAAAGAGTTAGGCGATGTTAAAGTTATTTATACCGGTCCCACTACCACCACCGCAGAAGCGCAGATCGAAGTGCTTAACGGGTTGATCGCTCAAGGGGTGGATGCGATCGCCATTTCCGCCAACGATCCGGATGCCGTGGTCCCGGTGCTGAAAAAAGCCATGCAGCGCGGCATTAAAGTCGTTTCATGGGATTCCGGCGTCACCGCCGGTGGGCGTCAAATTCACCTGAATCCATCCAATAACCAGCTGATTGGTGAAACCAACGTCAAGCTGGCCGCCGATGCGCTTAAAGCGCTGAATGTGGAAAAAGGCGATGTTGCGATTCTCAGCGCAACGCCAACCTCGACTAACCAGAACATCTGGATTGGCGAGATGAAGAAAGTATTACCGAACTACCCGTCCATCAATCTGGTGACCGTGGCCTACGGCGACGATCTGTCAGATAAAAGCTACCGCGAAGCGGTTGGTCTGCTGAAGTCTTACCCGGATCTGAAAGTGATCGTCTCGCCGTCGTCTGTCGGTATCGTGGCGGCGGCGCAGGCGGTGAAAGACCAGGGCAAAATTGGCAAAGTGTACGTTACCGGCCTGGGGTTGCCGTCTGAAATGGCCGGTGCAATCAAGTCCGGTGCCAGCAAAAGCTTTGCCATCTGGAATCCTATCGACCTGGGCTATGCGGCAACCTATCTTGCGGATGACCTGGTCAAAGGCACCGCCACGCCAACCGAAGCCAGTATGGGCAAGCTGGGCAAGGTGAAGCTGGATGCTGACGGCAGCGGCGCTATGTCTGAGCCGTTCGTTTACGATGCCAGCAATATTGATAAGTTCTCAAAAATCTTCTGATGCGTTTTGTAGACCGGATAGGCCCCGCGCCATCCGGCAAACCGGCGGGTGGCGCTAGCGCTGACTCGCCATACAAAACCTCCCACGATGGAGAACTATCATGTCGACACCTTTGCTACAGCTAAAGGGAATAACCAAAGTTTTCCCCGGCGTGCGCGCGCTTGAAAACGTGCAGCTCGATCTCTGGCCCGGAAAAGTCACCGCCTTAATTGGTGAAAACGGTGCGGGCAAATCGACGCTGGTCAAAGTCATGACCGGCATCTATCAGCCTGAAGAAGGTGAAATCCTGTATAAAGCTATCCCGATTTCACTGCCAACGCCGGACTCGGCGCACAAAGTCGGTATTACCGCCATTCATCAGGAAACCGTGCTGTTCGACGAGCTGTCGGTCACCGAAAATATTTTTGTCGGCCAGTATCTGCATAAAGGCTGGTTAAAAAAGCTCGATTGGCCTGCCATGCATCAGAAAGCACACGCGATCTTAAGCCGCCTCGATGTGCAAATTGATCCACGCGCCATACTGAAAACCCTCAGCATCGCCCAGCGCCATATGGTCGCCATTGCCCGTGCCCTGTCGTTCGAAGCGCAGGTTGTGATCCTCGATGAGCCCACCGCAGCTCTCTCCCAGCACGAAATACTGGAGTTTTATCAGATTGTTGAGCGCTTAAAACAGGAAGGTAAAGCCATTCTGTTCATCTCCCACAAGTTTGATGAAATCTTCGAACTAGCGGATCACTACACCATTTTGCGTGATGGTGTGTATGTGGGTTCCGGTGCAATTAATGACATCACCGAAGAACGTATGGTGGCCATGATGGTCGGCCGCGCCATTACGCAAACCTACCCGAAAGTCGCCTGCGAGAAGGGTGACGTGGTGCTGGAGGTGAAAGATTTGTGCCACCCAACCGAGTTTGCCCATATCAGTTTTACGCTGCGCAAAGGCGAGATTCTGGGCTTCTATGGTCTGGTCGGCGCCGGGCGTACCGAGCTGATGCAGGCGCTTTCCGGCGTTTCGCATCCCTCTTCAGGTGAAATCGTGCTGAACGGCAGGCCGGTGCATTTCCGCCAGCCCGCCGACGCCATCAGCGCCGGGATTGTCTGCGTGCCGGAAGAGCGGCAAAAACAGGGCGCCATTATCGAGCTGCCCATCGCGCAGAACATCAGCCTGCCGCAGCTAAACAAACTCAATCCACGCGGCGTGCTTAACGATGCCCGGGAGTGGCAGTTGGCCGACGAGTACGCACGCCGCCTACAGGTAAAAGCCTTTAGCTGGCGACAACCGGTAGAAACGCTCTCCGGCGGTAACCAGCAAAAAGTGGTGATTGGCAAATGGCTGGCAACGCATCCGGAGGTCATCATTCTCGACGAGCCGACCAAGGGTATTGATATTGGATCCAAAGCCGCGGTGCATCAGTTTATGTCCGAGCTGGTGGCGCAAGGGCTGGCGGTGATCATGGTGTCTTCGGAACTGCCGGAAGTGATGGGCATGGCGGACCGCATTATCGTCATGCATGAGGGGCTGAGGGTGGCCGAGTATCAGGCCGGTGAAGCGACGGCGGAAACCATCGTCAGCGCGGCAAGCGGCGCAGGTAGGGAGGCAGCGTAAATGTGGCAATCCTTATTTAAACACCGTGAAGCACTGCTCGCGGGCGTTATTATTCTGATGGTGGCAGCCATTGGCAGCCGGGTACCGTCGTTCGTCTCACCGGGTAATCTGGTGGAAATGTTCAACGATACCGCCATCTTAATCATCCTCGCGCTCGGCCAAATGATGGTGCTACTGACCAAAGGTATCGATCTGTCGATGGCCGCCAACCTGGCGCTCACCGGAATGATAGTCGCCCTGCTCAATTTCCATTTTCCCTCTATCCCCGTCTGGGCGCTGCTGGTGCTCGCCACCGCGCTGGGGCTGGTGATGGGAATGATTAATGGGCTGCTGGTCTGGAAGCTGGGTATTCCCGCCATTGTAGTGACGCTAGGGACCATGAGTATCTACCGGGGAATAATCTTCCTGCTTTCCGACGGCGGCTGGGTCAACTCACATCAAATGGGTGTCGACTTCCTCGGCCTGCCGCGCACCTCACTCCTTGGGCTGCCGGTGCTGAGCTGGTTTGCTATCGCTGCGCTGCTGTTAGTCGGCTATTTCCTGCGCTTTAGCCGCACCGGACGGGCGCTATACACCGCCGGCGGTAACGCCACTGCGGCGTACTACACCGGAATCAACGCTGGAAAAATGCAGTTTGTCAGCTTCTGCCTCTCCGGTGCGCTGGCCGGGTTCTGCGGTTATTTGTGGATCTCCCGCTTTGCCGTCGCCTACGTTGACGTCGCCAACGGCTTCGAGCTGCAGGTGGTTGCCGCCTGCGTGATTGGCGGTATCAGCACCATGGGCGGCACCGGTCGCGTCATCGGCTGCCTGTGCGGGGCGCTGTTCCTCGGCATTATCAACAATGCACTGCCGGTTATCGGGATTTCACCGTTCTGGCAGATGGCCATTTCCGGGGCGGTGATTGTGGTAGCGGTACTGCTGAATGAACGCGGTAATAAACGCAAGGGACGGCTGATTTTGCGCGATGCTGCGCTGGCTCGACAAAAACAGGCGGTGCGCTCATGAGCAAAATAATGATGCCGGAAGAGATTAAAACCGAAATCGCCACACCGTCGTTCATTCAACGGTTGCTGTGCTGGGAAGGCTTTTTACTGGCGATCACCCTGCTGGTGTTTGTCATCAACGCCCTGGCTTCACCGTACTTCCTCAATATCTGGAATCTATCGGACGCCACCTTCAACTTCACCGAGAAGGCAATCATCGTGCTGCCGATGGCGATGCTGATTATTGCTCGAGAGATCGACCTTTCCGTTGCTTCAACCATCGCACTCAGCTCAACGCTGATGGGCTTTTGCGCCGCCGCCGGCATCGATACACCGCTGCTGGTCTGCGTAGGGCTTGGCGTTGGGCTGCTGTGCGGGCTGTTTAACGGCCTGCTGGTCACGCGCTTTAACCTCTCCTCTATCGTCATCACCATCGGCACCATGAGTCTGTATCGCGGTATTACCTACATTCTGCTGGGCGATCAGGCGCTGAATAAATATCCGGAGAGCTTTGCCTGGTTTGGACAAGGCTACGTATGGGGCGCGCTGTCGTTCGAGTTTGCGCTGTTTATCGTGCTCGCTGCCGTGTTCGCCTTTTTGCTACATAAAACCAACTTTGGCCGCCGTACCTACGCCATTGGCAATAATCCAACCGGCGCATGGTATTCAGGGATTAACGTCAAGCGTCACAACCTGCTGTTGTTTGCGCTGGTCGGGTTGATGTCGGGGCTGGCTGCCGTGCTGCTGACTTCCCGTCTGGGCAGTACGCGGCCAACCATCGCCATGGGCTGGGAGCTGGCGGTGGTCACCATGGCGGTGCTCGGCGGTATCAACATTCTTGGCGGCTCCGGCAGCATGGTCGGCGTCATCATTGCGGCGTTCCTGATGGGGCTAGTCACCTTTGGCCTCAGCCTGCTTAACGTCCCCGGTATCGTGATGTCGATAATCATCGGCGCGATGCTGATTGTGGTGATTTCACTGCCGATCATCACACGTCAACTCATGCAGCGACGACGAATTTGAATACCTCCCTCACCCCACAGGATGAGGGGGAAGACAGGATTTAACAAAATAGGTATCAAGGAGAAACACCATGAGTTTTATGTTAGCACTGCCGAAAATCAGCCTGCACGGCGCGGGCGCTATCGCCGATATGGTTAATCTGGTTGCCGGTAAGCAATGGGGAAAAGCGCTGATCGTCACCGATGGTCAGCTTGTTAAGCTCGGCTTACTGGATAGCCTGTTCACCGCGCTGGACGCACATAAAGTGTCTTACCATCTGTTCGACGAGGTTTTCCCAAACCCAACGGAAGAGCTGGTACAGAAAGGTTATGCAGCGTATCAGGCGCATGCCTGTGACTACATCATCGCCTTCGGCGGCGGCAGTCCAATAGACACCGCGAAAGCAATTAAGATCCTCACCGCGAACCCAGGCCCTTCCACCGCTTATTCTGGCGTGGGTAAAGTGGTCAACGCCGGGGTGCATTTGGTTGCTATCAACACCACTGCTGGCACCGCCGCCGAGATGACCAGCAACGCGGTGATCATTGATACCGCGCGGCAGGTGAAAGAAGTCATTATCGACGCCAACATCATCCCGGATATCGCGGTGGATGATGCCAGCGTGATGCTCGATATCCCGGCTTCCGTTACCGCTGCAACCGGTATGGATGCCTTGACTCATGCCATTGAAGCCTACGTTTCCGTCGGCGCGCATCCGTTAACCGATGCCAACGCACTTGAAGCCATTCGCCTGATCACCCTGTGGCTGCCAAAAGCCGTCGACGAGGGTCATAACCTCGAAGCGCGCGAGCAAATGGCGTTTGGTCAGTACCTCGCGGGCATGGCGTTTAACAGTGCCGGTCTGGGCCTGGTACACGCGCTGGCGCATCAGCCGGGCGCAACGCATAACCTGCCGCATGGCGTTTGTAATGCCATTCTTTTGCCCGTCATTGAAAACTTCAACCGCCCTAATGCCGTGGCGCGTTTTGCTCGCGTCGCGCAGGCGATGGGCGTCGATACGCGTAATATGAGCGATGAAACAGCCAGCATGGAAGCCATTAACGCCATCCGTCAACTGAGCGCTCGCGTAGGGATCCCGCAAGGATTCAGTCAATTAGGCGTCACCAAAGCCGATATCGAAGGCTGGCTGGATAAAGCGCTGGCAGATCCTTGTGCGCCATGTAACCCACGTACCGCCAGCCGCGATGAAGTTCGTGAGCTCTATCTGGAGGCATTATGATCCGCAAAGCCTTTGTGATGCAGGTGAATGCCAACGCACACGAGGAGTATCAACGACGCCATAGCCCAATCTGGCCGGAGCTGGAGTCGGTTCTCAAAGCGCACGGCGCACACCACTACGCTATTTATCTGGATAAAGAGCGTAACCTGCTGTTCGCCACCGTTGAGATTGAATCGGAAGAACGCTGGGACGCTGTTGCCAATACCGAAGTATGTCAGCGTTGGTGGAAATACATGACTGACGTGATGCCAGCCAATTCGGATAACAGTCCGGTGAGCGCGGAGCTTAAAGAGGTATTTTACCTGGATTGATGCCAAGCCTTCCCACTCGGGAAGGCTTTTCTTATTCTGCTCATTTTTCGATCGCCATCCCATTTTCAAAAAATCCTACCGCAACTCTATTTCTGACCATTGAAAGCCGATCGCGTTGTGTTAACTTCTCCGAACTGGCATATGCCAGTTAAAAGCGGAGTCTGGTTAACATGAAAAAATTAAAAGTCGTCACGGTGGGCGGAGGTTCAGGGTACACCCCAGAAC
>PPYF01242417.1_pt1 | contig 33813 bp, 30 predicted proteins | sample 1559871 | NCBI WGS metagenome assembly PPYF01 (sample SAMN08240021, study PRJNA423297) | Human gut metagenome, whole genome shotgun sequencing project.
CGGTCTGTTGCAGATTGTACTTTCCTGCGTTTTAAGCAGTAATCTGAAAAAGGAAACGCTGGTAGAAAGAATAAGGTATCAGGGATAGCAAGTAATATGTAATGAACTAGAGCGTGTCTGAAAAATAAAAATTGCACAAAACGCATGTTTTATTTCCCTTTTTCATGATAAAATAAAGAAAAAGGGGTGTTCACTATGTTGAGACGATATGAGTTGACTGATTAAGAATGGCTTCGCATTGAACCTTTATTACCTCCTGAAAATACTGGAAAACAAGGACGTCCGAGGAAGATGGACAGATTATATCACGAGAAATGATTGAGCAGTCCATTGACGATGGTGAAGCTTACCGCATTGTACTTGATGGCAAAAAAGTAGGCGGTGTTGTGATTAAAGTCGAGGGTGAAAAAGGCGACCTTGATCTTCTTTTCGTTGCGCCATCAGTTCATAGCAAAGGCATCGGGTATGCTGCATGGTGCGAAGTTGAGAAGTTACATCCAGAAGTGAAAGTTTGGGAAACTGTAACGCCCTATTTCGAGCAGCGGAATATCCATTTTTATGTGAACAGATGTGGTTTTCACATCGTAGAGTTCTTTAACAAATATCACCAAGACCCCAATGATCCGGAAATGAATGCTGAAAAGCAGGACGAGCAGTTTCCGGACGGAATGTTTCGGTTTGAAAAGGTTATTCGGTAAATTTATATTTGATAAAGGAGATGGCAAATATGTGGTGGTCTATTGGTGGTGGAATCATAATCTTTGCGTTAGGTATGTTTATCTTCTTAAAGCCGGGCTTAATACGCCATAGCCTTGGCAGGCCATCGCGCAGCGATTTTGTTCAATTGGAAGTTATGGCTTTGAATTTTTCCGAATAATCAGCTTTAGGATAATACATACGACCACCACAACAGCCACCAAGGCACCATCCAACAGCAGCTCTGTGTACCACGGTGCAGACTGTATGGCATATAAATTTGGGTAGGTTTTAAAGTGCCAGAACTTATAAATTCCGAATCCAATGAAAACTCCTATTGATGAACCAATAACGATGTTTAAAAAACAATTCAACTTTCTCAGCATGGCAGCACACCCCTTTCCAAATTTCCGATTTGTACTTATTTCTTAAACAGCTCAGAATGTGAACCAAGGCGATAAAGCATCAAAACAAGAACATCTCCACAAATCTCATAAATAAGCAGCCAGTCCGGTTCGATGTGACACTCACGCGTGCCTTTGTAGTTTCCTGTAAGGTCATGATCCCTGTATTTTGCATCTAGCGTACCGCCATTCGCCAGAATATCAATTACTTCAAACAGCTTATCAAGATTTTTATTTTGCTTTTTGGCAAGCTTCAAATCCTTTTTAAACTGATTAGTAAACTGAATGTCGTATTTCATACGTCGAGAGCTGCCTTAAGCGCATCCATACTGGAATAACGCGGAGCAGAAGGATCCTTCATCATTTTTCTGCCTTCCTCAATGGCAGCGGCTGTCGTATCATTCGGTACTTCCAGTTTTAATTCAAAAGGAATACCATGCTCACGGATAGCGGTTCTTAGGAACATATTTACAGCAGTTGTCATATTCAGACCAAGCTCATTGAAGATTTCCTCCGCCTGGTCCTTGATTGCCTTGTCTATACGAATATTTAAATTAGTTGTTGCCATACAGAACACCTCCATTCAAGTATAGTATATTCAAATATGTGCCTAATGTCAACACATTGTCATCATATAAGATATATATGAAAAACTGAAATAAATACTTTCTCCCCCAAATTATGCCTGTTTTGTTAAAAAACTTGATATCTGTTGTCCAAGAAAGAAACCAACCTGTGGATATAATTCTTGGATTTCCTGATATTTTGCCTCAATCATTTCCGGTTCATCAGCCCAGGTTTTTTCATATATTTTGAAAGCTCTTTTAAAATGTGTTTTGGCTTGCGAAAGATTGGCGGTCATCAGATAAATGGTTCCAAGAGTTTCCTGAAAATCTAGCAATAATGCCTGGTCAGAGTCAGTGCCAATGCTTTTTGTCTTTAACAGATCCTTTAATTCCTGAATGATTACATTCATACCTTTGTGGTAGTTATAGTTATCCATGTATGGAAATTTAACCACACAGACGATAGGAAAGTGTGGGGGATTTCGCCTGTGTCATGACACAGGCAGTGCTTGCTACTCTTGATTAGTTAAAGACTTTTAACTTTCCTGATTTTAAAATAATACCGATCAATAATATCCTGCAATGTAATGGATTTCATTTTTTCATCTACCATATTTTGAATTTCATGATAGAAGTCCCCAATAGCGAATTGAATGTTGATACCGATTCCACAATCCGGATTGGTATCTGTGTCCAGGTGAAGCAGCGGCTTATCGCCCTCTACCGCTCGGTAGATGTCATACATATTGATTTTATCTGCCGGTTTTGCAAGAGCGGCATTCGCATGACCTTGTGTGTTGACAACAATGCCTGCATTTTTCAGGGTTGCCATAAGCTGTCTGACATAAGCCGGGTTTGTCTTGATACTTTCTGCAATTTTTGTGCTGGAGAGTTGTTCTTCATCTCCAAGAGCAATAAATATAAGAATATGAATGGTGTCACTAAGCTTTGTGGAATATTTCATTTGTCACCTCGAATTTTCTTCTTGCAATTTTTAAACTTACATGATAATATGATTTTAATGTTTGATGTAAATTTAATTTTAACAAGTGAAAGAATAAAAGTCAAGCAAAATAAAAAGTGTGGAATCTGATATGAAAAGGGAGATAAAGTGGTGTATGCAAAAGGAGGAACAAGTCAGTTTTCTGGCGGGAAAGGAAATGTGATGAAGATGAATGTATATCAAGAGATAAGTCAAATCATCAAAGAAGCAGATGGTATTTTGATTGGAGCCAGTAATGGTTTGTCTATCGCAGAGGGATATAATATTTTTGCTGATGACGCATGGTTTCAGGAAAATATGGGAGATTTCAGAGAAAAATACGGACTGCGTTGCGTTTTACACGGATTTTCAGTACCAATGAAGGTAGAAGAAAGGTGGGCGTTTGTAAGCAGACTTGTTAAGGCAAAAGCTATGCAGGATGAGCCGAGTGAGATTATGAAAAACATCTATGCACTGGTAAAGGATAAAGAATATTTCGTAGTAACTTCCAATGCGGAGGATCATTTTGTGCCGGCAGGTTTTGAGTCAGACCGTGTTTTTGAAATGGAAGGGAAATTAACCCAGATGCGGTGCAAGAACAGATGTCATGACGAGGTCTATCCTAATCAAAAAGCAGTTCTCGCCATGACAGAAGAGGAAGTAAACGGAAGAGTACCCAAAGAGTTACTGCCGAAATGTCCAAAATGCGGTGGAGATATGGAAGTAAATTGGGGTGAGATGTCCTCGTTTACAGAAACGAAAAATTGGAAGGAAAAGGCTGCCCGTTATCAAGAATTTATTCAGAATTTACATGGAAAGAAGCTGGTAATTCTGGAATTTGGCATTGGTTGGAGAAATCAGATGATTAAAGCTCCTTTGATGCAGCTAGCAGCAATAGAACCACAGGCAAGATATATCACATTTAATAAGGGCGAAATTTACATTCCAGAGGAAATCAAAGAAAAATCCATCGGTGTGGATGGTAATCTTACGGTAGCGTTAAAGGAAATCAGAAAGGGAAGGATAGACTAAGTAAGGTGGTTAAAGATATTACAATTGTGAGATAGGAGAATGAAAAAAATGAGCTGTTATGAAAATTTGGTAATGAAAACACAAATGAACTATTCCAGACACTATAGTACCTATGCATCCGGCGGTACTGCTGTAGTGTTGAGCAAACAAAAACCACTTCCTTATGAGGAACAGATTCAGGAATTTGTTCGTAGAGTGCAGGAGGCAGAGTGTATCATAGTAGGCGGAGCATCCGGTTTATCAGCGGCAGGAGGTGGTGACTTTTATTATAGTGATACCCCTTCTTTTCGTGAGCATTTTGGAAAATTTGCAGATAAGTATGGATTCAAAGGTGCTTTTAGCGGAATGATGCATCGGTTTTCTACAAGAAATGAACACTGGGGATATGTGGCAACCTTTTTAAATACTACACAAAATGCCCCTATCAGAGAGCCATATCTGGATTTGGATAGAATCTTGCAGGGAAAGGACTTTCATATCTTAACGACTAATCAGGATACACAGTTTGTAAAGATTTATCCGGAAGAAAAGGTCAGTGAGATTCAGGGAGAGCATCGTTTCTTCCAGTGTTCCCAGTGCTGTCAGGATGAAACATGGGATGCCGTACAACCTGTGGCAGATATGATTGCGGCTATGGGAGAGGGGACAATGGTGCCGGATGAACTGATTCCTCGCTGCCCTCATTGTGGTGCGGAAATGTTTCCGTGGGTAAGAGGATATGGGAATTTTCTGCAAGGGAAAAAATACGAAGAAGAATATGAGAAAATCTCAAAATACATTCAAAAGAACAAAGATAGAAAAATTCTCTTGATAGAACTTGGAGTAGGGCGCATGACACCGATGTTTATACAGGAACCGTTTTGGGAACTGACAAACAGTTTGAAAGATGCATATTATATTTCCGTAAATTCAGAATATCAGTTTTTGCCGGAATTCATTGAAGATAAGGGGATTGCTATTTTGGGAGATATAGGAACAGTGTTAAAAGATTTGCGGAAAGCAAAAGAGGAAAGTGCATTTGTATAGGATACTTGAAGTGGCCATACGAACACCTCCTAGTACATCGTTTCGTAAATAACTATACCAATCGCGTAGGATGCGGATTCGAGTGTGCAGGTCTAAAAACGCAGGCGTAGCGGGCTACGCTGAGGCTTTTAGACCTGTGCACTCGGATTTGCAGACAAGTGAGTGGTATAGTTATTTCGAAAACGATGTACTAGGAACATGTTATAAGATATTTTTGTGGCGATGCCATGCCATTATTACGAGAGCAATGAGCATAGTGGCGGTTTCCGCAACAGGAAATGCAAGCCAGATTCCGTTCAGTTGGAATAATTTGTCCAGACACCATAAGGCAGGAACAAGGAAAAGCAGTTGTCTGCATAATTGAATCGCTATGCTGGAACCTACTTTTTCTGTCGCCTGAAAATAGGTGGAAATCATGGTAGAGAGACCGCAAAACAGATAGCTTGCCGCCATAATTCGCATAGCGGATATTCCAAAGGAGCGCATGGCTTCCGACGCTGTAAATAATTCCAAAAGCTGCGCCGGAAAGAAGTTGACGGTCAATGTTCCCAGTATCATCATACCGGAGACCAAAGCGGTTCCGTATCGGAAAGCGGAGTGCAGCCTATCTCTGTTTCCCGCACCGTAGTTAAACCGCATAATAGGCAAACAGCCCTGAATCAAGCCGTTTACTGTCATAACGACCAACTGCTGCACCTTAAAATACGCACCGAAGAATGCAATCGCCGTATCGGAATACGCCACCAGAAACAGATTGACGAATATCACCATAAACGAACTGAGGGCATTCATAATGAAAGATGGTAAGCCAAGGGCGAATATACGGGCAATCATCCACTTTTGTATATGAAATTCTTTGATCTTTATCCGCACTTTTTGCTTTTTGCCCAGCAGCAAGGCAAATGCCAAAATCATGGATAACAAATAGCCCGCAACAGTAGCCACCGCAGCGCCACGGATCCCCATAGCTGGAAAAACACCAATACCAAAAATTAGGAGGGGGTCAAATACAAAATTAACGACCACTCCTGCAATCTGGAACCACATAGGAGCAACCATGTTCCCAGTAGCCTGTATCATCTTCTGGATTGCGATATGCACCATGTTGGGAATTTGCATGAACGAACATAAGCTCATATAGGCAAGACTCAACTGATAAATTTCTTCGTTATTGGTGAATGCCCCAAAGTAGGGTTTCATAATCAGTAATGACAGAAGATTGAGCAAAGCACCAATTCCAAAGGCCAGTAACAATCCATGTGTGACGGTAGTATTTGCCTCATTCTGCTTTCTCTGTCCAAGATACCCTGCAATCAGTACATTCACGCCAACGCCGATTCAGATAGATGTCGCATTCATCAAAGTTGTAATGGGAAACGACAGGGAAACTGCCGTCAAAGCATTTTCACTCAGCCGCGCTACAAACGCGCTGTCTATCAGATTATAGGAATATTGCAGAAACATGGAAATCAGCGGCGGTATCGACATTTGCCAGATGAGTTTTCCAACGGGCGCAACCGCCATTTTGTTATTGGTCTGCATGCTTTCCCTCTTCTCCACAAATTGTCCGAACAATATAGTTTTGTTTGCGTGCTGCGGGCTGACCGGCTTCCTGGGCCGGATAGTCCGATGCAAGCGCCCGCCTATATTTGGAGTCTGTAATTGCAATGATGGTTGGAGATTGATGTCTTCCGCCGGTAGGAGCGTAAGTCCCTGCTTCCAGTACAACGTCCAAAGCCTTGGAAAGGACAGGTTCCGATTTATAAGCCCGTACACTACGGCGCGTCTTAATAAGAGACAAAAAATTTTTTTCCATACAGATATAGTCCTCCATTCTGCTAATACTTCCGAGATACAGGCAACAAAAAAGCCACACAACTATCACAAGATAGCTGTGTGGCAAAAAGATGACCGAATCCGGAAAAGTCCACTAAAATGGAGGCCACCCACCAGTCCAATTCATTCAGTACGATATTGTATAGGATGCCGCCCTGCGGCGTTCCCTTAGTCGGGTAATCGCAGCTCATAGCTGGCTGGTTACCGGCTCTGCCTCTTTGACAACAGTTATATGTAATTTGACAACATTGATTAGAACTTTTACATTTAGGGGAAAATAGCGGAAATTATTCGGAGAGTTTATTTTTTCTTTTATAGCCGTAATCCTTTAATATCTTTAATGCGTGATAAGATCATATTGCAACTGCAGCTGATAATGCCAGGCAGTGTATCAATGACATTGTGCAGGAAGTATTCCATTTCATCACCTGATGAAGCAACGGCATGTACATGAAGCCTGTCTCTTCCTGTGACACGGTAAATCTGTGTGACTGTATCATTTTTGTACAATATATCTGTCACCTGCGCCAGGTACTCCGGTTTTGTTTCAATTTCAAAATAGCATGATACAGCCCCACTGATTTTTTGCGGATTAATAATTGTTGTATATTCTTCGATTACGCCTCTTTTCTCCAAAGCCTGGATACGGGCTTTTACTGCCACTCTGGAAATACCGGTTTCTTCACCGATATCAGAGTAAGAGATACGTGCGTTTTCTATAAGCAGCCGGATAATCTTCTGATCCAGCTTATCTAAACCGTCCAGGTACATAAGTTCCCTCCTGTAAAATAATATAAAATATATCCATCTGATAGCAGCTTTTTTCAATATCAAATATCATATCATTTATATTACTAAAAGTAAACAGCAGCTTGACTTATTTGCTGTAACTACATATAATTGTTGCGTAATGAAATCTTAAACTTACATTTTGAAAATACAATCGTGATTTCGGATAAAAAGCAGGAACTGATGGAGGAAAATGAGAATGTCAAAAGATGAATATTTAATCACAGATGCCCCTCTTAAAGCACTGACTGTTTTTGCAATGCCTATGATTCTGGGCAGCTTCTTTCAACAAGTATATAATATGGCTGATTCCATTATCGTCGGTCAGTTTGTGGGATCCTCTGCACTTGCGGCAGTTGGAGCCTGTGCCGCTTTGACCAATGTTTTCATCTGTGTGGCTTTGGGAGCCGGTGTAGGAGCAGGTGTACTTGTGAGCCGCTATTTTGGAGCTCAGAATTATAGCAAAATGAAAACAATTGTGTCAACATCGTTGATCAGTTTTCTGATTCTGAGTATACTTCTGGGGGTTTTTGGCTTTGTTTTTTCTCATTTTATGATGAGTTTATTACAAACACCTGCTGACATACTGGATGAAGCGGTACTGTATCTGCGTGTTTATTTTGTGGGATTTCCCTTTCTGTTTATGTACAATATCCTTTCAACGATGTTCAATTCCATCGGTGAATCGAAGATTCCGTTGGGCCTTTTGATATTTTCTTCTGTTTTGAATATTGTTATGGATCTTTGGATGGTGGCAGGTTTAGGGCTGGGTGTGTTCGGTGCCGCCCTTGCAACTCTCATTGCGCAGGGGATTTCCGCAGTGTTTTCACTTTTGATTTTCTTTAACCGGATGCGTCGATATAAAAGCCGCTTTAACTGGTTTGACATGCAGGAGTTACATTCCATGCTTCGTATTGCAGTACCATCGGTTCTTCAGCAATCCACAGTGTCAATTGGTATGATGATCGTACAGGCGGTTGTAAATCCCTTCGGTACACAGGCGCTGGCAGGTTATGCGGCAACCATGAGAGTAGAGAATGTTTTTTCACTGATGTTTGTATCTATTGGAAATGCGGTTTCGCCCTATGTTTCCCAGAATCTTGGAGCAAAGAAAATTGAACGTATCAAAAAAGGATACCATGCTGCACTGGTGTTGGACCTGTGTTTCGCAGTCCTTGCTTTCATAGTCATTGAAACACTGCACACCCCAATTTCTTCCTTATTCCTTGGAAAAGATGGAACCGCTCTGGCATATCAGGTGTCCGGGGATTATATGAAATGGCTGGGATATTTCTTTATTTTTATGGGTATTAAGATGGCAACAGATGGAGTTCTTCGTGGACTTGGAATTATGCGGCCGTTTCTCATTGCCAATATGGTAAACCTTGCCATTCGGCTGTCAGTTGCCTTGATTTTTGCACCACGTTATGGAATTGCATTTGTCTGGCTTGCTGTACCGGCCGGATGGCTTGCGAATTTTCTGATTTCCTATGGGGCACTTAGAAAATCATGGCCGGTTGATGAAGGAGTTTCATTCCGGTAAATTTTTCTTAAGTTTTGATGGGAAGCTGGATTTGTATGTTAAGAGGTATATTTTCGTTACTGTTCACTGGCAATATCCCGCGAAGCGTGTTGCTGTGAACAGTAACATATTTTCTTATAGACATGATATAGTATGAGTGCTATAATAAAAATAATTTTTTATGGCATTTATTGGCAAACCGGTTGAAAAGCCGGGGCGCAAAGCCAGAAGGAGCTAAAGTCAGATTGAAATCTGGCCATGCCAGCCGGTTGCATCATGCCTCAGTAATAAAAAAAGGTAAATGTTAAATGGGCATTATGGAAAAAGTTCCTGTAAAATTTTTTACAAGGAACTTTTTTTTGTCTTCAAGCGGATATTCGCAACCTCCGCAGGGGACTTACCTGATTCGGTTAAATTTGATGGAAAATAGAGAAGAACAGCAGGAATGGAGAAAAGATGAAAGGAAAAAGAGTGATTGCAGGCATTCTGCTTGTGGGAATTTTAGCAACTGCCCTGGCAGGGTGCAAAAATGCAGATGTTACTAAAAAAGAAAGAGAAAAGCCCGTTATCACCCTGGGCAGTGACAGTTATCCGCCATACAATTATTTGAATGAAGATGGAATCCCCACAGGAATTGATGTGGAACTGGCTACAGAAGCTTTCAGAAGGATGGGGTATCAGGTGGATGTTGTCCAGATCAACTGGGAGAAGAAAAAAGAACTGGTGGAAAGCGGAGAGATCGACTGTATTATGGGCTGTTTTTCCATGGAAGGACGCCTTGACGATTACCGCTGGGCAGGACCCTACATAGCAAGCCGCCAGGTAGTTGCTGTAAATGAGAGCAGTGATATCTATAAACTAAGTGATCTGGAGGGAAAGAACCTTGCCGTCCAGTCCACAACCAAACCGGAAGGCATCTTTCTGAACCGGACAGATGAAAGGATCCCCAAACTGGGCAATCTGATCAGTCTTGGGCACAGGGAACTAATCTATACTTTTCTGGGAAAAGGATATGTAGATGCAGTTGCTGCACATGAGGAATCCATTGTCCAGTACATGAAGGATTATGATGCAAGCTTCCGTATCCTGGAAGATCCGCTGATGGTGGTCGGGATAGGTGTTGCTTTTGCAAAAGAGGATGACAGAGGAATCTGTGAGCAGATGGATCAGACGCTGGAAGAAATGCGTCAGGATGGCACATCCCTGAAAATCATTAAAAATTATCTGGATGATCCCCAGAAGTATCTGGAGGTGGATGATCTTGGATATTAGGAGAAGAATAAAAGTAAAGCGATTCTGGATATTCGGCATTCTGCTTGGAATCTGTGTGACTGCAACTTCCCTGTATTACTTTTTTCAGGCAGAGAAAAAAGAAGCAGAGAACAGGATGGTGAAAACTGTAAACTATGTCAAAGTGCAGTGTTCCACCTATACCCATTATAATGAAGCTTCGGAATCTAAAAGTCTCCTCCGCGCCATTGAAAGTGCCAGACAGATGAGTACGAATATCGACATGGAAACAGAAAACGGCGGCCGGCTAAGCCAGGAGTTTCTGAAAGAAAATCTGCAGACCCTCTGGGTGGATGGTATCCTTGTGCTGGATGCAGAGGGAAAGACAGTCTGCAAATACAGCATGGATGAGGCTCTGACCAATGAGATCACAGATTATCTGCAAAAAGACATTATCATGGATTTTACCGGATATGAAGAAAGATCTTATTCGGAACGGATTGACCGAGAAGACGGATCACGTATCGACATTGCAGCCTGTGCCAGAAAAGATGGGCCAGGTATGGTTGCAATCTATTATTATACATCTTCGGAATTTGTCAGAAATTATACCCTGACAATACAGAACCTTTTAAAGGGCTATAGCACTCAGAAAGATGGAACGATTATTGTTGCAGATAAGGGAACCATCGTTGCCAGCAACGATGAAAGCCTGCTGGGACAGGATACTGCCGGCAACCAGGTTGTCCAGGCAATGAAAGAGCATACAGACAGTCAGCATATTTTTCATTTAAAAAATGAAGGAACCGGATGTTACGGAATCATGCTGAAGCAGCGGGATTATTATATTTATGCCTATCTTCCGGATACAGAAGTATTCCGTAACCTGCCACTAAATGTAACAGCTGTCGTTTTTCTTTATTTACTCATATTCGGTATATTCTGCTTCTGGGGTTACAGAGCGGATCTGGCACACCGGAAACAGGAACAGGAAAAAGATGAAAAATATAAAGCAGAACTTCTGAGAACAGCAAAAAAAGCAGAAGCAGCCAATGAGGCAAAAACCGAGTTTCTACAGCGAATGAGCCATGATATCCGGACACCGATCAATGGAATCTGCGGCATGATCAATGTGGCAGACTATTATGCAGACAATATGGAGAAACAGACGGAATGCAGGGCAAAGATTAAAGAGGCATCTCATCTGTTGCTGGAACTGATAAACGAGGTTCTGGACATGAGCAAGCTGGAGTCAGATGAAGTGGTTCTGGAAGAAATCCCATTTAATCTGAACAGTATTTCTGAGGAAATACTGGGTGTGATCGAACATATGGCTGCGGAGCAGAATATCCGGATCATTTGGGAAGAGAAAGAAGTTACACACTGGAATCTTATTGGAAGTCCGGTGCATGTGAAACGGATTCTGATGAATATTTTGTCTAATGCGGTGAAATATAACAAAGAAAACGGATATGTCTATATCGGCTGTCGGGAAATCCCATCGAAACAGACAGCAATGACCACATTGGAATTTGTCTGCAGAGATACCGGGATCGGAATGGCTGAGGCATTTCAGAAACGCATTTTTGAACCATTTGCACAGGAACATGCAGGAAGCCGCACAAAATTCGCCGGAACAGGACTGGGAATGCCAATTACAAAAAAACTGGTGGAGAAAATGGGCGGAACCATTTCCTTTGAAAGTAAAGAAGGCACAGGGACTACATTTGTGATCCAGATTCCATTCCGGATTGACACAGATATGAAGGACAGGACTGAAGCTGAAGAAAAAACGGAAACTTCTATCCATGGACTCCATGTTCTTCTGACAGAGGATAATGAGCTGAATATGGAGATTGCAGAATTTGTGCTTCAGAATGAAGGCGCTGTGGTGACAAAAGCATGGAATGGACAGAAGGCTGTTGACATATTCAGAAAAAACAGACCTGGAGAATTTGATGTTATTCTTATGGATATTATGATGCCTGTCATGAATGGATATGAAGCAGCAAAGATGATCCGCTCTCTGGACAGAGAGGATGCAAAAGTGATACCGATCATTGCCATGACAGCAAACGCGTTCACTGAGGACAAAATGAGAGCAAAGGAAGCAGGAATGGATGAACATATTGCCAAGCCTGTTGATGGAAAGTTATTAGTAAAAGCGATCAATGAGTTAGTAAAACATAATCAGGAGAAGTTATAATGAAAAAGAAAAAATGGAATAAGATACTTGCTGTGCTTTTGGCGATGGTGACAGCCGTATCACTTCTGTCTGGCTGCGGCGGGAAAAGTGCGGAAAAAGAAGATGCAGAAACCATCACAGTGTATTTATGGAGCACAAAGCTGTATGAAAAATATGCGCCATACATCCAGGAACAGCTTCCGGATATCAACGTTGAATTTGTAGTAGGCAATAATGATCTGGATTTCTATCGTTTTCTGAATGAAAACGGCGGATTGCCGGATATTATAACCTGCTGCAGGTTTTCCCTCCATGATGCAAGTCCTCTGAAAGACAGTCTGATGGATCTTTCCACAACCAATGCTGCAGGTGCTGTCTATGATACATACCTTAACAGTTTCAGAAATCAGGATGGCAGCGTAAATTGGCTTCCTGTGTGTGCAGATGCCCATGGCTTTGTAGTGAACAAAGATCTTTTTGAAAAGTATGATATTCCTCTTCCAACGGATTATGAAAGCTTCGTTTCTGCCTGCCAGGCATTTGATGAGGTGGGTATCCGTGGGTTTACTGCAGACTATTACTATGATTATACCTGTATGGAAACACTGCAGGGTCTGTCTGCATCAGAGCTGTCTTCTGGGGATGGACGTAAGTGGCGTACCATCTACAGTGACCCGGACAATACAAAGAGAGAAGGTCTGGACAGTACCGTCTGGCCGGAGGCTTTTGAACGTATGGAGCAGTTTATTCAGGATACAGGGCTGAGCCAGGATGATCTGGATATGAATTATGATGATGTGGTTGAGATGTACAAAAGTGGTAAGCTTGCCATGTATTTCGGCAGTTCTGCCGGTGTAAAAATGTTCCAGGATCAGGGCATTAACACAACATTCCTGCCATTCTTTCAGCAGAACGGCGAAAAGTGGCTGATGACTACACCATATTTCCAGATAGCTTTAAACCGTGACCTGACAAAGGATGAAACACGTCGGCAGAAAGCAATGAAGGTACTGAACACAATGCTTTCAGAGGATGCGCAGAACAGGATCATTTATGATGGGCAGGATCTGTTAAGCTACAGCCAGGATGTGGATTTCCGGCTTACGGAATATCTGAAGGATGTGAAACCTGTGATCGAAGAAAACCATATGTATATCCGTATTGCGTCAAATGACTTTTTTTCCATTTCCAGGGATGTGGTGTCCAAGATGATCTCAGGAGAATATAATGCAGAGCAGGCTTATCAGTCATTTAATTCCCAGCTTCTTGAAGAAAAATCCACTTCTGAGGATATTGTGCTGGATTCAAAGAAAACTTATTCCAATCGTTTCCATACCAGCGGAGGCAATGAAGCCTATTCTGTTATGGCAAACACTTTGCGCGGTATTTATGGGACGGATGTGCTGATTGCAACAGGAAACAGCTTTACGGGAAATGTACTGAAGGCCGGTTATACAGAAAAAATGGCACGCAATATGATCATGCCAAACGAACTTTCCGCTTACAGCAGTGAGATGAGCGGGGCTGAACTGAAGGAAACTGTCAGAAACTTTGTGGAAGGCTACCGGGGTGGTTTCATTCCCTTTAACCGTGGCTCTCTGCCTGTTTTCAGTGGTATTTCTGTGGAAATTAAGGAAACGGATGATGGTTATACATTGAGTAAAGTTACAAAGAATGGAAAACAGGTTCAGGACAAGGATACTTTTACTGTAACCTGCCTTGCAGCACCACAACATATGGAAGCTTATCCGGCAGAGGAAAATATTGTATTTGATGGAGGAGATATCTCTGTGGATGATACCTGGACAACATATGTTTCAGATGGTAATGCCATTCTTGCAGAGCCTGAAGACTACATTACTCTGAGGTGAGAAGAATGGATGTTAAGAATCATAATACAAACAGAAAGAAACGGGTTGTGAGAAAACGATGGAATGCAGCAGTTCTTATTGCCCTATTTGTTGGAATCCTTTTGACTGTTTTCCAATATTTGGGGTTTGTATCGAAGACTGTTTATGAGGAAAGTGTTTCTCACCTGACAGAAATTTTTCATCAGTCTGATAATATGCTAAGTGAGCTGACAAATAAGAATCTGACTTATCTCCATATATGGGGGGAATATCTGCAGAACACTTCCGATGAAAGTGAAATTCGTGAGTATATAGAGAAAGCACAGGAAGATGCAGGCTTTTTAGATTTTTATTTCCTGTCAGCGGACGGGAACTATAAGATGGTAACAGGTGAAACCGGGTATCTGGGATTACAGGAAAATATTGAAGATGAGATCCGGCAGGGAAATGATGTGATAACCAATGCAACAGTTCCCGGAAAATCCCAGCTCCTTGTTTTTGCCACTCCCAGGCCTCATGGAAGTTATCAGGGCTTTGAATATGATGCCATTGCCATTGCCTATGAAAACTCTGATATCGTAAATGTGCTGAATATTTCTGCTTTCAATGGAAATGCCCAGAGTTATGTGGTTCATCCGGATGGCCGTGTTGTTGTGGATCATTCTTCTGAGGCATGGGGAGAGGTGTATAATTTCTTTGGGATTCTGAGAGAACATTCTACTCTGTCTGAAAAAGAGATCCTTAAGCTTTCAGAAGAGTTTAAGGAAGGACATACAGATGCAATGCTGATAAATCTGGATGGAGAGGATTACTATCTGGTCTATGAGAAATCCAAACCTCAGGACTGGATCTTTCTGGGACTTGTCCAGGCTGATATCGTCAATGCAAGTATGAATGTTCTGCAGCGTAGCACTGTGCTGCTTGTAAGTGCAGTAGCGGTGTGTATTGCCGGTCTTTTTATTGGAATTATTCTCCGGAAAAACAGGGTAAACCTGAAGAGAAAGGATACGGAGATCCTGTACAGGGACGAATTGTTTCAAAAGCTGTCAATGAATGTAGATGACGTTTTCCTGATGCTGGATGCAAAAACATATCAGGCAGATTACGTCAGTCCCAATGTGGAAAAACTGCTGGGAATTACAGTAGAACAGATTCGTAAAGATATTTGTGTCCTTGGGAAACTGCATCCCGGGGACGTTGAAGATCCGGAGAAGAAGTATCTGGAAGAAATCCAGGTTCATGAGCAGCAGGAATGGGATCTTGAATATGTTCATCAGAAAACAGGAGAACACCGCTGGTTTCATAACGTTGCAATGGGCAGCGAGGTAAACGGAAAAAAGAAATATATCCTGGTTCTGTCAGATCGTACCTCTGATAGAAAAATGAATCAGGCCCTTTCTGAGGCGGTCCGCGCTGCGGAGACTGCAAACAAGGCAAAGAGCACCTTCCTTTCCAATATGTCTCATGATATCCGTACACCAATGAATGCGATCATTGGTTTTACTACACTGGCTGTAAGCAACATTGATGATAAAGAAAGGGTTCGGGATTATCTGGGTAAGATTCTTTCCTCCAGTAATCATCTGCTCTCACTGATCAATGATATCCTGGATATGAGCCGTATTGAGAGCGGGAAAATCCATCTGGAAGAGACGGAAGTCAGTCTGTCAGAGGTTCTTCATGATCTGAAAACCATTATCAGCGGACAAATCCATGCGAAACAGTTAGAGCTTTACATGGATGTCATGGATGTTACCAATGAGGATGTTTATTGTGACAAGACCAGGCTGAATCAGGTACTGCTGAATCTTTTGTCCAATGCGATTAAGTTTACTCCTGCAGGCGGAACCGTTTCTGTCCGGCTGAGAGAGTATCCGGGTACACAGAGAGGCTGTGAACTGTACGAAATCCGGGTAAAGGATAACGGAATCGGCATGAGTCAGAAATTTGTACAGAAGATCTTTTCTCCTTTTGAGAGAGAGCGGACTTCCACTGTAAGCAGGACTCAGGGTACAGGACTGGGTATGGCTATCACCAAGAACATCGTGGATATGATGGGCGGAACCATTGAGGTTCAGACAGAACAGGGCAAAGGTACTGAATTTATTATCCGTCTGCCATTGCGGATTCAGCCTGAGAACCACCGTATAGAGAAAATCGCAGAGCTGGAAGGTCTGAAAGCATTGGTAGTAGACGATGATTTCAATACCTGTGACAGTGTGACTAAGATGCTTGTGAAGGTTGGAATGCGTTCGGAATGGACACTTTCCGGTAAGGAGGCTGTTCTCCGTGCACGGCAGTCTGTGGAAATGGGGGATGCATTCCATGCTTATATTATTGACTGGCGTCTGCCTGATATGAACGGCATTGAAGTTACCCGTCAGATTCGCAGTCTTGGTGATGATACGCCGATCATTATCCTGACTGCTTACGACTGGTCAGATATTGAAGTGGAAGCCAGGGCAGCAGGGGTGACTGCGTTCTGTGCCAAGCCTATGTTTATGTCAGATATCAGAGAGACTCTGATGGCTGCAATCGGCCAGAAGCAGGCCGGGGCAGAGGATAATATTCTTCCGGCAGCAGATTTAGATTTCAGAGGCAGGCGCATACTGCTTGTGGAAGATAATGAACTGAACAGTGAAATTGCAGTAGCGCTCCTTAGTGAATATGGTTTTCGGGTTGATACAGCGGAAGATGGAGCAGAGGCTGTGGAGAAAGTTAAGAATTCAACACCAGGTGATTATGATCTGGTGCTTATGGATGTGCAGATGCCTGTAATGAACGGATATGAGGCTACTGAGCGGATCCGTTCACTGGATGATCCTTCACTGGCGGGAATTACAATTCTTGCCATGACTGCCAATGCTTTTGACGAAGACAAAAAGAAAGCACTGGCATGTGGTATGAATGGATTTCTATCCAAACCAATTGTTATAGAGGAACTGATCAGTACATTACAAAACAGTCTGGGGTAAGTTTTCTGTTTGAACTGTGATAATGGGATATGAAAAGTGGTTTGATGAAAGCAAGGAGGAGCAACGAATGATTTGTGGAATGACGTATTTTCAGATATGTCTGTATTTTCTTATTTATTCTTTTGGCGGCTGGGTTGTTGAAGTTATTTTTCATGCAGTAGCCTTGGGAAAGGTCATAAACAGAGGTTTTCTGAATGGACCGGTCTGCCCGGTATATGGATTTGGGGTGCTTTCTGTTTTTGCTTTGCTCAATACAATTCAGGGCAGCGGGCGTCAGATGAGTGATGGAATGATTTTTGTGTTTGGAATTGTTCTGGCAACTGCGGTGGAACTGGTTGCAGGCTGGCTGCTGGATGTGTGTTTCCACGCAAGATGGTGGGATTATTCAGATAAACCCTTCAATTTTCATGGCTACATTTGCCTGGAGTTTTCTCTGATCTGGGGACTGGCTATCGTTATGGTAGTAAAAGTTTTCCAGAAGTATGTAGAGGCACATGCGTTACATACACCTGCAACCTGGGAATGGATTGTGATAGCAGTTTTGTATGCTGTGTATCTGACAGATTTTATTGTGACGGTAGCAGTGATCCAGGGACTGAATAAAAAGCTTACCAGACTGGATAAGGTTCGCTCAGATCTGAGAATTGTAAGTGATAAACTGAGTGATACACTGGCTACGACTACGATTGGCACAGCGCAGAAAGTGGGAGAAGGAAAGGTTCAGGCAACTCTTGCAGCAGCAGAACTGCGTGATGCAACTGCCGCACAGCGAGAAAAATCTATCGAAATGCTTCGTATAAAAAGAGCGGAGCTTCAGGCTCAGTTTGAGGAACTGTCCAGTTCTATTACCAATCATACCGTTGTCGGTCAGGGGCGTATCATCAAGGCATTTCCGAAGATGCAGCACAGAGACTATTCCGAACTGATTCAGGAGCTGAAAAAGAAATTAAAATAGATTAAAATGCAGAGGGAGGCTTCAGGTGAACAGACAGGCAGTACAAACCTTAAAGACTTATTTTGGATATGATACATTCAGAGAAGGGCAGGAGAGTGTTGTGGAGTCCATTCTGGAACACCGGGATGTGCTTGCAATCATGCCGACAGGAGCTGGAAAATCCATCTGTTATCAGGTACCGGCACTGATGCTGTCAGGAATTACGATTGTAATTTCTCCTCTGATCTCACTGATGCAGGATCAGGTAAAGGCTTTGAATGAAGCGGGAATACATGCCGCATTTATCAATTCTTCACTGTCGGAAAGTCAGATTAGCAAGGCGTTGTACCTGGCAGCAGGAGGAAGATACAAAATTATTTATGTTGCACCGGAACGTCTGGAAAATTATGAGTTTCTGGAATTTGCCAGACAGGTGGAGATTTCCATGGTGACAGTGGATGAGGCACATTGTATTTCACAGTGGGGACAGGATTTCAGACCAAGCTATGTCAAAATCGTAGACTTTGTAAAAAATCTTCCCGGTCGTCCGATCGTCAGTGCTTTTACCGCAACTGCAACAGAGGAAGTAAAGAACGACATTCTCTGTACTTTAAAGCTGGAAGATCCGAAAGTAGTGATCACCGGGTTTGACAGAAAGAATTTATATTACAGCGTGGAAAATATCCGGCGAAAAGACGATTTTGTGATGGATTACATAGACAGACATCCAACAGAGAGCGGGATTATTTACTGCTCTACAAGAAAAAATGTGGACAATCTTTTTGAACTGCTTTTCCAAAAAGGAGTTGCTGTTACCAGATATCATGCAGGACTGAATAATGAAACCAGAAAAAAGAATCAGGATGATTTCATTTACGACAGAACCCCTGTTATTATTGCAACAAATGCATTTGGAATGGGGATTGATAAATCCAATGTGAGATATGTGATCCATTACAATATGCCGCAGAGTATGGAGAATTATTATCAGGAGGCAGGACGTGCAGGGCGTGACGGAGAGAATTCCCAGTGCGTTCTATTGTTTTCTGCACAGGATGTTATAATCGACCGAATGCTTCTGGATAACAAAGATTTTTCCGATGTGGATGAAGAGGATGAATTTCTCATTCGTCAGCGGGATATACGAAGGCTTCAGATCATGGAAGGATATTGTAAAACAACAGGATGTCTGCGAAATTATATTCTGGAGTATTTCGGTGAAAAGACCTTCGGTCCCTGTGATAATTGTGGAAATTGCCACAGAGAATACCATGAGACAGATATGACCAGAGAGGCGAAGTGGGTAGTGAACTGTGTAGCTGAGACGAGAGGAAGGTATGGACTGACAATTGTGCTTGGTACTTTGCTGGGGGCTAAGAGAGCCCGGTTGAGGGAGCTTGGAGCAGATAAGTATAAATCTTATGGAGCATTGAATGATCACAGTGAGGCAGAACTCAGGGCACTGATCAGCCAGATGACTGAGATGGGATATCTCTATCAGACACAGGAACGTTACAGTGTGCTGAAACTGGGCGATATTTCTCCGCTAAGAGATGAAAATACTCACGTGATCATGCGTACTTACGAGGAAAAAGAACCGGATAAAAAGAAAAAGCCCCAGAAATCTGTCAGAAAACGCAGTACAGATGCGCTTACGGCAGCAGGTTACGATTTATTTGAAGCTCTGCGGAAACTTCGTCTGGAAATTGCAAAAGAGGAAGCCATGCCTCCATATATCGTGTTCAGTGATAAGACGCTGATAGATATGTGCATCAAATGTCCATCAAATGAAGAAGAAATGCTGGAGGTTTCCGGTGTGGGCGAGAATAAGCTAAAGAAATACGGTCAGAGATTTCTGGAAGAGATACAGAAGTTCTGCCTGGAACGTCCGAATGCGGTTTTGAGTATGTCGGAAGATGAAAATGGTAATCCCTAAGAACAAAGGTTGGAAAACAGATGAATATAGAAAAATATACGGAAGAATTAATCACATTGAGACATTACTTTCATCAACATCCGGAGCTGGCACTTCAGGAAGTGGAGACGTCTGCATATATCCGGAAATATCTGGAGAAACTGGGATATGAGATTGTGCCGATAGAACCTACAGGATTAATCGCGGAACTTCCATCTCTGAGAAACAGGGAGAAACTGGTTGTACTCAGGGCGGAGATGGATGCATTGCCCATACAGGAGCAGACAAATCTACCATATGCATCAGTAAATCAGGGATGTATGCATGCCTGCGGTCACGATATGATCCTGGCAGCAGCACTGATCCTTGCAAAAATTGTGGCAGAAGAGCAAAGAATGCAGGAAAGTTTTCCGGTCAGGCTCCGGTTCCTTTTTGAACCTGCAGAGGAGATTGGTGAAGGTGCAAAAAGAATGCTTCAGGCCGGAGCATTAGAGAATCCGAAAGCAGATGCATTTCTGATGTTTCATTACGCAGCGGACATGACATTTGGAATGGCAGTGCATCAGGGACAGGCATCTTCCATGATCAACAGTATGCAGATTCATGTTCATGGAAAATCCAGTCACTGGTGTGAAGCGGATAAGGGGATTGATGCAATTTATGCAGCTGCTCAAGTGATAAGTGCCATTCATGATCTGAATGAAAGTTTTGGAAAACAGCATCCGGATGCAGGAAAATATATTGTGGGTACGGGTACGATCCATGGCGGTGAATATACGAATATTATTGCAGACCATGTGGTATTAAACGGAAATATACGCGCAGTTCATGAAGAAACTTACATGGCACTTGAGCACGAGCTGGAGAGAAATCTGCAGGAAATTGAAAAGCAGACTGGCACACAGATCCGTATGGAATTTCCAAAAGATCCGGTATATGCGTTTGCCAATGATGAGGAACTTACAGAGACAGCAAAGGCAGTGGGTGCAGAAGTATTCGGAGATAAATTTGTTCTGGAAGGAGAAGATGAGTTGTTTCTTTCCGGTGACAACGCATACAGATATTTTAGAGAAACCAGAGGACTTTTCACAGTATTTCTTGCGGGAATACCAGGAGAGAATCATCCTCTGCATCATCCGAAATTTCAATTGGATGAGAGGATACTGCCGTACAGCGTGGAAGCATTGTATAAGATTATAACTACATTATGAGTATTGCTATTTTGGAAAATAGTGAATTGTGATGTGGTTCAGCAGAGCGTGAAATTCTACTGAACTGGATCAATGTATTATTTACGCAGATTGCTATGGAAGGAACGTCAGCAGGATGGATAATTTGTATCTGTTCTGCTGTTTTTTGAGTATACTCGTAATAATTTCAGAGAATACTGTAAATTAACCCAATTAAGTAAGCCCTGCTTCAATTGAGGATATCCACCTGACTCTATGAAAAATCTCGTTACTGTGAACGGAGTGAACAGTAACGTAGCCAAAATTCATTCCAGATTGCCTGCGGCAATGGAATTTTGGCTTGTATGTCTCGGGATTTTGGCATAAACGGACAGACGATATACTATAAAGAAAGAATTGAGGGCAGAAATATGAAGATTACAGATACCATTAAATATGTTGGAGTTAATGACCATCAGGTAGATTTGTTTGAGGGACAGTATGCAGTGCCAAACGGAATGGCATATAATTCCTATGTGATTCTGGATGACAAGGTTGCAGTTATGGATACTGTAGATGCCAATTTCAAACATGAATGGCTGGATAATCTTGAACAGGCACTGGGCGGACGTAAGCCGGACTATCTGATCGTTCAGCATATGGAGCCTGACCATGCAGCAAATGTAGCGAACTTTCTGGAAGTATATCCCGGCACTACAGTAGTAGCCAATGCGAAGACATTTGTAATGATCAAGAATTTCTTCGGACTGGATCTGGAAGGGCAGAAACTGGAAGTAGAGAATGGTTCTACACTGAGTCTGGGAAATCATAATCTTACTTTTGTATTTGCGCCAATGGTACATTGGCCGGAGGTTATGGTGACTTATGACAGCACAGATAAAGTTCTTTTTTCAGCAGATGGATTTGGTAAGTTTGGTGCTCTGGATGTGGAAGAAAACTGGGATGATGAAGCAAGAAGATACTTTATCGGTATTGTTGGTAAATATGGCGCACAGGTACAGAGACTTCTGAAAGTAGCAGCTACTCTGGATATTCAGATCATCTGTCCGTTACATGGTCCGGTACTTACAGAAAATCTGGGACATTATATCAGCCTCTATGATACCTGGTCCTCTTACACACCGGAGGAAGAAGGAATCGTAGTTGTATATACTTCTGTATACGGACATACCAAAGAAGCAGTCAATCAGTTTGTGGAGAAATTAAAGAGCAAGGGATGTCCGAAAGTAGTTGTTTATGATCTGGCAAGAGATGATATGTCTCAGGCACTCAGCGATGCATTCCGCTACAGTAAGCTGGTACTGGCAACAACTACCTATAATGCAGGAATCTATCCGTTTATGAATGACTTTATTACCCGTCTGGCAGAGCATAATTTCCAGAACCGCACAGTAGGCCTTATTGAAAACGGTTCCTGGGCACCTCTGGCAGCAAAAGTAATGAAAAATATGCTTTCTGAATGTAAGAAGATTAACTGGCTGGACACCACAGTGAAGATCATGTCCGCAGTCAATCAGGAAAACAGAGATCAGATGGAAGCGATGGCTTCCGAGCTTTGTAAGGAATATATTGCAAAGAATGATGAACTGGCAAATAAAAATGACATGACAGCATTATTCCGCATTGGTTATGGTCTCTATGTAGTGACATCAAATGACGGTAAAAAGGATAACGGACTGATCGTTAATACAGTTACACAGCTGACAGACTCTCCGTTCCGCGTTGCAGTTAATATCAATAAGACAAATTATTCTCACCATGTTATCAAGCAGACAGGGGTGATGAATGTAAACTGTCTCTCTGTAGAAGCTCCGTTCTCTGTATTTGAACAGTTTGGTTTCCAGAGTGGAAGAAGCGTGGATAAATTTGCGGGACAGAAGGTGAATCGTTCTGATAACGGACTGATATTCCTGGACAAATATATCAACGCATTTATGTCCCTGAAAGTAGAGCAGTATGTAGATCTGGGAACTCACGGAATGTTCATCTGCAGTGTGACAGAAGCCCGCGTGGTAAGTGACCAGGAGACAATGAGCTACACCTATTATCAGAAAAATGTAAAACCGAAACCTGAAACAGAAGGTAAGAAAGGATTTGTATGTAAAGTCTGCGGATATATCTACGAAGGCGATGAACTTCCGGAAGATTATATCTGCCCACTGTGTAAACATGGAGCTGTAGACTTCGAGCCGATTGGATAATAATAAATAAAAATCCCTGACAGAAATTAAAAACTGATGATCAGTTAAAATTTCTGTCAGGGATTTTTGTTATACATCACATGTTACACTTGATAAATAGAAACAAATATATACGTGTTTCAATACATAGCTATGTTATTCTTAATGAAGTTCCCAAATTCTATCGTTGCAAACAAGTCTCAGTAGATTTGGATTTGTAACTGTAAAGGTGCTGAACAGTTACGAGTATTTTATTATAAATTAACAGATATTGCAAATAAATTTTTAGAAAAGTAAAAAGATTCAGCTTGATAAAACAAAACAAACGTGTTACTTTATAACTAAATAAACAAATATTTACGTTGAAAAATATTGGGAGGGTATTGTGGAGCAAAAACTAAATGTATATGAAATGAGAGTGAAGCTTTATCTGCTGCAGGATATTCCATTTAAGGAATTACAGAATGCAGTAGCAAATTTTGTAGATTCAGCACTGTGTCAGAATGAGAGTTTAATTTCTTTCCATGAGACAAATTGTTACAAATTCTACAGTGTAGGGACTCTGTGGCCGTTGGAACGTGGCATGACATATAAAAAAGACCAGATTTATACCTTAACTGTACGAACTGTAGAACCGATTCTTGCGAGATACTTTTCAGAGGTATTAAAAAATCACTATACACAGAAAATGAAAGGCTTAACTGTTGAGAATCGTATTATTCCGCACAAAATGATAAGCGAAATATATACGCTGAGTCCGGTTATTATGAAGTCAGACGAAGGATACTGGAGAAGTTATATGAGTCTTGATGAATATGAAGAAAGATTGTTTTCTAATTTAGTAAAGAAGTATAATTCATTTACAGGAGAGCAGATCGAAGAAGATTTTCCCTTATATACAAATATTACATTTTTAAACAGACATCCAATTAGTTGCAAGTATAAACGTATTAGTTTGTTAGGTGATAAATTAAGTCTTCAGATTGCAGATGATGAGAAGAGTCAGAAACTTGCATATTTCATATTAGGTGTAGGACTTTGTGAATTAAACAGCAGAGGAGCTGGGTTTTGCAATTTCAGGTGGTTCTGATCAGTGCTTGCTGGAACTGACCTGTGGGATAGCCATATGATTTATGGTAATAATAAACTGCTATATAAAAAGTAAAGAGGGTGAGTATGTGCTGAAGGATTGTCTTGAAGTATTCAAAAGACAAATGCAACAGGTAAAAGAAAAAGGCAGGGCAGAAGATGCTTTGATTCTGGATTCCTATATTCCGGCAGATGGGTGTTATATCAGTGTGAATTCTGATGGAATTATCGCATGCCAGATGGATTTGAAATTTAACAAGAAGGCAAAACAAATGGAGGGGATTTCGCAGAGATATTATGGGAAAATGTGTTTTTTTGATTATCACAGCAGGTTAGTAAGCATGGATAAACCTGTAGATCCAAAGAAAGTTATTCATTCAAATAATTACCTTTCATTTTGGGTGAAGCAGGAAAGTCTGGGTAACGGGAAATTAAATCAGGAGGCAATTGACCGATATTTTGATGTATTAAAAAATCCAGAAAAGAAATATGCCAAGTCAAAAGACAGACAAATGTATGACTATATTGCTGCTCAGATTGACGAAATTAATGTAGAAAAACTGGAATGGTGTCGGGATTGGGTAAAGAAGCATATTTTTAGTTTGGAAGATATGGGAATTTCTCTGTCAGGAAAAAATTATCTGAAAATCTTCTTTGAAGATACAGAAGAACGATATATACAGGAAGAACAGAGATATCTGATTACGAAAATCTTTAATAAGAATGATTATAATCAGGAAATAGATGGGAAAATATGGGGACTTCCTAACGACAATCTGGGAATGAACCAGAAGAAACCATACATGGCACATAAAACAAGAAAGACAGAGCTGCCATATATGATTACTGCAGAAGATGCAGTTTTGCAGAGGAAATTTTTTGATTACCTGTACAATCAGGCGTCTGCAGGAAAAGTAAATATTTATATTGATCCGGAAAAAGGAGAAATCAGTGCTTTTTCAAAAGAAGAAAAGATGCAGAAAGATTTCACAGGCTATTATCTGTATGTGCAGAAAGGAAAAGAAGTGCAGATCATGCATCAGGATGTTATTGTAGATTACCGTTATCATCTGCGAAAGCGTTTTCAATATATAAATGTATTCGACAGAAAAACAGAGGAAGAACTCTACAGGGATTACGGAACTGTCGGACAGATGGAGAGTTTACTTAATGAAATCCTGTTTTCAAAATGGCTGGTTACGAATTATTTTACACCTGTTGATGAATTGCAGATTTCCGGTGAGACAGCACGAAATCTGATATGGTCAAGAGATGCAATTTTTGCATGGTTATATAAGAATGAAACACAGAATATTGCAGGAATTTTATCTAAAGTCAGTGTGAACATGATAAAAGATTCTATAAAAAACGGATATATTTCCAAGGCTGTGAAACAGTTTAATCTGAAGTGTTCACTGGAAGAATATTTTTCAGGAGGAGAGCAAATGAGTACGGATTATGAGTCAATACGAAAAGAATTAAGAAGAAAGATACAGAGTAAAGAGACAGAGCAGATTACAAGTGATGAAGAATATTATTATGCAGTCGGACAGCTTGTGAATTACTTTATTTCTCTCAGTAAGGCAAAGGATAAGAAACATTCTCTGGCGAATCCTTTCTTTAACATAAAGAATAATCAGGCTTTAAAAGATAAACTGCGCCAGTATTTTATAAAATATAATTACCAGCTGAATTGTTCAGGAACATGGTTTAATAATCTTTATGCAATGATCTGCAATTATACAAAAGCAGAAAAAACAGATCAGAATTCTATGATCGCGGGATATATTAATAATAACATTTTATATCAGAAAAAGAATATGGAGGAACAGGTAAATGAATAAACGAGTATATGGAGTATTAGGCATCTCTTCTATTATGGCAAACTGGAATGCAGATTTTTCCGGATATCCCAAAACAACATCTGATGGCCTGGTATTTGGAAGTGATAAGGCCTTGAAGTATCCGATGAAAAAAATGTGGGATAATGAAGGAAAAAAAGTTCTGTATATTAAATCAATGAAATTTGGCGGAAAAGATGCTTCATTGGTATCTTTGGTGCCACGTTCATTGGGAGAGCGTTATGAATATATCTTTGGAGAAAAGGTGGAAAAGAATCCACAGAAAACTTTAAAAAATCTGTTCTCAGCAGTAGATGTAAAAAACTTTGGTGCAACTTTTGCAGAAGCAAAAAATAACATATCTATTACGGGTGCTGTTCAATTTGGTCAGGGATTCAATAAATATGCAGATACCTGTTCGGAAGAGCAGAATATATTGTCACCGTTCAGGGATTCAAGTAAAGATGATAAGAAGGATGAAGAAGCAAAAAACTCAACGCTTGGAACTAAAATCACCAGCAATGAAGCGCATTATTTTTATCCATTTGTGATTAATCCTCTGGCATATAAAGAGTTTAAGGAGCTGGGAGTTACAGATGGGTACACAGAGGAAGATTACCAGAATTTTAAAAGAACAGCATTAGTATCTGCCACAGCATTTGCCACAAATGCAAAAGAAGGATGTGAAAATGAGTTTGCACTTTTTGTTGAAACAGAATCAGACTTATATCTTCCGAATCTGACAGAATATATTTCTTTTGATAAAGGAGAGGAAAAAAACATAATTAATCTGGAACAGTGTGCTGAGCTTTTACAGGTGCTTAAAACAAGGATTAAAAATGTAGAAATTTATTATAATCCGTATACAACAAAACTTGAAGGAGAAATTGAAGGGGCGAAGATATTTAATATTATTACACAAGAAGAGGTGTGATTTATGCGGGCTTTGAAATTTACTCTCAGTGGAAAAAATGCCTTTTTTAAAAAGCCGGAAGTGAATGCTTACTTTTATTTTACATATGGACAAATCCATAGAGTTGCGCTTTTAGGCATACTTGGAGCTATTGTAGGGTACAAAGGTTATGGCTGTACAGGAACGTATCCGGAGTTTTATGAAAAATTAAAAGATTTGAAAGTTTCTGTTGTACCGCGAAACTCTCAGGGATATATACAGAAGAAAGTACAGATGTTTAATAACACAGTAGGATATGCATCCCAGGAACTGGGAGGAAATCTGATCGTAAGAGAGCAGTGGCTGGAGAATCCGGTATGGGATATTTATATTCTTTTAGATTCCCGGGAAGCGGATAAGATTGCAGAGATGATTCTGGATAAGAAATGCGTATATATCCCATATATGGGAAAAAATGACCATCTGGCGGATATCTGTGCTGCAAAAGTTGTGGAACTGGATGTGGTAACATGCGAAAATGTAGTTTTATCTTGCCTTTATGAGAAAAAAGATGGAAAACTGGGAATTGCTGATGAAGAAGAGGAAGAGTATGAAGATGAAGAGGAAGTTCCGGAGTTTAAATATGAAGAAAAGCTTCCCGTCGGAATAGACAGCCATTTGAATTTGTATCAGTATGAAACGTTTTGTTTTACAAATATGAAAGTGACTTTGAAAGGAAAAAAAATTTTTAAAACAGAAGATCGTATGCTTGTATTTTATTAGACAGAATCCCGCAGCCTTTTTGCGGGATTCTGTCGTAAAGGGGGATTTCTTTGAATATTGAATTTATTGATTTAACAGAAGTACAGAAAGATGTTGTGCATTGTTATGCACATAGAACTGGCAATGAAAAGAAGAGCATGGAGCAAAGACAGAAAGAAACACTAATAGAGCATACAGAATTATGCCAGCAATATTATGAGAAAATAGTAGAGCACAAACAGATACAGGTGGTAAATTCACTGGTACCTATGAAAGAAGAGAAAGATGAGTATGAGGATAAGACAAAAAAATTTTATCAGAAAGTTCTTCTTGACAGACAGTTTTTGAACTATCCAATTGTTTTATCTACACATGTGACTTGGTTTAAAACTTTATTTGGGCATGAGAAAGAGGATGTATTTGCTTTTCATCAGTTATGCAATTCAGTAATTGTGCTGGATGAGATACAAAGTTACAAAAATGCTCTCTGGAGTGAAATCATAACTTTTTTGAAAGGGTATGCGAAATTGCTTAATATGAAAATCATTATCATGTCAGCAACTTTGCCAAATCTGGAAGCACTGACAGATGATAAGGAAGATGCTGTCAATCTGATTCCACAAAAAGAAAGTTACTTTAAACATCCTGTTTTTGCGGAAAGAGTCATACCTGATTATAGTTTACTGAAACAGAAGATGACATTGGAAATTTTGTGTGAACATGTGCAAAAACAGGTACTGCGAAAGAAGAAAATATTGATAGAATTTATCAGCAAAAAGAGTGCAGAAAAATTTTACGGTATGTTAACGGATACAGAAATAGACTGTGAAACGTTGTTTATGAGTGGAGACAGCAGCATCTGGGAAAGACAGAAAATAATTGAAAAACTTTCGAAGCTGAAATCTGTTATTCTGGTGGCAACTCAGGTGATAGAGGCGGGTGTCGATATTGATATGGATATAGGATATAAAGACTGTTCAAAGCTGGACAGTGAAGAGCAGTTTATGGGGCGTATTAATCGTTCCTGTAAAGGGGAAGGAATTGTTTATTTCTTTAATCTTGATTCTGCAAGAATGGTGTATAAAGATGGAGATATTCGTGTTGACACAGAATTTACTGTCATGAAAACAGATATGCAGGAAATTTTGAGAACCAAAAATTTTTCTGATTATTATGGAGAAATTCTGGAGATAGAGAGAAATAACAAAAAAAGCGAAAACGAAAATAATATAGTGCATTTTTTCAAAAAAGAAGTTGGTCAGCTTGCTTATCCAAAAGTTTCAGACAAAATGCATCTGATAGATGAACAGCGAGAAATGATGAATGTATTTCTTTCCAGGACACTTACATTATCTGCTACTGAAAAAATATGCGGAGACGAGATTTGGCAGGAGTATGAATCGTTGTTACATGATCAGGGCATGGATTACAGCGAACAGCGTGTCAGACTTCATGAGATAAAATGTAAAATGAAAATGTTTGTGTATCAGATAGAAAAAGGAAATACATTCGCATGGGATGAATATGAAGCAATTGGTGATATATATTTCATAAAAGACGGTGATTCCTATTTTGAAAATGGAGTTTTAAACAGAGAAAAATTTGGAACAGGCGGAGAGATGTTTTTCTGACAGATGTGGGAGAATTGCAGCAATTTACCAGACACATTTGGACCAGAGAATAAGCTTTTTACATGAACCATCGGAAGGCAGATTCTCATTAAGTCTGGATTTGAGCGAAGTGTTTAAACCAGTTATTGTTTTCAGAACAATTTTTGACTTGGTCAATAATAGAAGACTGCAGGTTGAAAAGCATTTTGAAAAAAAGGTAAACTATTGTATTTTGAATGAAGAGGGACGGAAAATATTTATAGAAGCATTTGAAAATCGTCTGGAAAGTGTATTTCTTCATCCCAAATTGAAAAGAAAAGTTTCTTATCGCACTGCATTGAAACTGGATTGCTATAAGCTGATAAAAAATATTCTTGAAGGAAAAGAGTTTGTTCCATTTTCTCTTAAAGAAGGAATGTAAAAAGGATAGAGAGAAAAGAGTAACGGTATTAATGATTTCTGTGTTAAAAAATGGGGATTTCATGTATGAAAAAACAGTTGAATTATAATTATGCATTCTTATTTTATGATGTAGGAGAAAAAAGGGTACAGAAAGTATTTAAAATCTGTAAAAAATATTTATCTCATTTCCAAAAATCAGTTTTCAGAGGGGACATGACGCCATCAAAATTCATACAATTGAGAAATGAACTGAATCGAGTGATAGATAAGGAAGAAGATTTTGTGTGTATTATAAAATTGATGAATGATAATGTGTTTGGAGAAGAAGTACTTGGAAATGGAAAAAAAGATAATGGAGAAGATTTGATTTTGTAGTAAAAGAATTCTCCTGTCAGTGTGAAAACATGACAGGGGAATTCCTTAAGTAAGTTAAATGAAAAGTTATAAAAATTACCAGGCGGATTTTCACAAAAAAATGAAAAATATTGAAAATACGGGGGTATACCAGGTTTTGATTGAGTAAATAAAAAATGAGATGTCGGTTGGTAAAAATCTTGCAATCCTTTGTATTTTGCTGTATTATAAAAACTGTTAGAAGAAGAAAAGCCTATAAAACGAGGGGATAAAGAGTAACATGAGATGTATTGAAACACTCGCCTGCATTGTACGGATAGTAGTCTGCTGGGATAAAGAGTAACATGAGATGTATTGAAACGAAACAAAGAAAGCATTCTGTCTGGAATGCAAGTATGATAAAGAGTAACATGAGATGTATTGAAACAATGTTGTGCCATCCTTAAACGTTGCGCGAATAGGATAAAGAGTAACATGAGATGTATTGAAACTTATTTTGTGTTAAAAAGCAATGCCTAATTCCCTCAGATAAAGAGTAACATGAGATGTATTGAAACTAGCTTTATCCTCCATTATATTCTCTGTATAGTTGGATAAAGAGTAACATGAGATGTATTGAAACATTTGAATAATTGACTTATCTTTTTTATTTACATAAGATAAAGAGTAACATGAGATGTATTGAAACAAAGAATATACCATTTACACGAGGTTAATAGAGGGATAAAGAGTAACATGAGATGTATTGAAACAACCATCGTCTCTAGGGTATGAACCTAGCAAGGATGATAAAGAGAGATGTATTGAAACTTGCTACAGTTCGCTCCGGCCCCGGCAAAGCAGGAATGATAAAGAGTAACATGAGATGTATTGAAACCCAGATGCAGCTGATAACTGTTTCTGTACGAAAGCCGATAAAGAGTAACATGAGATGTATTGAAACTATACTGGAATCCGAACTGGTTCTGAATAGTGATCGATAAAGAGTAATATGAGATGTATTGAAACTCATCAGAGAATCTTCCGTCCGGCAACTGTTTTGCGATAAAGAGTAACATGAGATGTATTGAAACAGGGAACTGTTTCCGCATCAGGAAACTATATCCTGATAAAGAGTAACATGAGATGTATTGAAACAAACCATTTCAAAAAAGAAAGTGATGACCAAACGGATAAAGAGTAACATGAGATGTATTGAAACAACTTTTTGATTTTATCCTGCACATCTTCTGGAATTGATAAAGAGTAACATGAGATGTATTGAAACCATAATATTACTATTATAATACCTCTGATATACCGATAAAGAGTAACATGAGATGTATTGAAACACCAATTTCTCTCTGATTGCCTCAAGGGTATTTTCTCGATAAAGAGTAACATGAGATGTATTGAAACTTCGGTTGAAAGTATTTATAATGTTTACTTGTCATTGATAAAGAGTAACATGAGATGTATTGAAACATATTTTTACAATATCGTTTCATTATCAACAGGTTCGATAAAGAGTAACATGAGATGTATTGAAACAAAATAGATGCTCGACTAGTCCAACGGTAACCTGGGATAAAGAGTAACATGAGATGTATTGAAACAATACCTTTCCTGTAGTCGTTCTATGTACTGCATGATAAAGAGTAACATGAGATGTATTGAAACCTGTCCGGACATTCTAATTTACATCTTCCCATTTAGATAAAGAGTAACATGAGATGTATTGAAACCAGAGTCGGCAGCAGTTAAAGCGTTTTGTGAAGCTTGATAAAGAGTAACATGAGATGTATTGAAACGAATTTGATATGGAGCCAAAGAAACCAGCAGCAAAAGATAAAGAGTAACATGAGATGTATTGAAACTGCAATATGTAATCCAGATATTTTTAATAATGCTTCGATAAAGAGTAACATGAGATGTATTGAAACAGTAATGATCTTTCCATCGTTTATTCCTCCTGTTTTGATAAAGAGTAACATGAGATGTATTGAAACTCGTTTCAACCGCTTATTATCCGTAATACTCCAAGATAAAGAGTAACATGAGATGTATTGAAATCTGCAGAAAGGGTACTGAGGGTACTGGATGGTCTTTCGATAAAGAGTAACATGAGATGTATTGAAACGCACATCTTTTGCGCCGTAGGTGTTACCAGTTACCGATAAAGAGTAACATGAGATGTATTGAAACAGTCTGTTTACAACAGACAGTTCTCCAATGGAACCCGATAAAGAGTAACATGAGATGTATTGAAACAATATAAAATGTTGTATATAATGGAATTGCTCTGACAATAACAAATATCCAATCCACAACTCATTTATATCTGTTAACATATAGCAACATAAGTATGGAAAATAGAGATTAACATAAAATACAATGTATAATATGTATATAGAACCGAGACAAAAGGGAGGATCATGTATTGAATTCAGTCAAAAAAAAACTTCCAATAGGAATAGAAAATTTTGCAAAGCTTCAGGCGGAAGATTTCTACTATGTAGACAAAACGATGCTTATCAAAGAACTTCTGGATAATTGGGCGGAGATGAATCTGTTTACACGTCCGAGAAGATTTGGTAAAACACTGAATATGAGTATGCTGAAAGCATTCTTTGAATTAAACGGTGATAAGAACTGCTTTAAAGGAACAAGAATTTCCAGAGAAGTTTATCTTTGCGAACAATACATGGGAAAGTTCCCTGTGATTTTTATTTCCCTGAAGAGTATCAGTGCGCAAACTTATGAAAAAGCCTGTGATATGGCAATACAGATTGTAAATGGTGAGGCGCGTAGATTCCAGTATTTATTGGACAGTGAACGTTTGACGGAATATGATAAGGATGCGTTCAAATCATTGCTTCTGCCGGATATGAAGGAATCTGTTCTGTGCAGCAGTCTGAGGATTCTGTCAGAACTTCTGGAGAAACATCATGGTCAGAAAGTTATCTTATTGATTGATGAATATTTTGGATTTACGGACAGTGATGTAAAGAATATATTGGAATATTATGAACTTTCTGAGCATTATGATGAAATAAAAATGTGGTATGACGGATATCGGTTTGGAAATGTAGAGGTTTACTGTCCCTGGGATGTGATAAATTATTGTGATGAATTGCGTATAAACAATATGGCGCAGCCACAGAATTACTGGTCTAATACTAGCAGTAATGAAGCGGTGAAACGCTTTATTCAGGAGACTGATAAGGAACGGTCAGAAAGGAAATTGAGAAACTGATAGCAGGAGAAACAATTGTAAAGGAGATTCATCAGGAACTGACATATCAGGATATGTATGCTTCGATTGAAAACCTGTGGAGTGTTCTTTTTACTACGGGATATCTCACACAGACCGGAAGAAAAGATGCAAATACGTTCATGCTTACCATTCCTAATATGGAAATACGTAATATTTTTCTGACACAGATTATGGAATATTTTAACAACCGTAGCAAGAATTCCCTCACCTCTATAGGGACGCCACTGAAAAAGTCTTTATTTTGCATAAAGCAGTACAATATAAAGTGTTTTTATTTGTTTTAATCTACTATATA
>PPYF01099206.1_pt1 | contig 33804 bp, 28 predicted proteins | sample 1559871 | NCBI WGS metagenome assembly PPYF01 (sample SAMN08240021, study PRJNA423297) | Human gut metagenome, whole genome shotgun sequencing project.
GGCTGCACCCTTCCCACTGCCGGGCGGGTCAGGGACTTTCACCCGTTAGAACGTGCGCCCGCCGGGCGCACCTAAAAAGAGCCGGCAGGAAATGATAAATCCCTGCCGGCACTTTCAGCCTTTATATTCGCATTTTTATATGAATCATCCTTGCATTAATTTCCCGGCCCAATGATGACAGAACCCGGTCCCTCCGGCACGTATTCATCGGACGAGCCGCCCGGATAAGCTGCCGTACTCCCCCTGGTGCTGCCCGGATAAGCTGCCGTACTCCCCCTGGTGCCGCCCGGATAGGCCGGGGATGTACCCTGGCCTCCGGGATACACAGCCGTGGTTCCCTTGGCAGCTCCCGGATAAGCGGCGCTGGTTCTCCTGGTGGGGTCCTGGCCCGGATAGGTGATTGCGCCTGGCCCGGTTGTCTGGTCGCCCTCTGATGTCTCGGCCCCCGGGAATATGCTGCCTGAGCTGCTCTCTCCCGGCCTTCCGGGATAAACGGTACCGGATCCGCTGCTTTCTCCCGGCCGTCCGAATATATCGTTCTCATCCTCAGGCGGATCCAGTTCATTGCCGAACTCGTCGGTCTCTAATTCTAAATCCGTTTCGCCGTCAATGATGGACTCATCTGTCTCGGACGTGCTGCTCTCAGACTCATTTTCTTTTGTCTCTTCCGTGGCCTTGGTCGCCTGCGTGGGCTTGGGGATATACCCGCCGTCTGTTCCCACACGGTCGATTGGCTTAGCCTCGTTGTACATGCCCGTATCCGCTGATATCTTGGCACTGATTTTCTTTACCATGTCACTGGGCTGGTAATTTTCATCCCCAAACAGGAACTGGTGGAGAAGGGTTACATTGCTCTCCAGTGTCTGTGGAATGACACAGGCTCCCTTCTTGCCCATATTAGCGTCACTTCTGGCCGCCGGGAATCCCATGGTATCCGCTATGGCATACTTGGTCAGATTTTTGGCTGCCGGTATAATATCATCAATCGTGACACTGGAAAGAATCTGGGGGAACACTGCCTCCATGACATTGTTCACTACCGCAAAATCGGATTTCTTAAGCTTCTGGAAGCAGAGGTCAATGATTTCCCGCTGGCGCTCTGTCCTGGCAAAGTCCGTATCCATCTTACGAAGCCTTGCGTACGCAACTGCCTGGACACCGTCCAGATGGTTGAGACCTGCCTGTTTCAGCTGATAGGATCCTACGCCTGTAGCCTCCACAGTCTCAGTAATATAGGCATTGATATAATAAAACTCCGCCTTGCTCAGCTCCACATCCACTCCGCCGAGAATATTGACGGCATCCACCACTGCCTTCCAGTTAAATGTGGCAAAATCATCTATCTGGAGGTCCAGGTTTCTGTTCAGTGCCTCCACTGCCTGTTCAGGACCGCCCAGGAAATAAGCCTGATTAATCTTATTGTACAGCCCGTTATCACTTACACTGAGATAAGTATCCCTGAACACGCTGACAAGCTTAATTTCGCCGCTGCCCTGGTCAATGTTGCATATGATGATGACATCGGCATTATTGCCTTTTCCAACCGAGTTGTTTCGGCTGTCCACACCAAAGAGAGCAATGGTCCAGTACCCCTCCATCTCCTCTACCTTTCGGTTTGAGATATTAGGGTTCGTCACCTGATGCGGTTTAAACGGGCTTGGCTGAATCAGGCTCATCTTATTCTGCGCATACCTGTAGAGCCCGGTTCCCAGAAGGAATATGATTTCCAGAATGATGAATACAATTATCATCTTACGGCGGTGCTTAACCTCTGCCGCAGCCGGGTCCGCTGCTGCCGCTTCCCTGGCTGCCCTGCGGCCGCCTGCTCCGCCCCCGTTCCTTCCAAAGGACGAGTCTCTGCCCTTAACGACGCCAAGTTCTTCCGCCCCTGCATAGGACCGGCTGTATGTGCGGCCGCCAGTCTCACCAGCCCCCAAATTCCCGGCTGCCGGCCTGGCACCTTTTCCTTCGCCTGTGTACCTGGGCCGTTCCCCCTGCCTGCTTCCTGAGATTCCCGGCCTTCCGTCAGGCCGGTCCCCTGTGAATCTGGGACGGTCCCCGGACTTGCCGCCTGTGTATCCCGGACGCGCTCCGCTCTTGCCGCCTGTGCCCGCATATCCAGGGCGTTCCGGCATCTTCTCACCGGCATAGGCACTGCGGGTTCCGCTCTTTCCTGATATGCCTGGGGTGCGCTCCGCGGCTCCCTCTCCGGCATAGCGCGGACGTGGGCCGGAACCGGCACCGGACCTGGGCCCGGCAGCCGGGCCTGAACTGCGGCCATCCGAAGCCCTCCTGCCTGGCGCCCTGTCAGCAGGAACCGGTGTCCCCTGCCTGGCCCCGCTGCGTGAACCTGCGCGGCCCTCCTGGCCGGCTCCATTTATCTCCTGCCCGCTGCTTCTGGTACGCCCGCGCGGCATTGTATCTGAATCAGCCCCGGCACCGGCGCTTAGATCGCGCTTTCTGCTGCGGCCTCTTAATCTCTCTTCTTCCTCATCAAATCCATTGTCAAACTCACGATTCATTCGTCCATCCTCATTCCATCACGTAAACCAGGCGCTAAACACATATAAGCAGCCCCGCTCCTCTGACCTGCAGACTGTATCCGGGCACGGCTAAAGCACAGGAGCATTCTTAACGCAAACGTCATGCATATCAATATGCATTTTTATTAATAAATCCCTTGAAAACAGTGAGAAACATTATCTTGAAGTCAAAACCCAGGCTCCAGTTCTCAATGTAATACAGGTCATGTTCAATCCTCTTGGTAATCGATGTATCCCCACGGTAGCCATTGACCTGGGCCCAGCCCGTGAGCCCCGGGCGCACCTGGTGCTTAATCATATACCGCGGTATCTCTTCTTTGAATTTTTCCACAAACAGCGGCCGTTCCGGCCTGGGCCCCACCAGACTCATGTCGCCTATGAGGACATTAAAAAACTGGGGCATCTCGTCAATGCTTGTCTTGCGTATGAAACGTCCCACAGGCGTTACCCTGGGGTCATGGGGCGTTGTCCACTGGCTGCGTTCCCTGCCTGGGTCCTGGACCTCCATGGAGCGGAACTTGTACATCTTAAAGGGACGGTTGTGCAGCCCTATCCTCTCCTGGCTGAAAAGTACGGGTCCGGGCGAAGTGATTTTGATAAGCAGAGCCGTGACCAGCATGAGAGGCGAAAATACAATCAGACCAAACAGAGCGCCGGCAAGGTCCACTATCCGCTTCATGGTGGCATTAAACACCCCGGTAAGGGGCACATGGCGGATATGGATTACCGGAAGTCCCTGAAGGTCTTCCATATAGGGAATCGTCGGTATTATGTTATTATAATCCGGTATGAACTTTGTATGCACGCCTGATTTCTCGCAGGCCGCCACAATCTGTTCCAAATTAGAGTACTCTTTGATGCTCAGGGTTATGGCTATTTCGTCCAGCGTATTGGATGCCAGGAAGTCCTCCAGATGATTGGTGGGTCCCAGTACCTGTACCTGTTTATATGCAAAGCCGGCCGGCCGGTGGTCGTCCAGGATTCCCTGGACATGGTAACCCCATTCCGGATTGACGCTGACCCTGTCGATGAAGCCTTCGGCCGCCCGGCTGTAGCCAATGAGGAGCACATGCTTCTGATTATAGCCGTTGGTCCGCAGGGATCGCAGGAAGATACGTATTGAAATCCGCTCTGCTTCCAGCAGGATGATATTGGCCGCAAAGAATGCCAGAATCATCTTTGTGGAGAAATAGCTCAGATGGCTTACGAACCTTCGCAGACCAAAAAGCACGAACGTAAAGAGCATGAGGCCGATGACATTGGCCTTGCAGATATTCGCCAGTTCTGAACGCCGCCCCTGAATCCGTTTGGGCACATACAGATGGAAACTGGCATATAGAATCAGGTATATGGGCACGATAAAGATGAGCGCCATAAAATATACCTGGGGCTTTAGCACGCCCTCATCTATAGGCAGTACCTTTCCGCTGATGACAATGAACCATGCCAGAGCGTAGGCCACCACAGTGACCAGTATATCCAGCAGGACATGCATGCGGTTCAGCCTTTTCTGGTTATCTTTTATCATTGTATTTCACCTTGGTTTCTCAGGGAATCCCTTCTTACCGTAAATATCGTTGTTATTATACATGATAAGCCGTCATTATTCTATAACTTTTCTCTTAATTTCGAAAAAGTTCATAATTTAGCAATCTGCCTTGCGGCAAACTCATAAACATAGATAAAGGTCCCTGTAATCAATTCCCACTCAATGGTCAGATAATTTTTAAGCCGTTCCCTGCTGTAAGGCACCTTCCGGCATCTTTTAGCGGTTGTCAGGCCTTCCCTCACACCAGCCGCATAATCCCTTCCAAATCCCTTTTTCTTAAAAAACATGTATTTGAGTCCCATTCCCAGGAGAATCGGAAGCAGATTCACCGCCAGCTGCAAAAGGGGCATGTTCTTATAATTCAGATAAATATTATTCCTGGCAGCCAGCTTTACCTTGAAGGGATTGTACTTGGAACCGCTGGTGCCGCTTCCCACATGATAGACAATGGCCGTGGGACAGTAAATGTTGTCATATCCCGCAATCCTGGCCCTGTAACCAACGTCCAGGTCCTCCAGGTACGCAAAATGCATCTCGTCAAAGTATCCGATTTCATCAAACACCTCACGGCGGTAGATGGCTGCCCCGGCGCAGGCTGAGAAGATGCGGCAGGCCCTGTTATATTTTGCACAGGAGCGTCCCACCCCCCTCTGGTATGCCCAGCCCAAAAGACTGTACATATCCCCGGCATCGTCCATCAGCTCTTTATGGCAGAGCTGGATCATCTTGCAGCTGACGGAAAATATCTTTGGGGAGCACTCAATGGCCTTGATCATTTCTCCCACATAGCGGAAGTCCGGCTCCGTGTCATTGTTGAGCAGAATCACATAGGGAGTTGACGCCGCCTTAAGGCCCACGTTCACCGCGCCGGAGAACCCGGTGTTCTCAGGCAGGAAAATGGACGGAATCCCGTGCTCCTTCAGCCACTCCACACTTCCGTCCGTGGAACCGTTGTCCACCACCAGGATGTCAAAATCCCGGCAAATCTGCATATTAAGGGCTTTAAAACAGGGCTCCATAAATTTAAGACCGTTATAATTCGGTATGACGATGGTCACTTTGCTGTGCCTGCCTGCCCTGCGTCCTGTTTCATTACCGCGTCCCGCTTCATTACCGCGTCCTGTTTCATTACCGCGTCCCGCTTCATAATCATTTCTATGGTCACTCATGTGCTTTCGTATCGTCCTCCGGCGCAAACTGTTGGTAAACCTTAAGGTCATAAGGCTCACCTATTTTTTCCTTCAGAAGGTCCCTGAGCGCAAAGTTAGATTTGCGCAGAGTCAGGTTGGGGTTGTAGTAGGGGTCGCCATTTTGAATGATATCCGGCCACTTCCGTATGAAGATGGCCACCTCCCGGTTAAAACGGGCTATCTTTTCAGGCGTATCCTCCAGTCCTCTGGACTTGGATTCATAATGGTAAAAGCATGAATAAGGCGCATACACTACCAGTTTCCCCAGGGCGCGTACTTTCATGCAGTAATCAATGTCATTAAAGGCCACTGCCAGCTCCGGGCTCAAACCGCCCACCTGGTCAAAGACGGATTTCTTTGTCATGAGGCAGGCTGCTGTGACGGCGCTGTAGTCCTGGGCGCACATGGCCCTGTGGAAATAGCTGTTCTCCGCCTTGTGAAGGCCGATGAATGTATGGCCGGCAATGCCGCCAAAGCCTATGACCACTCCGGCATGCTGTATGGTGTCATCCCCATAGAGAAGCCTGGAGCCTGCAATGCCCACATCCTCCCTCTGACAGAATCCCAGCATTTCTTTTATACTGTCCTCGTCAATCAGCTCCGTATCATTGTTGAGCAGCAGCAGGTATTCACCCTTTGCAAAGGAAGCTCCATAATTATTGATGGCAGAATAGTTGAAGCCCTGCTTCCAGGTAACCACCCGGAAATTGCCGTGCTCCGCCTGCATCTTATCGTAGTAGGCAAAGGTATCCTTCTGGGAACTGTTATTTTCCACGACAATGAATTCCAGGTTCCGGTACGACGATTTCTCCATCAGGGAGCGCACGCACACATCCAGATCCTGGCTGTGGTCCTTATTGGGGATGATGACAGACACCAGAGGTTCACCCTGTATCTCAAACGTGGTATGGTAAATGCCGTAATCCACGCCCTTCTCCACCTTCACCGCCGGAATTCCCATCCGCTCATAGTGGGCCATGATAGCTCTGGAGCCGGCCTCAAAGGCATACATCTTGCTCTCCGGGTTGCTGGCCGTGGAATTCTGATGGCAGCGCCAGTGATAGAGGACCTTGGGAATATGGTATACTCTCTTTGCCGCCTCCGTACACCGGAAAATGAAATCATAATCCTGGGCGCCGTCAAACTCCTGGCGGAATCCGCCCACCTGCTTTAACAAATCCTGCCTTATGATGAACAGATGGCATATATAATTGACGCTGTTCAGCAAATCCGGGTTGAAATCAGGTTTGAAATGAGGGTCGAACAGAGCCTTTCCATCCATGTCCAGTTTATCTTCATCGGAATAAATGACCTGGCAGTCCGGATTTTCATTGATTGCCTTCACCACCTCATAAAAAGCATTGGGAGGAAGTGTATCGTCATGGTCAGCCAGGATGACAAAGTCTCCCCTGGTCATATCCAGGGCTGCATTGGTATTGCCTGAGATTCCGCGGTTGCTGCCCAGAATCTCATAGCGCACACGCCGGTCACGGTCCGCGTACTTCTTAAGCACACGCTCCAGTCCCTCTCCCCTGGGGCTACCGTCCGCAACGCATATCTCCCAGTTTGTATAGGTCTGTTCCATGATAGAGTCCAGCATTTCCCTGAGATAGCGCTCCGGGGTCTTATAGGCGGGAATCACAACGGACAGCATGGGCTCAAAGTCAAATAAATGCTTTCTCTGCTCCGCCAGCTCCTCTTCCGTTGGTTTGGTCAGCTCATACCACTCGCTGTAATCATAATCATTGTCAATTCCCTGCAGCTTGTGCTTTGACTTGACCACAAGAGCCTTAAGGCCATGTTCCTTCCAAAAGTCCATGGCCACATGGACTGTCTCCATGTTCATCAGGTCCTTAAGCTTCTCCATACGCTTGTGGGCCACGCTGGCCCGCTTTGCAATCAGCTCCTCATTATACTTGATTTTTGCCTGGCGTCCCTCGCAGCGGATCAGCAGGTAATAATCCTTCCCCCGCTCATAGGGAAACTGGATGTCAAATCCAAATTCCCGGTCATGGACCTTCTTAAAATATATCTGGCTCACATCATCCCTGCGTGTATTTACATGCTTGAATTTTACCGGCTGGCGCTTCTCATCCTCCACCCGGAAGGTGGCCTTGCTGTCAGGGGATTTACCTATAGCCCATCCGTTAAGGGTAATGGAATTCTCCCGGATGCGTACCACGTCTATCTTATATTTCATGCTTCATTACCGCCCTTTTTCTCTTCCTCGTTAAAATTAATACGCTCTTCCTCAATGACCAGGGGCCGCTTCATCACCCGCTGGTTAATGCTCATGATATACTCTCCCAGAAAACCGATGAAGAACAGCTGTACCGACCCCAAAAACAGCATTCCGATAAGCATGGGCGCCATGCCTGCCGGGAAACGGTCCCACCAAATCAGCTTCATTACCAGGTAGACCAGGGCGATGAGCATGCTGACAACGGCGCATATGCTGCCGAAAATCGTAGCCAGACGCAGACCTGCCTTTGTATAGGAAGTAACGCTGAGCATGGCGGCATCGTACAGACGATAGAGGTTATTATGGGTCTTGCCCGCCCTGCGGCGCGGCTGCTCATAGGGAATCTCCTTGCGGCGGTATCCCAGCTCAGCCACGATTCCCCTGAGGAAAGGCGTGGGGTCATCCAGGTTGCGTAAGACCTCAATGAACTCCCTGTCATAGAGACCCGAACCGGTAAAATGCTCAATCTGCTCCACGTCCGACAATTTCTTGATGGTCTTGTAATAGCAGCTTCTGAGCCAGTACATCAGCCGGTTTTCCTTGCTGCTTGTCTTGATGCCGATGACGATTTTATATCCCTTCTCCCACTCGCGGATATATTTGGGAATCATTTCCACCGGGTCCTGGAAATCCGCCACCATTTCGATAACGCAGTCTCCAGTAACCTGGAGCATGCCGTAATAGGGGGAGTTGAACTGACCGAAATTCCGGGCATTGAGTATGGCCTTGATGCGCGGGTTGTCCGCGCACAGGCCCCGGATGATGTCCCTGGTGCCATCCGTGGAATCATTATCAATGAATACCAGCTCATAGTCATACTGTGGCAGCTCTTTTTCCAGGATTTCCGTCACTGCCCTGCTGATAGGGCCTACATTTTCCGCTTCATTATAACAGGGAATCAATACGCTGATTTTCTTCATATCTCTCTATGCTTCTTCTTTCTCTATGGTTTCTTCGATGCCTTGGCGGAAGGTATACCGTTCCTCCCACCTGCCGCCTGTGAGTCTCTTAAGTCTGGTGATGTCAGGCCGGATGGACAGGGCTCCCTCCTTGGCCTGTACAAAGGTCCCATACTCCAGCGTTCCCTTAAATCCTACGATTTCATGGATTTCCTCCACAAAGGATCGAAGGGGCCTGGTGTCCTGGCTGGCTATGTTGACAATAGCGCTTATGAGACTGCAGGGACCGTCCTTTTTCCAATCAGGCCCTTCGTTTACGGCCTGCCTGTATAATTCATATACTGCCTGTACCGCATCCTCAATATACATAAAATTCCACATATGCCTGCACGCGCTCAGGGAAACCTTCTTATCCTGCCTTAAATCCCGCACCAGGGTGGATATGACGGACCAGGGATGATCCCCGCAGCCGTACACGCTGAAAAATCTCAGATGGTAATAGTTAAGGCCCAGACGGCTGCAAAGGGGAGCTGCCTTTTGGTAAAACTCCCATTTTGCCTTTCCGTATTCATTGATGGGACGGCAGGGCGCCTCCTCCTCCATAATTCCGTCCATGGCCCCGTATTCCACTCTGGAACCCGCATCCATGAACACCCGGCAGCCCAGACGTCCCGCTGCCTCCACACAGTCCAGGGAGCCGGCCACATTGCGGGCCTGGACTTCGGGCGAGTCTATCTCCTCCCGGTTCACGCCGCCCCAGGCCATATGGAAAAAACCGTCTGCCTCTACCACCTCAGGGACGCATTCCAGCACATGGGCCAGGTCACAGGCCACTGTATGCAGTCTCTCATGAACCGGAAGGGCGTCCAGATGAAGAGACCCCGGACGCACCAGGGCGTACACATGGGCCCCCTGCTCCAGAAACACCCTGGCCAGACTGCTTCCGATAAAACCGGTTGCTCCGGTAATTACTATACGCATCTTCTCATCCCTCCTAAACCATCTCCAGATGGTTGGAACGCATGGCCCTGACTTCCACGGATGTCCCGAACTTCTGGCGTATGCTGGCCGCTATCTCATCCGTATACCCGGGCGCCGTGATTATGATGGCATCCACCGGATGGTCATGGAAATGGTCCGGGCCAACGATGGGCAGATGGGACGCGGGGGCAAACTTTCCCTGCTTAAAGGGAGCGGAATCTATGATATACCCTGCCTTTTCCCCCAGCTTGGTGGTGGCTGCAAGGGTAAAGCCCTGGTGGCTGGCTCCCCAAATGGCCACCTTCTTATCCCAGGCATCCAGATACTTCATGTAGGACTCCATCTCCCGCTTCAGGTTCACATAACACTCCAGCAGGTTCTCCGTATCCATCTGCGGGCGCTTTTTCACAATAACGGACAGCGTGTCCCGGTTGATGACCTCGCACTCCTCCACCTGGAAACCGTTGCGCTCCAGAAGGGTGGTAAGGGTCTCAAAGGTATAGTAGGCCAGATGGTCCCGTATCAGCTCATAATAGCTGTTGTGGTCCATGATATATTCAAAGCTTGGGACTGTAATGAGTCCCATGGCATCGTCCTCCAGGTTGCGGTATATGGCCTGGAGCATGGTGCTGGGATCCGGCTGGTGTTCCAGGAAATTAAAGGACAGGAATACGTCATACAGTCCTCCCGCAAACCGCGTATCCTCTGTCTCCGTAAACCCTTCAGTCACATCCAGGCCCTGGGCCCTTGCCAGTTCCACCAGATGGGGATCATGCTCTATGCCGTGGACCTCCACCGGGAATTCTGACAGAACCTTTAAGAATTCTCCCTGGCCGCATCCCACTTCGATGAACTTCTTTCCCTCCAGATGATAGCTGTCAATGAGATGCTTATACTGGTATCTGCGCAGCTCTACCATGGTCCTGGAAAAACCGCCGGCCCGAATCACATCCCGGTAGTAGTCCACCGGCTCACAGTCAAACTGGACCAGCCCGCAGCCCATACACTGGCATAAATCCAGGGTCAGTCCCCGGTCCTCCTTTACCCCCTGTGCATCCGGCATGTGTTGGGCCGAGGCAGGCATATTATCTAACGTAAGCAGCGGCGTCTCCCATAAAGGGGCGCCGCAGGCGATGCATCGTTTCATAGACAATTCTCCTTATATATTCCAATCATTTCCCTGATTCCATCCTCAAACGAAATCTCCTGGGCGAATCCGGCTGCTTCCTTGAGCTTCCTGATATCCGGCACCAGGGATACCACTCCCTCCGCATTGGGCGGCCGTTTTCCATATTCACAGGTGCCCTTTTCCCCGCAGATCCGGTGCATCTGTTCAATGTACGACTTAAGGGGGCGGGTGTCTTCTCCTGCCACATTATACACGCCGGCCGGTACTTTGGCAAGCAGAAGCCCTGTCAGGGCCCTGGCCGCATCCCTCACATGAAGGAAATTCCACTGCTGGGTACAGGCCCCAAGCTCCATCCTGCCTCCCTTAAGAAAGGTATCCAGGCAGGTGGACACCAGGGACCAGGGGTGGTCTCCGGGACCGTAAACGCTGAATATCCTGGCATGGATATAATCAATGCCCAGGGCCTTTGCGTCTTCCCGTGCCCTGCGGCATACCTCCAGCTTGTCCTTTCCGTATTCAGAGACAGGATGACACAAAATCTCCTCCCCCATAACGCCGTCCACGATGCCGTACTCGGCCTGGGACCCGCAAAAAAGGAACCTGGTGCACCCCAGATGGGCCGCCGTGTGAAGGGAATCCAGGGCATACCCGATGTTTCGGGCCTGGACATGAGGATCCTGGCGGTTAGCGCTCCCGGCCCCCTCCCAGCCCAGATGAAGCCACAGGTCTGCCTTTCTTATGGGGGCAGAATGGGATTTTGCAGCGGGATAAGGGATCAATCCCGGACATGATTCCAGCTTCCCGATATCCTTCAGGGTAAGCGGCAGGAGGGTAAGGCATTCCCCTTTTTGGCCTGCCTTTTCCTCAGCTTCTGACGCAAGCATCTCAAGCTGGCCGCGTCCCGGAGAGTTCGGCCTCACCACGGCAAATACATGATGGCCTCCTGCCAGCAGTTCTTTTGTAACAGCCTTTCCGATAAAACTGGTAGCTCCTGTTACGATTACACGCATAAAATATACTCCTTCTTATCCCGGATGTCCTGTGACAGGTCCGTCCGTTGATTTACAGACAGGTTCTATCCCTTTATCCTGGGAATAATCATATTCTCATCCATCTCCTCATCCGGCAGGAAGGGAGACAGGTCCTCTAAGGGCGGCGACACCATGGTGCCGTCGGGCAGTCTCTTTGCAGAAGACTTGGGTTCAAAGTTCTGGTCCATGGACACGAACACTTCACAGATAACCGGTCCCTCTGCTGCCAGGGTTTTCTCCACAGCCTCTCCAAGTTCGCTGTTATGCCTGGCTGACACATAGGGATAGCCGTAGGCCGCCGCCAGCTTATCCAGCGCCGGGAAGCTCAAATCCCCGCTGTCCACGCCAATTCCAATCAGGGGCTCGCCAAAGAAATTCTTCTGGGTCTGGCGGATGGAGTGGTATCCCCCGTTGTTAATCACGAATATCTTGATTCCCATTCTGTGGTGGATGATGGTCTGCAGCTCCTGAAGGTTCATCTGCATGCTTCCGTCCCCGGTCACCAGAATCAGGTCATCCCCGCTTCTGTCCCCGCCCTGGCTGTAGCAGCCCTTATCCCTGGAAGCGGTCCAGGCGCCGATGGCTGCCGGCAGATCATATCCCATGGAGGCAATGGCGGAATTGGTGATAAAACGCTGGCCCTTCTTAATGATATAGGCATGTCCTCCTACCACACAGGCGGAACCATTGCCCACCACCGTCACCTGCCCCTCTCTCAGGCGGCTGCTGACAGCATGGATAAACGCGTACACATTAGCCGGTTCCCCGTCTGTATGGGCAAAGTGCTTGGGCAGTATAACAGGATACTTCTCCTTCCACATGGCGCAGGTCCGGCTCCATGTCATATCCCTAAGGCCTTTTCCTCCGTCAAATACCTGTCTGCTGCCGGGACGGCTGACGCTCTCAGGAAGGTTCCTCTCTTCCTCTGCCAAAACGCGGTCCAGAACCAGGTCCAGCTGTGCCAGAAGGTCCTTTGCATCGGCATGTACCCGCATGTCGCTGCGGACTGACGGCTTCTTCAGCTCTTCCTCATCTATATCATTGACAATCACATAAGCCTCCCTGGCCCATGTCTCAAAATTATATCCCACCTGCCGGATGCTCAGACGGCTTCCGATGGAGAGCACCAGGTCGCTGTTCTGAATGGCAAAATTCCCCGGCCTGTCCCCCATATTGCCTGCGCGGCCCACATACAGAGGGTGGGCGTCGTACATGATATCTTCGCTGTCCCAGCCCGTAATCACTGGAACGCCCAGCTTTTCAGCCACATCCATGAATAAATCATGGGCTCCCGCTATGCGAATGCCGTTACCCGCATTGATGACAGGGCGCTTTGCCGCCCTTATCTTATCGATAATGGTCCGGGCAGAGGAAGCGTCAACCTTTTCCGGCAGCACCTGGCGGTGTTCTCCCTTTCCTGCCTCGTCCTCCGGTATCCTATGTCCCCCGTCCTTTCCGGCCCAGCCGTTTCCTCCGGCCTCATAGTCAGCCGCGTCAAAGCCGGAAAGCTCCTCTGTCTCCACAAATGCGCCCTGGACATTCAGGGGAATATCCAGCCAGCAGGGACCCGGACGCCCGGACCGTGCCAGATAAAGGGCCTTCTCCAGACAGTATCGGACCCGCATGGGATCAATGACCATCTCTGAATACTTTGTCATACAGTCAACGGCTTTACAGATGTCAAACTCCTGGTCTCCCATGGCGCGGATGCCTACCCCGGACCACCTGGCCGTGGTATCATAGCGCACCTGCCCTGACAATACCAGCATGGGAATGGAATCCAGCCATCCCCCCACCACGCCGGTAATGGCATTGGTTCCTCCCGGACCGGTGGTGACACAGAGCGCCGCAATGCAGTTGTGAATCCTGGCATAAGCCTCAGCAGCCATGGCGCACGCCTGCTCATGGTGGTTATAGATACAGTGAAGCCCCTCCTGATGTCCCAGGCCGTCATCCAGATGCATGGCTCCTCCCCCTGTCACCATGAAGGCCTGGCTGATTCCCTCCTCCACCAGCTTGCCTGCTATATAATTGGAAATCTTCATTTTCATAAATTAAGGTCCCCCTTCCAGTCTATCAACTATGGAGAGTATAGCATAAAACGCCTTAAAATAATACTATATTTTCTCTTACAATGAATTCTGAAATGGTTATAGGGGCCCCCCTCCAGTGCCTTCCATAACTTCCAGCAACCATCACTATCATTACACATTCATGTCCGTTATAATAAACCACGTAATGCAACACCGGATTTTCGGCCACAGACAAACACACATATCAAAAAGGAGAGATTCATTATTATGAAAAAACAGTTCAAAGTTCTGGCTGTATTATCCACTGCCATGTTCATGGCAGCAGTAACCCCTAACTTTATCGGCACCGCTTCCACTGCTTACGCAAAAACCGTGGGCTGGACAGAGGAAAACGGCAACTGGTATTACTATGATTCTTATGGCGAGGCAATCACCGATACCTGGAAGAAGAATGGCGATGACTGGTACTACCTGGATTCAGACGGAATCCGCGCCGCAGACAGACAGATTGATGAGTATTACGTAGGAGAAGACGGAAAACGCGTCAGTATGAAGTGGGTTTCCGTGGAAAATGAAGATTTCTGGGATGAGGACGATGCTCCTGAATTCCTGTACTACTATTATGGAAGGGACGGCAAGGCCCTGACCTCCAGATGGGCTTCCATAGACGGAAGCTGGTACTATTTCAACGAGGACGGTATCATGCAGACCGGTTCCATCACCGTAGATGGTTACAACTACTATCTTGGCGAGGACGGCAGCAGGAAGACCGGCTGGATTCTTATGGCAGATGAAACCGATGATCCGGAATACGTTGAATCATGGTACTACTTCGACAATACGGGCAAGCGTATTGAAAATGAAGTTGACAAAAAGATTGACGGCCAGTACTACACCTTTGTGGACGGCCGCATGCAGACAGGCTGGTACAAGCTTCCTGCCCAGGCAGCAGCAGAGTCCGGCGAGGCCCAGACAGCAACCCCTTCCGAGGCAGCGCCAGCGGCTGAGCAGACCGCAGCCGGCTATCAGTACTACGATGAGGACGGAAAGCGCGCTTCCGGATGGAGAACCATCGAAGGCGTGGAAGGCCTCAGCGAGGAAGCTGAACTTTACCGTTTCTACTTCAAGAACGGCAAACCGTACCATGCAGAAAAAGGCCTTGAACTGTTCACCATTGACTCCGGAAAATATGCTTTTAACACAAAGGGTGAAATGCAGACCGGCAAGAAGGTGGTAAACCTGGAGGACGGAAACGTGGCTAACTTCTACTTTGATGAAGAGGGCGTCATGAAGACCGGCAAGCAGGTCATCTTCGATGAGGACTTAGGCGAGACACAGAACTGGTATTTCCACACAGACGGCTCCAGAAAGGGCCAGGGCTTCCACGGCATCAAGGACAATGTGCTGTATGTATACGGCCTGCGTCAGGAAGCCGACAAGGACCTGCGCTTTGCGCCTGTAGAGTTAAATGGCAATCAGTATCTTGTAAACAGCAACGGCGCCGTACAGAAGGCCACATCTTCCTCCAAATCAAACGCTATGCCTGAGCTTGGCAGCGGCTACAAGGATTTCATGGATGAGAATGACAAGGTATGGACCGTAAACACAGAAGGTGTCATCCAGTCTCAGAACACGGCCCAGTAATACGCACACAGCAACCATAAGACCGCCCCTGCATCCGTTCTCTTAACCGGCGGTCACGGCAGACTAACCAATTAGTCTGCCGTTTTTTTGTCCAATCTGACGAATTTACAAAAATCGCGAAAAAAAGTGGTATATTTTGCGATTTGAAACGCTATATATATTAATAAGTATTAATCGGGAGAGGACATTATGAGAGAACTTGCTGTTTTTTATTGCCCCAAATGCGGACACTATGCCTATTATCAGACATCCCGTCATCCCCAGTGCCCCAAATGCGCCGCCCAGGAAGCCATGTACATGGTCAGGATGCATTACACGGAATTCATGCGGATGTCCTGCGATGAGCGTGACGAATTTCTCTCCAGAGAAATCCTGAAGACCAATCCGTCCCTTATCACCCGGCTGACCGAACCCCATAAGCGCTACAACAGCCGGGAAATCATTGCTGAAATGAACAATGTAATCATGAACCTGGATACAGAGAACAAGATTCTCAGCGATACGGTAAAATGGATGCACGATACCATTTGGGAACTGATGCATGAGAAACGTGAATCCGCCCAGGGCAAGGTATCGGCATGCGGGGGCTGCCAGAACCGGAAACTATCGGAGGAATGCATGGAGGAAACAGTGGAAACCGCGCAAGTGCAGAGGGACGCGGCGCACATTAAGACGGCACAGGAGGAAGCGGCGCAACATAGGACATCCCAAGAAGAGGCTGCACAAAAGGAGGCCGCATACAGGGAGGCCGCCGCCGCCGATATGTCACAGACCACCGAAACGGAAAAGGAACAGGAAATATAATTAATTTTATATATCTTTTGTGCAAATAATGCGTTATAATAGTACGTACAAGAGATGTTTTTGCACATTTGTACCTTTAAGGCTGGAAAGGAGTGGAACTATGAGCCATAAGATTATCACTATAGCCCGTCAGTTCGGCAGCGGAGGCCACGAAATCGCCCAAAGACTGTCAGACCAGCTGGGGATTCCTCTCTATGACCGGAATCTGGTGGAGATGGCCGCCGAAAGAATGGGACATTCTCCTGTAAGCGTTGAAAAGGCAGACGAGTCCGCACTGTCCCCCTTCCTGGCCGGCTATCAGATTCCCAAGGAGCCTAATTCCGTGACCGGGTACGGATTGTCCCTGAATGACAGCACTTATGTCACCCAGACCATTATTATAGAAGCACTGGCCCAGAAGGGCCCCTGCATCATCGTAGGCCGCTGCGGCGATTACGTGCTTCGCAGTTATCCTGACCTGATTGACCTATTTATCTGTGCCGATATGGAAGACCGGGTGCGCCGAATTATGGATCGCTACAGTTTTTCAGAGAGGGATGCTGTCAACGCCATCAAGTCCACGGACCGCCGCCGCAAAAACTATTATGAAAACTACACCAAACGCAAATGGGGCAGCATTGAGTCCCATCAGATGCTCTTTAACATCAGCAAGCTTGGAATGGACAAGACCGTAAGAATCATCAAGGGGATCTACGAAATTCCGTAAGCCTGTTTCCAGCAGTCCATAAAAGGCAGGCGTCTGAAGTTATTTTATTTCCTTCAGGCGCCTGCCCTGTCTGTTTCTCTTCCCTGCCTTTATTCCCTGGACCTATCTCCCCGTCCCATCCCTGTCTTGGAACTATATCCCTCATACTGCCTCAGCGCATTCTCCTTAAAAGGCGCGCTGACCGTAACCGTACCGCAATTTTAATCTCTAGTATTTTACACCCCTCTGGTATTATTTCTCTTTAAATGTTGAAAAAAGGCGATTACACGTTGAAAATTGTCAAAAATCACCCTCCCAGGGTAATATCCTGGGCCGCATACCACTTAAGGGCATCTTCCACATGTTCCCTCTTAAAGTCCGGCCAGTAATCATCCACCACATAGAAATCCGAATACACGGACTGCACAGGCAAAAAACCCGAAAGACGCCGCCTTCCGCCCCACCGTATAATCAGGTCGATTCTGGAAACCTCAGACGTCTTAAGCCCCGGCCCTATGGCTTCATCCTTATAACCCAAATCCCACTCCCAGCTGTAGTTCACCAGGAAGTTAATCTTCATCCCGCCTTTTCCAAAATCATGTCTGGTGGTAAAGGGAAGAAGCTCTTGGGGAAACATGGGGGATTTTGTATTTCCCAGCACAAGCAGGCTGGCGTCTTCCTTTGCCAGCTCCTCTACCGCCGCCACGCAGGCCCTGGTAAATGCCTCTCTCTGGACAGAGGGCCGCTTTGTGTTATCTGCCGTAAAACCATAAAAGGACATTTCGCCAATGCCCAGTTCCCGGCACATGTGGTACAGGGACATTCCGGGTGAGATTCCGTGTCCATATCCCTCCGATTTATCCATTCCCTGGCCTTTGGCCCATCTCCGGTTTCCATCCGGAATGATTCCGATGTGTTTTGGCAGCCTCATACCATCTCCTCCGTTCCTGCTTATATATGGAAAGTATGGTCTTAAATGGGAAATCTATACCAAAGGCAGTTACGGTTTCTATTCCGCTCCCCCATTCTCCACAACGTCAAAAGCAAGCCGCATCTGTCCGTCGTCAGCAGGGCGGACGGCTGATTTCATCTCCCGCACCGTAATCCGTTCCTCCCCTGTCAGCCGGCCGCACAGAAGTGGCGTTTTCGGGTCATGCATCCTGCGGTTGATTTCCACCTGATCCGGACTGAAATCCGCATAACAATACCTGCAGAAATGGGGACAGGTGTTGTAAGCGCCGATATCCACGCTCTTGACACAGCCGCATTCCTCCCTCTGGGTATCGTCCTTCTTTACCGCCAAAGGCCGGCCCAGCAATCCGGCAATCAGCTGGTCATCAATACATTTTCCCTTCTGAATATGGAACCTGGACAGATCCGCTGCCTCTGAACATGTCCTTATGGTCATGCCATGCCTTCCTGCCTCCGGCCCCATGAAGGATGCCAGGGATACTATGTCCTCCCCTGTCATTGCATGGGTCTGAATCCGCTCCATCCGGCCTTTTATTTTCCGGTACATATCCAGGAAGCTGATAACACAGGTATGGGTATATCCTTCCAGGCAGCCGCACAGCCGGGAAAACCATTGGAAATGGTACTCCCTGGTATAGGACGGACTGAGAAGCACCGGGTCATACCTCCATATGACCCGCTCAGGCCCCAGCCTGTAGGACAGCTCCCGAAAGGTCCTCACCAGCTCATTCTTATGGGGAAGCCCCGGTTCCACATCAGTCCCATAGGGTGTCAGGGTGAATTGGAAATAATAGGGGTATCCCAGCCGGTCCAAAACAGAAAGCCTCTCCATCATAGGGCCCGGGTCCTTTGTCCAGAACACAAAGCAGTCCACTGTATCCGGGTTCAGAAGAATCTTGCTGACCTGCCTGGAATTCATGGGGTTCTTTACATACAGGTACCCTTCCTCCAGCCGTCTGAAAAACCAGTCTGAATAAAACGCAGGGATGTCTGTCCTTCTGCTGGCACTGATGATCATGGCGGGGCCCCCCTTCTTTGGCTTACGTGGCAATCTGTGTAGTCTAATATAACATATGGGGTGGATGGAAGCAATCTGTGAGGCGGTTTAACTCCCCTTTCACCCCTTCTCCCGCTTTGCCGCCAACAACCGGTCCAGATAAACAGACTTGAACTGTTTGCTGGCCATGGCCTGCTTAAGCGGCGGCAGCTCCAGGATAGCACTGAAAAGAGCGGCCATGGCCCTGTGGTTGGAAAACGCCTGGTTATCAAACACCAGATTTGCCAGTGTTCCCTTCTCAATGGCCTGAAGAACAAATCTGTGGGTGCTGTTCACCGGAGTAATGATCTGCTCAGGCCTGCGCTCCATGTGAATCGCCTTGACGCCGCAATTCCTGGCGCATACACCGCAGCCCAGACAAATGTCCTTATCCACCACGGCCCGCTTCCTTCCGTTCCCTCCATCCTCCATGGAAATGGCCAATACCGGACAGACCTTTGCGCACTTTCCGCAGCCAACGCACTGGTCCCCGGTAATGTCAGGAATATAATTAGTGGTGGCCACCGGCTGCATGGGGCTGAACCGCCTGGCAGCCTGAAGGGCCTCACAGCAGCACCCGCAGCAGTTGCAGATAAAAGCCGGGTGCTCCCGCACATTTTCCCCTATCTGTACCAGATTGCCGGCGTAGGAGCGCTCCAGAGCATCCAGTGCCTCCTCCTTGGAGATAAGCCTGCAGTAATCCCCGTGCCGGGCCAGGGAACGCGCCACATTGTCAAAGGTCAGGCACACATCCCAGGGAGCGTTAATCTCGCAGGGATGGCCTGCGTGGAACATTTTATGACGGCAGTAACAGAGCCCCAGACCGATGTACTCTGCCTCCTCCACGATGTGGGTCGCCCGCTCGTAATCCAGAATGTGGTTCATCCTGTCATTGGTCAGAACCGGCTCCTGGACGAACACACGGCCCAGCTTTGTCTCCGTGGCATAAAACAAATCCTTGATGAAATCCTCCTCCACATTCATATACTGGTAATACAATTCACTGAGATACTTTTGGTCAATATCTCCCCTGGTCCTCATCAGAGCAAATTCAATGAAACCGGCCATTGGCGGGGGCATCACGAATTTCCGCACACCCTTGTCCCAGGAGTCCACCAGCAATGCCTTGCCGCACAGGTGGTCCAGCAGCTTTTCCGCCTTATACTCCGAAGTGCCCCATATCTTTGCCGCCTTTTTTATGGTAAACGGGCGAACCGGCAGCAGCGCCACCCATTTGGCCTCCTTTTCAGAATAGAGGACCTGCAGTATCTTATACAGTATCTCAGAGGCCGGGGACCCCTGGGTAAACCAGTTGATACGGTCTCCCAGGTTCCGGTATGCGTCACGGGTTGTAAGATGTCCCATTGTCTTTACCTCCTCCTTGGATTTTCCTTGATTGTTCCCGTTTTTTTCCTCTGCCATACCGCGGTGCGCCTGAACATTCATTCCTGTCAGCTATGCCTGGGCATGTCCGGGCGTGGAACAACCTCTTTACCATCTACTTTAGCACTGAAAAAAATAATATTCAACAGAAAGTACATCACATGCTTCCTTTCCACAAAATCCTGTTTTAATTTGTCGTCTATACCATTCATCCGCCAATTCGAACATATGTTCGAATTTTTCTTGACAAAATCCCCCCTCAGTGATATCCTTAAAATACATCACAGATTCCATTTTCCACATGAGAGGTGGAAAAATATGCAATATTACATACGCATTGATAACCGGAATGTATATGTCTCAGAAGAGATTTATAAATTGTACTGCAAAGGCGAGCGGAAGGAGCGGTATTTCCGGGAATCAGATATTCATAACAAGACATTCTCTTATAATGCACTGGATACAGAAGATTTAAACGGCTGTGACCTGTTTCAGGACACCCGCTCCAAGCCTGTGGATGAGCAGGCTGAGGAAGCCCTGGAGCGCTCCCTGCTCCTTGAGGCCATGAAGGACCTGGACCCCAAAGAGAAGGATATCATACGCCGTATATACTGTTACGACCAGTCCCTGCGCCAGATTTCCAGGGAAACCGGAGTTCCTGTAACCACCCTTCATTACCGCCATGGAAAAATTCTCCGCAAGCTGCGGAGCCTCATGGATTAAAGGAAAGGTGCTGCACAGATTCACACAGGCATTTTGGCCAAAGGGCCGCCCGCGCTGACATTCAGGTACCTGTTGCACATATCTGTCGGCTTTGGACGGCCTTTTCTAACCGGTTTTAATCGAACACATGTTCTGTTTGTCGGATGAATCTTGTAACCACCGATGATTGCTTTTAACGGAACAAAGGAGGAATCTGGTTTGAACATTGTTATATCAACTGAACATAATCAGCTTTTCAGACAACTTTACGCAGCCGCGGACTCAGCCATATCCAATCGGCATCTGCGGGGCATGGAGCTATATGCCTTCAGAAGCCTGACGCCGGAGGAACTCATCAAGGAAGCTGCCGGCTCTCCTGCACAGCTGTGGCTCATGTTCTTTGACAGCGACAGCCGGCCTGACTGGACGGATGTCCTGGACAGGCTTACAACTTTCAGCAGTCAAATCATGGTCTGCGTGATGAGCAGTGATTACAGCACCGCGGCCCGTCTGGTCAACAGCCACTCTGTCCGCGGCATTGCAGGCTATATCCATCCTGTCCATGACAATTTAGAGCGCTCCTGCCTGAATATCCTGACCTACCTGAACCGCCGTGTGAATTCCACAGACGGATTTCTAATCGTGCACGGCAGCAGCCAGGAAGCCCGGATTCCCTTTTCCAGTATCTATTATATAGATACCGTAAAAGGGACTCATATGTGCAATCTACACTGCTCAGACGGAGTATATACGTTCCGTTCCGGCATAAAAGAATTGTCAAAAAAGCTGAAGCCGCCTTTCCTTCAGGTCCGGGCATCCACCATCGCCAATCTGTCAAATGTCCGGTCCTTTGAACCAAGCCAGGGCATCCTTTCCTTTACAGGCGGTATTTCGTGCTGCTGCTCCCGCAGCTACAGGCATGATTTGTCCGATTATTTCCGCAGGCATCCACGCCATGTGTGCGCGGAAAGGGGACGCGGACTGCTTTGTTCCATTTAGGGAATTCATCAGCAGCTCCTTTCACATCTCCTGCGTTCAGACGCCTCAAAAGCGTACTGTTTCTGAGAGCGCCTGCCCCCAGATTATAAGCAAAGCTTACCAGGGCATCAAACTGGTTTCTTTAGTTAGGGCATGTCCCACTTTGCTGTCTGCCTCTGACGTGGTTCCTGCTTTCATGTCCGGCGGCAGCACCGTACCTCCCGTATATTCGCTGCCCTCGTATGCGGCCAGCGCAGGCGTTTTTCCTTCTGTTTTGTCAGGAGATGTATTTTTCAGTTCCCTGCCCGTTCCATTTTCCTCCGATATCCCTCCCGCCATAACAGGAGTCTCCACGGATTCTTCCTCCGGAAAATGCAGTACGCCGTTTTTGTCCACCTGTACCATAAAACGTGTCCCAAACTTTGCCATCTGCCCATCCCGGTTAAAGTAATACGGCTTTCCTTTGATAAGCTGAATACCCTTAAATGGAACCGCTGATTCGCATACCTGCGCTGAATAATCAATATCCTTGAGTTTCAGCACACTGACCCAGGGCGTGTCCTGCGCCCTTGTCTCCACTGTACCATAATTGATTCCCTTAGCCTCGATGCATTTTCCATTTCCAATGTACACACCGATATGCCCTGGTTTCCAAAGGGCCCAGCCTGTCATTGATTCATCCAATGTTCTTATGGGCCGTACCTCCCGGGCAGTCTCCTTATAATTGGCACTTCCCCTCAATATGCCGGTACACCAGGTAATCAGGCCGGAACAATCCGTACAATGCTTTCCCATGAAGCTCCGCGCCTTAGTTATGTACTGGGGTGTATAGACCTTGGGGTTTTCCGCTGCCAGCTGTTGCAGCAGCGCTTCCGTCAGGATCTCCCCCTTCATGCCGAACACATATGGCGTGCCCAGCTTTCCCTTGCAGAATTCAATCAGTTCCCTGCTTGTCTTACTCATGATTCATTTTCTCCTTTCACTGTTCATGAACCGGTATCTTCTGCCCCCATGCCAATAAAATCCGTATAGTAAATATTCTGCCGTACGTCCATCAGCATAAAGCCGTAAAGATATCCATCCCCGGATGCCGGTACTGTCTCCAGAAGCATATCATCCGGTTCCTCTATATAAAATTCAGTTCCCATGTAGTAGCTGTCCGTGTAGTACCTGTCCTCCGGGATTTGGCCTGAAGCATTACTTGTATCACTGAGAGAGTCCCCGGTATCATCTCTGGTATCATCTCTGGTTTCACCTCCGGATTCCTCCTCCACATCCTCCATACTCTCAACCAGATAAAGCGGAGTCACCCGATCCCCCTCCTTTAACTCATAAATCTGTTTTGCAGCCTCAGACGTCTGGCCTGCCGGTGTCACGGAAAGAATCTGCCCGTCTTCATGCTCCTCGTCAAACCCTATCCGCATGGTGCACAACTCCCCGTTATAGAGCACCGGGGCCATATATTCCGTGTATGCATCCAGATTCATGGTCTCAATGAGACAAAGTACCTGTCCCTTCATCCCCATATAGCTGTCCTCCGGCGCTGCCCGAAGGGTTCCGTCCACGCCAATATCCACATCACTGTCTGTACAGAGAAGGTAATAATTTTCATCATCCCCCGCAGGACAGAACACAGCCAAATACGCTCCTGTCACATCAGAAACATCCTCAGGGGCTATGCTGATTTCCACGGTGCCGTCCTTATGCGCACTAATATTTCCCCATTCCACTCCGCTTTCCCGGGCCAGATACGCTGCATATCCGTCTGTCAGCTGCCTGTAGGCACTGCAGAATCCCGTGGTGTCATACGTTTCCAGATCCTCACTCAGATAGGGATTGGAACCGCTTGGCAGGTATATAGTCAGACCGCTTGGATTCACAGGATAGCCTTTAGCCCACTGTTCCGTCACAAGCCTCCTCATCCGATCCTTCAATGTCTGAAAGGCATTTTCATCCGGATATACCCTCTGGCAGGCATTCAGGAATTCCAGCACATCCACCAGCTCCGGAGAACCGCCCGCCTGCCTGCTGCCAAATGCCAGCATTTTCATTCTGTCCCTTCCCAGTTCTCCGTACAGCTCTTCCCGCAGTTTCTCCGGTATCCCGTCCACATATTGATGAAATACCTCATGAAATGCCGGATATTCCTTCATATCCAAAAGGCTCATTGCAACAGGCGCAGTGCCCGAGGCATAGTAGGCATCATACGCCTCCACCATGGACCGGCCCACCGCCTCTCCCCATTCCATATCAGGCGGCAGGCTGTCTCCCAGAGCCGTCATCCATCTGTAATCATATCCATGCTGAGGTTCCAGCTCCGGAGATGCAATGACATAATCGGCATATCCATCCAGACAGCCGGCAATCTCCACACTTCCCATAAGACAGGCGTCAAACGCCACAAAGTCAAAGGCGCTGTCTGCCATAACTGAATGGTCCAAAGCCTCCCTTATCTCCTCCAACGAGAGCCCATCCCCGTCAAAATGACTGTCGCTTCCATATCCTCCCACCGGTCCGCCTCCATGATTCCACAGAATCAGCCCATAATGGTCGGCCGGATAAGACTGGACACCGTAGTTGATAAAATCCGTCAGTGTATCCGCATCCCCCATGTTCCTGATTTCCATGGATTCCATGGAGGATATTCCATCCTCAGTCAGGGAAAATCTGGCATAGGGTACACCATCCATTTCATCCAGCTCCCACCGGGTGGAACCGCCTGCCTCAACCACCACATGAAGGGAGGGAGATTTTCCTTCCTGTCCCATCTCCTTCAATGCATCCATCATTTCCCAAAGGTCCGCTGTGGCGGCGCCATAATCCCCTTCCAGGTCGCTTCCGTTCATGTAAACCATGATTGTACTGTCCGCTGCCTCTGCTGCCTCTGCATATTCCTTTACCTGGATTCCCTGGCGCTCAGAACCGCTTACCGTATAGAGAGCTGCTCCTGCCAGCAGGGCGCTGAGGGTCGCCGCGATTCGCGGCGCAGTGACCCTCTTTCTCTTTTTTTCCATCTGCCAATCTCCTTTTCATTATCTCTACAAAATCATTTTACCGTTTCGCATCTTACCACCGCATCTTACCACCGCATGCCGCCTCGCATCTTGCCGTTTCGCATCTTGCCGCCTCGCATCTCACCATTTCGCAGCCTACAGCCTGCTGTCATACCTGCCCCTGCGGCTCCTGTTCCTCATTACATGCGCGTTCTCAGAAGTCCGGGCCCCAAATTCCTGCCTTGCCTCGTCCATATACCGGTGAATCAATCCCTCCCGTGAAAGATTAATGTAATTCTTGCCGCTGCGGTCCACAGGGAAACTGCGGTACATGGCTTCCTCGGTCTTATTCAGCACGCGCTCCATACTTCCCTCCACCTGGGACAACGCCTTCTTCTGTTTCTGCTCACCTGTCTTCTGCTTTTGAAGCTCCGCATACGCCAGCATCTGTTTTCTCTGACTCTCCACCGCAGACATGCTTTTCTTTACCTCATCATACAGAAGCTTTGCCTGGTCGTAATTGCGAATAACATCCTTCAGCTCAGACAGCTCCTCATCCCGGAACACGCCCTCCTTTTCTTTCAGTGTAATCTTACGCTTTAATCCGCCCATGGAGCCGGACAGTGCCTTCACATCCCCGGCCTGTTCCCCCGCGCTCAGGATACCGCCCACACAGTCCAGGGCGTTCATATACTCCTGGTTCATCTGGTCAAAGTCAGACATAGGTTCGCGAAACTCCCGGATATAAGCTTCCTGCATGGAACGCATCAGCCTTGTGGAAGATTTCATCTGCTCCCTGGCACCTGCCAGGCGCCTGCACTGCTCCTCTATGGTATAGGTCTCGTGGCTGTACCGCCTGAAATTGCTGCGGAAAGCCCCGTCCTCGATATGGTCCAAATCATTCTTCATCTGCCCGTTCATATTGCCTGATACAGTGCCTGCCGCGTCGGATTTCAGCGCAGAGTGGCCTATTTTTGTCTCATACCGGTAGGTCTTTCCCAGGGCAACAAACTCAATGGATGCCCTGAATTCCTGTTCGCTCATGTTAGCCTTGCCGTACAGCTCCAGCCGGTTGATATAGAAGAATGACAATGCCCCCTGTATCACGGCGTTTACCGCCTTCATGACGCCCTCTCCAACCCTGCCTGCCAACTGCACAGCGGCTTTGGCCACCTGAAGGGCAGCTGTTGCCACACCGACTGCCACATATACTCCGGCCTTGGCAACCTCATAGGCTCCTATCTCAATTCCCTTGGCAATGGCCACAAACGCCTTCTTCCACCACTTGGCATTCCTGATGGATCGTTTGCAGTCCTCAATTTTACGGTTCAGGGAATCAATCTGCCCATACAGCTCATTTACATGGGCCTGCGCCCTGTCAATCTCCTTGGTGGCATTCTTAATCTTATCCCTGAGCCGGTCAATAGCTCTGTTGATGCTCTCCTGTACTGCCTTCAGTTTTTCCGCCAGCTTGGACGTATCAATCACCAGACAAAATTCAAATCCGCCCCGGTTAAAATCCTGGTAATTAACCTTCAGATGAATACTCACATCAAAAACCGCCAGCCAGTTAAACCGCGCATCGATGGATATAAGCCCCCTGCAGAATATAATTCTGGTTTCGAAATACAGGATGGACAGCAGTTCAATCCTTCCGTCCAGATAGAACGTCACATCCTTCCTGCCTGCGGACAGGAAGAATACGATTCCCTTCCGTTCCCTGCCCATAAACTGTCTCAGCACACTGTCCGCCGGCACAGGAAGGGCTTCCCCGGACTCCTGGCCCGCTTTGGAGGGACATAATTTCAGGAAACCCAAATTTACCTCCGGTATCCGTCCATATGCCAGCACTCCGTCTCCCTCCCGGAAGGAAAACAGAACCTCGAACCGGACCTTGAAAATCTCAATGACACCGCATACAAAGATTCCCCGCTCCACCGTGTAACTGCCCAGCCTGGTATTCACATCCGCATAATAAAACTGAGCCGTAAGCTTTATGCCGCCTGAACTGTCTATGTAATAATGCCGCATCCGCCGCTGATCCACCAGGTCCACTCCATCCCCGAAGGGAGAAGCCTTTACCTGATCCCTATCCAATACCAGGCTGTTATCATGGATTCTCTGGTTAAATGCCTCTGCCAGCCGGGCTCCGTCTGCACTCTTAACCAATTCCCGGTCAAAAGCCTGCATGTCCTGGAAAGGTAGCCCTAATATACGGATAAAATCGATGCTGTCAAGGCCGTCAAAGGAAAGCCCCAGCAGATTTTTTACCAAAATGGGAATGGACAGATCGCTGACTGCTGCCGACAGCAAATCCAGCTTTGGAACCGACCCTGCCACGGTGAGCATCACAGCCCCAAACAGGTGAATTTCCCGTATATAAAGATTGGCAAACATGGCAAAGGACGGCCCCTGGTCAAACCCTATGGCCAGGCAGGTATCCCCTATGGAAAAAGGTCCTGCCAGATGAATGGGCTCCCTGACCTCCCCAAAGGCCTCCACCATAAAACGGTTCTTGGATATGCCGCAGTTTACATGAAACTCCATATCCGGCACAAAGGCGAACCTAAAGGAGCCCTGAAGGGCCAGGGACAAGGCGCTGCTTCTAAGCTCAACTGCCAGACACATGTTTCTGCTCTCCATGAAACTGTTTTTACTTGCAGGTATTGCCGCCATACACAGAAATCCGCCTTCACCTGCCCCCAGAAAAAGCTGCGCCTCCTTAAGGCCGAACAATTCTCTGACCGCCCTCTCAAACACGCTGTCTCCGTTCAGTTTTAAATGGGAGTAGGCAAGAAGGCTGCACCTGTCAATCCGGGCCGGAAAAGCCTCTGCTCCCGGCGCCCCAGCCATCAAATCCCGGGGACTCAGCCCCTTTCCCACACGTCCGAAGAAATAAAACTCCTCCATCCCAAAAAAGCCCGCTGCTTTTTTCACTGCATCCATAAGGGATGAGACCTGTGCGTTTCCCCCATTACTGTCTGCTGAAAATGAAAAAAGAATGGCTGAGCTTCCCCTGCCGGCCGCTGCCTTGAAATACAGCCCCGGTTCTCCATAACCCAGGGCTGTGATTCCATGAATGCAGGAAAGAGTGGCGGGTTGATTGGAGACATGGACCAGACTGGAAGCGTATGCTCCGAATTTGGAAGCCATTTCACCGTCCACAGCCTCCAATAATCCCGCGGGCCCCCTCTGGTCCATCTGCAGCTCCCCGCAAAATGACATTTCGCTCTTATCATACCAGACAGCCAGCCTGGCCGGACAACCCCTGACGGCGCCCTCCACGGCTATACTGCACGACATCTGCCTCTGGTTCATTCCTTACGCTCCCTCCTGCAATCTTTCTATGCTGCTTTGCATATTACTTTACATCGCTACTTAGCGGCCTGACTCTTGGCCGGCAGTGCAGCCACGCCCAGGTATTCGTCCACAGTAATCAGGGCCATCTTGTCCACTACCTTCTTTCTGTCCGTATTCCAGACAGAAATGGAAAGGTTCGTCACATCCACAATGGGCTTAATGGTTTCCGGTACCAGACCTTCTGTCACCACCTGCAGCTGAAACGCATACTCCAGGACAGAATTCTCTCCCTTTTTACAGATGTACAGATAAGCCATCTGAAGCTTGATTACAATGTCCTCCAGTTTCATGGATGTGGAGCCGCCGCCCTCCTTGGCAGCCTCGGTCATGGCCGTCTCAAGCTGTGTCGTGTCCACGGCAGTATCACTGCCGGACACACCCTTGGCCATCTTCTTGATGTCGTCAATCAGATCCTTTACGGAAATGCCGCTGTCCGGCGTCTGTTCCGACGGAATCAAAAGAACTGCGTATCCTCCCTCATTTTTTTCATACATGGCATGAAGCTGGGTCCCAATCAGGGAAAATTCAATACCTATTGAAGCTTTTAATGTGTTGTTATTCATTCTGCTGTTCTCCTTTTCTTAATTGTTTTGTATTCTATCTATCATATACAGCCCTCCGGATGACTGCAAAGCCATCATACCGCTGAAATGGTACTCGCTGCGCCTTGACGGCATCGTTTGAATGATTACCGGCATGAATGGTTTATTATGTTCCTGAATGCATATCCTGTTCTTCATGCAATCTCCCACCAGCTGTCCGGCCAGATTCGTGATATTCAGGCAATGAAGGCTGCTGTGGTCCGTGTATTGGGGAAATACGGTCCTGTACCGGTCCAGCATCATACAGGCTCCGCGGCGCAATTGGACGGCACGCAAAAAAGGACGTTAATCCACGGACCATTCCATGACTTAACGTCCTTTCTCCCAATCAGTCTCTCAAAACCCAGTCAGGCCGGATTACATTCCTGAAAACTGATTTTTTACCTTCATGATTTTCTGCTGTTCCGCCTGTTCCGTCTGATACCATCCCTTAGCGGACATCTGCTTATAGATGTCATCCTGCATACACAAACTGTCATTCAGCGCCTGGTTAAAGGTCTGATGCACATTAGCTGTGGAAGACTCGATGGTTCCGTGAACATACAGGTCGCATACGCCCTTCTCGGTCAGGAGAAGGTTCTCCATAATACACTTGTCATCCATTCTCTGCTTCCTCCTTATATGAGATTATAAAAACTGTCAAAAATCTGCTGATGCTTCTGTTCCATCTGCTGTACCTGATTTTTAAGGGCAGGATCCTGCAGATTCTGGATGGCTTCCTGGCACTGATTCATTAAAAACTGCTCATGGCCTAATGCATCCTCAATATAATTTAATTCCTTTGGACTCATGATATCACCTCCATGATTATTATGCCGCCTGCCTTCCCAGGATATGCATAAATCCGTATCTTTCCCGAATTGGTTCAACAATATTATCAGGCTCATTACTATCAACCCAATATTATTACCCAATATTATTATCAAATAAAACTTGTAATTTCACCCCAAAATACAGTACAATAGTAATAGTAACATGTATACCGGCAGTCAATTTTACGGAACCACAAGGAGGGATATACAATGGCAAAAAAATCACTCATAATCGCAGCCTTGGCAGCTTTTCTTTCTATGGGCACTCTGTTCTCCGCCTATGGACAGGAAAAAGCAATCACATCCATACCCTTGACATTTTCCTGGGACACAGCCCCAAAGGGCGGCGAACTGGTAGGCAATGTATATGCAGTATCCAGCAACAGTGAATTCAAGGTGGAAGGTGCTGTGTACGACAAAAAGGATGACCAGTGGGACTATGGCGAGAGGCCCATAGTGGAAGTGGAGCTCTCTGCAAAGGACGGATACTATTTTTCCAGCAACAAACGCAGCATCTTCTCGCTGACCGGCTGCGGGGCCCAGTTTAAAACCGCCGAAACGGACGGAGACGGAAGCACTTTAATCCTTCAGGTGTATCTGCCTGCCATAGACGGCAATCTTCCTATTACCACATCCGTCAGCTGGAACCAGACCACCGCTGTATGGGATAAGGTAAACGGGAGCAAAGCATACGAATTGCGCCTGTACCGGGACAAAATACTGGTAACCACCCAAAAGACTTCCGAATCCACCTATGATTTCAGTTCCTACATCAATGTAGAGGGAAATTACACGTTCACCGTACGGGCATTGGGCACCTACAGCTCCCAGGCCGGACCATGGACAGACAACTCTGAGCCTCTGACCATCCGCACCGAAGACACCTGGTTTATCGCCAACGGAAAATGGGATAAGACCTCCTCGGGATGGCGCTATGTATATCCAAACAATGTCTACCCGGTAAACAGCTGGCGCTGCATCAGCGACAACTGGTATTACTTTGGACATAATGGGTATATGGAAGCTGATTGTTATGTAAAATCCTCGGACCAGGATTTATATTACTGGCTGGGAAGTGACGGAATTTGGAATACTGAGAAGGATACGGCCGCGCCGGAGACTGGCAGCAGAATCATATCTTAATCCATATAAGAAGCCTCACCGGTTAGTTGATATCATATCATTACCGGCGAGGCTCCTTTTCCATTGTAAGCGATGAATAACCCACCGCCTTCTACCCAGGTCCGTCCTATGAGATAATCATGGAGTTGGACAGGAATGGTTGCTTTAGCCAAATATAGTATGTACATTTATTTCATAGCACGCTTTGCCTTTGACGATTGTACGAACTATCTTGTAATCCCCATCCAAAAACACAAGGTCTGCGTCCTTACCAGGTTCGATAGAACCTACCCGGTCATAAACACCGATCAGTCTGGCCGGATTCTCCGTAAGCATCGGGATAATATCCGTCAGAGAACGTCCTGTAAATTCCAGAAGATTCTTCAGAGCTTTTCCGGTTGTCAGCGTGCTGCCTGCACGTGTTCCGTCGGAAGCCAGCTTTGCATCACCGCCCACAACGACAACATCATTAACTCCCAGCTTATAATTGCCATCCGGAAGTCCGGCTGCCATGATGGAATCCGTGATCGCAACCACACGCTCCAGGCCCTTGACTTTTATGATAAAACGAACGGTCCCCGGATGAAGGTGTCTTCCGTCACAAATCATTTCACAGTACACCTCATCGTCTTCCAGTACCGCTCCCCAGATCGCCGGAAAATGCTGATGCAGCAGCTTCATGGCGTTGCCGGTATGAGTTGCTCCCAATGCACCGTTTTGTATGGCTCGCCGCGCTGTATCATAATCCGCCCCCGAATGACCGATGGCAACCTGAATCCCCAGACTCTTAATATAGGGAATAAAATCAACAATGCCTTCCACCTCAGGAGAAACCGTGATATAGCGGACCTCTCCTTCCGCCGCCTCCTGATACGCCTTTAGAAGCTCCATATCCGGCTTCTTTAAGAGGTGTTCCGGCATGGCCCCTTTATAAGCCGGGCATAAGAACGGCCCTTCCAGATGGATTCCCATCAGATTCGCACCGCGATGCTCCGTATTTTTCCACTCTTTATACATATGGATGGCATGCATGGTCTGCTCCTTCGTGTCCGTAAGAACAGAACAGAGCCAGCTGGTCGTTCCCTGCGAAGCGAAGAAACGACAGATTTTTTCCAAGCCGTCTGCGTCCGCACCATTGACATCCACACCGACTGCTCCATGAGTATGAATATCAATAAAACCTGGGACCACGCGTTTTCCTCCGGCATCAATCACCTCATCACATCTCTCTCCCTCGCAGCCGCCCATTCGGGAAATTCTTCCGTCCTCCAAGAGAAGATCCAGCGCCTCGAAACGATGGTTGTGGTACACAGATGCATTTTTGATCAATGTTTTCACTGTAAAACCTCCTTCCATAAACTCTGTTATCGGTACAGGCAATGCCCTGTCTCTATGATATCCCAAAGTGTGCCGAGGCATTGCTTAGAACGGCCCGCCAGCCGTAAAGTCCTGCCCTGTAAGGCCGTTCCGTCATTGTATTAATCAGGAATCATTTTATTCCTGCACACATCACAGTTCTATTAATGGTGCATATGAGCTGCACAGGCACAATCTTCCGCGCCCTTTCCCTCATACACGTCATCCTTCATCATCAGATGTACAGCTCCCAGCTTAAATGTCTGTGGAAGCGCAAGAATATTCGGATTCGGTCCTACAAATTTCTTCTTTGCATCCTCCAGTGCCTCTTCAATGGTCGCTCTCGTCTTAAGCCCCATTCCCCTTGCATAGCCAGGATCCTGAGCGCCGCAGAGGTAGATTGCGGAGGTATTCATCTCTGCAATATGGCCGCAGCTGATCATGGAGAATCCATGGAACGGATGGAATGCGTTGCAGTAGCGGTACTTTCTGATATACTCCTCATTGGTCGCAAAATACTCGCCGTAGCGGTTCATGTCAGGAAGCGTATTCATAAAGTCATGCTGGAACATCTCATACATTTCCCTTGTATACGGCCACAGTTCATCGTGGAAGTATCCGTTGCAGAGAGAAGAACAGATAATCACACAGTTATCGCTCATAATTCTCTTATGTCTGATAACCTGGGCGGAAATAGCCTGAAGCAGCATGATCGGATTGGTTCCCATGCCTTCCCCGTAATGGAAGAACTGAGGCATACCGAATACCATAACATCGTACTTCTTCTCTGCCCACGGCACATACGTTCTCTTGTCTGCCGTGATCCAGGAATGAGGCTGCATGACCTTTGCATATCCGCTGTTGATCTCGATCTGTCTGGACTTTGTATCGAGAACCGCATCACAGCAGAAGAACTTCTTGCCCATGCATTTCTCCATGTGCTGTCCGATCTCGTCGAACTTTGTTCTCATAAGGGACTTTCCGCTGACCGGAGTAAAGTCCTTCCGGTGCATAACCTCCGGCACATGGTGGGATGCGATGGAGCGCCAATGGGTAATTCCCGTCGCACAGTGCTTGTATCCGCCTGAATATCCGCCATAAGGATTGCCCTGGGTATGGCCGATCAGAATCGCAACATCACTGTCGTAAACGTATTTGTTCATCAGAACCGGGTCACCTCTGTCCGTGGTTCCCAAATCTACCAGATGATCGTAATCCTCGCTGTCGTGGTTGATGATCTGGTGCGTATGCCAGAATTCATGGAACAGCTCGTCGCCCAGAATATTATGTATCTCCTGTTCTGTATTCTTCCGATGGAGACCGTTGGAACAGATCAGTAAAATGTCCTTCTTCTCAACACCAACCGCATACAGTTCGTCCAGAATCAGCTTAATGGAAATCTTGCGGTGGGATGTCGGCTGTTCTCCGCCTTTTACACGGTCCGGAAAAATAATAGTAACCTTGGATCCCTTGTGAGCCAGCTCAGAGAGCGGTTCCATTCCCATCGGGTTTCTGATGGACTTTAAAGTCTCTTCAACCAGGCGATCCTCCGGAATGCATGCCGGATCCGGCACGGTCTCACCCGGAATAAAGATGTCAGTTGTATCGGGAAGTTCTGCTGTCATAAGGCCAGCGCCGTATTCAAATGATAATTTCATATAATTTCCTCCTTCAATATTAAGGTAGTGTCAAGTTTACTACCTCATTTTTTGTTACAAACCTTGTATTTTCAGGGATTACACCACTTTTTCAAAGAAA
>PPYF01016867.1_pt1 | contig 33801 bp, 29 predicted proteins | sample 1559871 | NCBI WGS metagenome assembly PPYF01 (sample SAMN08240021, study PRJNA423297) | Human gut metagenome, whole genome shotgun sequencing project.
TCCACTTTACATAGTAAAAGAAAAAGTGTTGAACGACTACTCCGTCGAGTAATCATCCAACACTAGGTTAGTATGTTTTACTAGCTGATTAACTATTAGTCTACGATTTTCATTTTCTTTGTTTCACCTTTTCGCTTTAGACGGTCTGTCTTAATATCGTAGAAAAACTCTTTGTAATACAAATTATCTTCTACATCTTGAAATACAGCTACCATCATTTCTCCATTCAAGAAGTAATCTAAACCATTAATTTTTGTTGGTAGAACAGCTTTCGGCCCAAGCTTCTCTGCACACGCAATAGAATCAAAATCTTGGATACTATTCCCTCTCAGTGACTCAACAAATGCTTTTTGATCAACCATTCGGTTATTCTCTATCTTCCCAATAGCCCCCTCAACTTCATTAAATATATCTGAAGGATATACGCCAATAAATCTATACACTCCTGCTTCATTTCCTAAATTGAACAAACTGCATTCTATGTATTTTTCATCGTAATTATCGTCCCAAACATAATTAACATATACTTTTGGCTTTGCTTTTTGCTTCTGTTTTTCAAACTCAAGTTGGTCAACGCTATCTTTATGTTGCCTTTTTAATTGTAATATTGCAATTAACACGGATATGTCTCCAACCCATGCTGCAGCAGTTGAACTACTCAGTACTCCAAAATGAATACAAAGCACTATGCAAATGCAAACAATAACAACTAAGATTATCGTTATGAAATAATTTTTTACCCATTTCTTTATGTTCTTAAGCAATTTAGCTATTTCCTATATTATTTAAAATTCACACCATAAAACTACAATGTTATTCACTTCTTTTTACAATATCCTCCTTCTTCCCAGACACAACCTCAATCTGCAATTCGCTCTGGTCAATGCCATAGAAGTCAAACAAGTCTCTCAACTTGTGAATCTTGTTCCAGTTGTCAGTGCTCGTATACAAGTAGACACCGTCAGCAACTTGGCTAAAGCCGTTTTCTGGATGATCAATCAGTACTTTTTCCAGTTTAGTTCGATCGCCTGCAATTAGTTGGCGCATAGGCGCAGGATCAAGCTCATAGAGTGCCCGCACAACTCCGATATACATCTCTTTCCAAGTACGCTTAGGCAGCTTGTAAGGTGTGTTCATCAAACTGTAGGAAGCGATCTTCACGTTAGCGTAATTATTGTCGTCATCAAGGCCATAAACTTCATTTTCAACAACCTTCGGCTGAAAATTACTGCTTGGCATTGGCCAGAGCTTCAAAGCCGTCTGCTTCAACAGTTCACTGCGTTCTATCAATTCCTTTTCAGTCCACTGATCGCATCCCTTAACAAAATCGTTCAGTCTAAATCCACTATGATCAAAGCCGTTCTCAGCCGTCTTTTTCTCGTGAAAACTCTTGTTACTGTAGCTTGAATTATAAGCCGTCAAAGTCAAGTTGGCGAGACGGTTGTCCCAACGATCATAAATCGCTTGATAATCATCCCCAAGTTCTTTTTTCCACGCACTAGACAAAGTTTGCGGCATAATATGCTCAATCGTATAGCGGTTGTTCTTCATTCCATCAATAACATTGACTCTTTCCAACGAATCTTGGTTCTCCAAGCGGTCAAAAAGATAGTACTTAGTCTGTTGACGCATATTGTAGGCATCCCTAGTCTCAATACTTTCAGCAAATTCAACATCCATCGGGAAGTGAGATACCTCCCCCTTAGACAACAACAAATAGTTGATGATATCAACATAGTTGTCTGACTGGTCAACGTACTTAAGGGAGTCGCTGAACAGGGTCGCAAACAGCTTGTTTAATGAGTTGTTTTGCATCCCGCAGATCAGCCGTCTAAAAATGTACGATTCAATACTACCCAAAACAGCCGCGACTTCATCAGCACTGACTTTACCTTCTTGCCAGTAATCAAAAAGCGGCAAAATAAACGGTCTGGTAACACTAACTTCCAAGACAGCCAAGCGTTTAAGCAGCTTGTTTACCTTAGTGCTTGGACTCTGCGCACTTCTGATCTGTTTCTCGTAACCCGCATACTTGAGCAAATCCTGCAAAACGGCTTCCGTGGTCATCTTTTTCTGCTCAATGAAACGTTTAAAGACCAAATAGACCTTGCCCATGGCAGGAACCTTTTTGAGCTTGAAGGTTAAGTAGTTACGGATAAACTCTGAAACGTGATACTCGTTACCTTCTTCCGTATCAAGTTCAATCGGATGCCAATACTTGTTATAGTATTCTTCCTGCTGATCGGCTGGCAGATTCATCAAGACAAAGTTTCTGATTTTATCGGCTTCGGTCAAATCAACACCAGTGGAGTTTAAGCTTTCAAAAATCAGCTGGGCATCATCTTCCCCTTGTCTAAGTGAAATATCAATTACAATGAGCCGTTGAATTGCATCCCAGAGCTCATCAACTGTGATCCTTTGCTTCAATATCTCATCTTGGAAAAATTTAAAGTTGGTGGTTTGATTAGACTCTTCTTCATAGTCAGATTCTGGCCCAAATAGTTTCATCAAAGCTTCGGCATCATGCTTGACGGGCTGCAATTTATAATGGTCAATATTCTCTCTGTCTTTCACATGCCGACAGATTAAATAATCCTCTTCAATTTCTTCAGCAACTAGATCAGGATCTTCTGCTTCAATTTGGCCATCTTCTAGTAGTTTATAAGAAGATATACGGTAGTTAACCGCTGTTGACCGTCGATAATTTGAAGTTTGCTGCTGTAATCTCCGCCAATTTCAACTATACTGCCAAAGAAGTGGGTATCTCTGTCCTCTTTTACCATATCAACTAAGTCATCAAACAATTGCTGGCAGTTTGGAACCTTCCAATCATAATTTCTTTGGTATACCGGAATTTGTAACTTTGTCTTTGAGCCGTCAAACATCTCATAAATTGGTATTGCAGTACCTTTCATTTTCTCTTCCTCACATTCTTTGTATGTACTTATTATAATAGCCTGTTAGCCATAGAACGTTCATGAGTTTGCTTTTCCCATTCAAAATCTCAATCTAGCTAATATTATAATAATAACAGAAGATATATTATGCTTGCATTTCTCTTCATTTTTATAAATTCCACTGGATTCTCCACATTTTAAGATATACTGAGTGTTCTTAGCAACATAAATCGGCTCTCTAGCAACTGGCAGATGCCCGTCTTCAATCAAGGAGGTTAAAAAGTGTGGGGTGGAAAATTCCTGGTCAAGGTCACTCGCTGCCCCCATGAAGCTCCGGTCCAGCTGGATGTGCATCTTGCCTTTACTAAAATTCATGACATAGTCGCTGTTCCAGATCCGGCCATTGGCCTCGACTTTTTGATAGTGGATCGCTGCAGTATTTCCATTTCTGTACTCTTCGATCTCGAGAAAATGCCGGTCATCCCCGTACCTGACATTCATCTGCCCGTCCCAAGACAGGCATGGAATAATGTTCTCTTCGTACTGGCTTTCCTGATTCCACTTGATCACCAGCCGAATAAATTTTTCCTTGGTCAATGAGTCTTAACGCCAAGCATAGTCGAATACAGCAATATTATTTTTCCCTCCTCAATAGCAATGCAAACGGTTATATTGTAATTATATCCTATTAAACGTAAGGCAAGTATCTATCGATCTCTGGGAACTGTATAATTTTATGTGTAAGGATGAACAGCTAAACTAGATCCTAATTGGGTATAAGAAAATCCCTCTGCGTAGGGACACGTATCAGCGCGAAGCAGTCTATATGGCCGTTGGAAGCTAGAAGTAAGTTAAGAAGGTATACTATGAAACTCATAAAGAAGACAGTCAGCAATATTCCATTTGACTTGCATGACAGCCGGATAGTCAAAACAGAAGTCAATGGTGATAATCTTACTCTATATTTAGACCAAGTATACGAATATCAAAAAGATTCGGAAAAGTTTTATCCAGCTAATTTGACGTTCACAAAGATTGACCTGGAAGAGTGCTATGCTTTAGTTTTTGACGGGCCGCAAAGAGATGGAGCTTTTTCAGGTGTGAGATACAATTTCAAAGATTACTTGAAAAAGTATCCAGACGCTGAATTTGAAATTATTACAGACACCTACGGAGGGTATACCACCTTCATGGAAGGGTACATTTACAAAGATGGACATGAAACTGTGTCTGGACTGATCTCACTTTGGACATTAGGCGAGGTCATTGCCGAATTTTAATGCTAGTTTCCCAGGTTTTTGCAACTCAAATCATACGGCTGACAATTTTTCTGCCAGCCGTATTTGCTTTATGCATGACTTTCTAGGAATGCGAGAATCTCAGCTTTAGTTCGGGTACTTTTATCACATTCTAGGCAATCTGCAGCTTTATTGCCAAAACTGCTGGCATTGCTTATGCGGTAATTCCATGCAGAACCTGTCACAACTGATCGATGAGATCGACAAAGCAAAAAAGCCGTCATGAAGACGACTAAGGCAAAAGCTAATATTTAAGGAATTGGTCATTACCGACCTCAATTCAAAGGGCGAAGCGCTGCAATGCTTCGCCTTTTTTTCTATACTTTCAAAAATGCAACCATGCAAATACGGCAATCTTAGTCTGCTAGATGCTGATCGCTAGCATGTCCGTGCTGCATTAGCTGGGACAATCATTCGCTTGCGTAATCAGGTTCGATAAAGCCGAATTACATGAAGAGCTCCATCTCGTTACCCTTTTTGGTAAAACCTAGCTTAGCGTACACGCTCTCGCCATCTTCACTGGCGTTTAGCCAAAGGTGCTTGATGCCTGCACCTTTTGAGTAGGCAAGAATAGCATCAAGGATCTGTTTGGCGTAACCCTGCTTTCTGTATTTGGGCGAGGTATAGATGTTCAAAATATAACCTTCCTGTCCGGTCAGGTTCTCCGCGTAGGGAATCCGGCTAAAAAGACAGAGCGAACCGGTTGCTGCCAATTTCCCGTTTTCCAGCATCCCCCAGCTAACCATATCCTGGCCAATGTGGGCCAAAAAGTACTGCTTAGTCGCTTCTTCTAAGGCAGACAAATCTTCACTTTCAGTAACCTCCCCTAGTTCCGTAAACAGTTCTTTTCTCAGCCGCCAAAAATCCTCCGCGTAAGATTCATCCAGTTCTATGAGTTCTGCTGTCATGCTTTGCCTCTTTTCTTATTCCCACAAGAACTTCTGCAAAACCTGGTCCACCTGGCTATTTTCATGGAGCCGGCTGTGCTGGCCGCCCTTGCCAGTGATCTTCACTTCCCGGTAGCTCTTAGCCTTGACTAAAAGATACTTGAGTGACTTCGATGAATTGTTGTAGACGCTGCCGTCTGACTTTTTACCAGTATCGCCGTAAATGTTGAGGACGTCAATCCCCTTTGGGTAGACCTGCCGGAGCTTCGTCAGTTCTTGATAGGTCGAATTCATCTTCTTCGGCTTGCCGGCCGCGTCAATGGGAGAATTTTTGTCCATGCCCACAATCCCGTTGAAGTGGCCGGCAATATCAACCTGTTTCTTAATGGTCGGGAAATTCTTTTTGGCAGAATAATCCATGATCATGTAGCTGATCGCCATATTGCCCATGGAGTGGCCGACCAGGTTCATCTTGGAAAAGCCCAGCTTCTTCTGAGCTACCTTAACTGCCTTATAGGCATACCAGCCATCCTTGTGGTAATCAGGATTCCGGTTGTCGGAGAAGCCGACCAGAACGATTGGGTTCTTCGGATTATCCGCGAGCTTGCCCCTGATTTTGACTGACCCGTTTTCTTCAACCCTGGCTTCTAAAACCTCATTGCTCTTACTTGCCTGTCTGGCCGCTTCAGCCATGTGTTTTTCCGCGTTGATGCTGGACCCGTAGCCATGGAAGAAAAAGGTTACCGTTTCTTTGGCCTGCTCCTTCTTCTCCGCCTTAGTCAAAGGCTTTTGACAAGCAGTCAGGAAAAGCAAGGCAGTCAGCAGGACCGGGATAATTTTGGCCAAAAATTTGCTTCTTATTTTCGTCTTCATGTTTTTCATCTCTCCAATTTATTTACTCACGTCTATTCTACCTGGATGATTCTTCACCAACAAATAGTAAGAATAAAAAATCCTCCCAAATATCTTGGAAGGATTATTGTCATCATATTGTGTAATTTTTATTCGCCCAAGTGCCCGTCAAACCAGGTCTGGATTTCCTGCAACCGGCTCAAGCGGTTCTTTGGCCGCCCGCTTCTGGACAGTTCGTGGTTTTCCCCATGGAAGACCACCATCCGGCTTTCCACGCCGTGAGACATGAGAGCATGGAACATCTGCATCCCTTCTTCAACCGGGCAGCGGTAATCCTCATCTGAATTCAAAAACAGGGTCGGTGTCTTCACATTCTTCACGTACTTGAGCGGTGAGTGCAGCCAAACCTTTTCCGGATTATCATCTTCACTGGCCCCCACCTGGTCAACGCAAAATTCTGGGGCAATATCTGACATATGCTCAAAGCTGAGCCAGTTGGAGATGGACCGCTGGGAAGCTGCCGCCTTAAAGCGGTCAGTATGGCCGATCACCCAGTTGGTCATAAAGCCGCCGTATGAACCCCCGGTGATGCCTAAACGGGTCTGGTCGATGTCTGGATAAGCCGCTAAAACCGCGTCAGTAAACTTCATTAAGTCCTCGTAGTCAACCGTCCCGTAGCGGCCCCGCAGGTCCCCGTACTGGTTCCCCTGCCCGTTTGACCCGTGGATGTTGCAGAAGAAGACGAAGTAGCCGGACCCAGCCCAAACCTGCATTTCATGGAAGAAGGCCTTGCTGTAGGTAGCGCGGGGACCGCCGTGAACGTCCAGGATCGCCGGGTATTTTTTGCCCGCCTGGTAATCCTTTGGCAAAAGCACCCAGCCGTGCTGGATCCCGTCTTCAATTGATTCATATTCGACTTCATTGACTTTAGCTACGTATTTGCCCACTAAAGCCTGGCTGTTATAGCTGGACAATTTTTCCACCTGGTCATGTTTAACCAGGTAGAATTCCAAAAGTTCATTGGCAAAGGCTGCTTCCAGGAAAAATTCCCCTTCCCCAGTCAAACGGAAGCCCCTGATGATGCCGTCCGTGGCAAAAAACGGCTTGACCTCCTGCCCGTCAAAAACGTAGATTTCATCGTGGTCAACGATGGTGGTCACGAAGTAGAACTTGTCGCCATAGACATCAAAAGCATTGCCGCCAATCACCCCGCAGTCCCCGGCAATCGCGCTCTGGCCGGAATTGTCAAAGTTAGCTGCTAATTCCAGGCCATCTTCCGTCAGCCGGTAGAATTCCGGATTTTCGTTTAAGCCGGTCTTTTTATGAGTGTTAGCGAAGCAGTAGACTTGTCCCTTCAAGGCAAAAATTGCAGAGACTTCGGCCTTACCTGCCGCTAAAAGGAGCTTAGCTTCTCCCGTACTTGGGTCAACTTCATAGACTGCCCCGTCAAATGGCCGCCGGGTCTGGTAGCTGACGCCCACCACATAGACTTTCTCCTTGGCTACAAAGGTTTCCATGACCGTGAAGCTTGGGTCATCTTTAAAAAGTTCAGTCAGCTTTTCTTCTTCCAGGTCCCAGACATAGAGGCGGTCGCGGAGCTTGTTGATGTAGCCCTGGCCGTTGAAGTAGTATGGTAGTTCATCCAGGACCTGGTAATCGGTGGACTTTTTCTCAGCTAAATCCACTCGTCTGGACAAAAGGAGATAGCGGCTGGCAACGGAATTAATCACCTGGTAGCCGGCTTCTTTAAAAGCAGCGACTTTTGCCGGACTGGCCTGGTCAAGTTCTTGCTTGTAGAGCAAGCTGCTGCCTTTGCCCTCTTGAGCGGTGTAGTAGACACTATTATTTACCAAGGCATAGCTCTTTTCCTGCCCCAAAGTCGTTAAGCGCTTAAGCTCACCATTTTCAAAGACGTCCAGCCAGTTCCAGTAGCCTTCTCCATCGGCTTTGGCCTGGTTTCTAGCCAGTACTGCTCGTTGCCCGCTTGCTTGCAAGTTGCCCAGGCTGACGACTTGATACAAATCTTCTGCTTTAACTGCTTCCATTGTTCTTTTTCCTCCTGCATCTTGTATTTAGGTAACTTCATTATAGCAAAGTTAAAGGATTAAATTCTATTTAAATACTACTATTTTTCAGCACAAGAAAAAGCTGGACCAAGCCAGCTTTCTTACGTAATATTCAAATTTATTCTGTCTTGACGGCCACTCTGTGCACCTTGAGATAGTGGATATAGGCGTAGACCGTGATCAAGGCAAAGAAGATGGTGCTGACCAGCATGGCTGCCCGGGATGAAGTGCTTCCCGTCAGACCACTTAAGGCGTCAACCACCGTCGGGGAAACCGAGCAGCCTAGGTTGACTAGGACCAAAACAATGGTCGTGGCCAGGTTGACGCTGCCTTCCGGTGCCGCCCAGTCAAGCCAGTTGTACATGTAAGGCACGCCCAGACCGAAACCAAAGCCTAAGACGATCACACCGGCAAAAAGCATAGCCAGATTGCCAGCAAAAGTCGTAATCAAGAAGCCCAAGGTAACAATCGCGAAACCAACCGGGAAAATCTTATCGTGCAGCTTTTTAAAGAAGAAACCGAAACTTGCCCCAATCGGAATTGAGATCAAGGTGGAAATCCCCGCAACCAGGGCCGGAGTGCTGGAAGAGCCTAAATGTTCTTCTACAATCAAAGTCGGCAATTTGTAGGACATTGGCATGTAGAAAAGGAAGATCAGGAACATCAAGCCCGCGATCAAGCAAACCTTGCCATTGATTCGCTGCTTGCCCTTCTTTTGCTTGCTTGCGACATCTGCCTGCTTCTTTGGCAACGGGACAAAAAGGGTAAACAAGATTAAGGACGGGATGACCAGGAAGTAGATCGCAAAGGCTGCATGCCAGCTGATCGTAACCAGGTAGCTGATCAGGAAGGATGAAATTGCCGCGCCAACGCTCCCCATCACATTCTGGTAGCCAATCATAGTTGCCATCTCTTCTTCACCGCCATTATAGAACTGCGGGATCAGACTAACCGCCAGGGAATTAAATAGACCAATTCCCAGACCGATCAAAAATCTGGAAACCAGAATCGGCCCGTATTGACTCGCATACATTGGAAAGGTTCCTGCCAGTACGGTTAAAAGCAAACCTAAAATAATCGTCGTCTTTTCTCCAAACAAGCGAACCAGGAAAGGGCTGACCACCAAACCCAAAATGATACCGAAGTTTGGCACTGTAGCCAAGGATTCAACCCCAGCCTTGCTTACCCCTGGAAAAGCCTTGTACATCACGGGCAGAGCCGAAGCGATCTGCGGGGCCATCATCAAAAACAAAGATATGGACAAAAGCGATACTTTAAAAATTGCCTTGTCTTTTACAGCATTCTTCTCAGACATTTTCAAAACCTCCTGCTTTCTTTGCCCACTATGATAGCTTGCCGGGCAAGCGGTTTCAATACCATAACTTGTCGGAAATCCGGCGCTAGTTGACCTGAACATTCTTAGTCGAGATCAATTTCCGCCCCTTTATGGTCAATTTTTCGTCCTGGCCAATTCCTAGGATAATGACTATAATCTAGTTAAACGCTTACAAGTGAAAGGAGAAAATCATGACTAAAGAAGAATTAGCAGCTGCTGTTGAGAAGCTGCGGACTGAATTCAAGGCTGGTGACGACAAGCGCGATGAAGGCTTGCCAACCGAAATTCCAGAAGTCGAAAGAATCAATGACTTAAGCTACGGGCCAGACCCAAAGTGGAACTTGCTGGACATCTACTTGCCTAAGAAGCGGACCGGCAAGGTCCCGGTCATCATCAGCATTCACGGCGGCGGCTGGGTTTACGGGACTAAGGAAACCTACCAGTTCTACGGGCTGAGCCTGGCTAAAGAAGGCTTCGCCTTTGTCAACTTCAACTACCGCCTGGCCCCTGACGTCCAGTTCCCAGGCGAAATGGATGATGTCAACCGCTTGATGCACTGGGTAGCTGAACATGGACCAGATTATGACCTGGACACGGGCAATGTCTTCTTAGTTGGCGACTCAGCCGGCGGGCAGATGGAAGAGCAGTATCTGGCTATCTTAACCAATGACAAGTTCCGCCAGCTTTTTGGCTACGAACTGCCAAAACTAACAGTCAGAGCAGCCGCGCTTAACTGCGGGGCCTACTTCATGCTCACCCCGGGCTTTACTGATGGCGCGCCGAGTGCCTACTTTACCCCAGAAGCAGTCAGCGGCAAGGAAGAGATGCTGAACACAGAAAAGTATCTGACGCAAAACTTGCCGCCGCTTTTCATCATGACGGCTAACCAGGACTTCCTGCACGATTCTGCTGTCCGCTTGGACGGCTACCTTTTGGCCAAGGAGATCCCGCATGAACTCCACATCTACGGGGATATGGAGAACCCGCGCGGCCACGTCTTCCACTGCAACCAAAGAGACGACATCGCCAAGCAGTGCAACCTGGATGAACTGAACTTCTTCAGAAAGCACTTAAAGCAGTAGCAGCATGGCAGAACTGAAACATAAGCTGGTCAAGCCGACCGGGAACCTGCCTATTTGGCTGATGACCTTTCCCTTGCCAGATGCTGAAACGCCTAGCGAAATCCTGCCCCACTGGCACCAGGGAATTGAAATCAGCTACACGGTGGCCGGATCAATCGGCCAGTTCCAGATCGACAACCAGGTCTATCAGACTGCTCCTGGCCGGATTATCGTGGTCAACTCCCAGTCCGTCCACAGCATTGAGGCTGGCCAAGAGGGCCAGGCCCTGTCCATGATCTATCCCTACAACTTTGTCTCCAGCCTTTTCCCGAAGATCAACGAATTAGAATTCGCGGTCAATGATCCAGGGACTTTTTCCAAAAAGCAGCAGGTGGCATACCAGCTTTTGCAAAAGAAGTTGCAGGCCATCTATGACCGCTGGGCTGGGTCATCTGACGATTTGCGGGAAGTCAAAGTCTGCACCTTAAGCATGGAAGTACTAGAAATCCTTTTGGAATACTTTACTGTCCCCCGGCAACAGGAACTGGGGCAAAAGCTTTTTATCACCCAGCGGATGCAGGAAATCCTGGACTATATTTATGACCATTACCATGAGCCGGTTGGCTTGACGGAGATCGCGGCTCACGCCCATATCTCTAAGGAATACCTGGCCCGCTTTTTCAAGAAAAACATGGGGATCACCGTAGCTGCTTATCTGCGGAATCTGCGAGCCCGCGCGGCAAGAAAGCTCCTCTTGGCTGACCCGGGAACGCTGGATTCGATTGCTGAACAATGCGGCTTTTCCGGTTTGAGATCCATGAACCGGGCACTAGAAGAGTGCTATCAAGAAAGTGCTAGTGAGATCAGGCAAATAACGCCGAAAAGAACAGACAATAAATAAACGCGCCCTTGTAAGAGGACGCGTTTTCGTTTGTTATTTTTGATCTGGCTTGGGGCTGAGAATAACATAATAGATCTCACCAAAGTAGGGATTTTTGACCATATGAGCCACTGCATCATCGCTGTCCCCCACCTGCTGGTCACAGCTCTCTACAGCTTCAGCATAGTCTTCTGGAGCGATCAAGCCCTTGACTTCCCGGCCGATAAATTCGATAAACACTTCCATGCTAGAGCATTCCGTAATCCGCAGCAGTTCCCTGTTGGCAAAAAGGATCTTCCTGTCATCAGCCCGGTAGATGAAGAAGGCACCAGGCAGGTTGACTGCCAAGTCGCGCAGATTAAAGCCCAGTTGTGCCCGTCCTTCCTTGACCATATCCGGGTGGTAAGCCGCCATCGTTCCCTTCCCGGTCATTTTCACGGCATAGAGGGCCGTATCAGCCTTGTTCAAGAGTTCTTCCCGGCTTGCCCCCTGGTCCGGGTAAACGGCGAAACCCAGGGAGATCGTATAAGGATAGTCTTTGCCTTGGTAGCTGAAGGTCAACTTTTGCCGGAAGAGCTTTTTAAAAATTGCCCGTCCCTCAGTCAATGTCGTCCGCTTCAAAAAGACGGCAAATTCATCCCCGCCGTTGCGGCAAACCTTGCCCAGCTGGCCGAAATTATCTTCCAGAACCTTGGCAAAAGTCTTCAGCGCCGTGTCACCTGCATCATGGCCATAGAGGTCATCGCTGTCGATCAAGGCACCAACTGAAGGCTCTCCTTTATGTTTATCCAGATATTTGCTTACATCCCGGTCAAAGGCCTGCCGGCTCATGGAGCCGGTCAGATAGTCCGTGTCAAGCAGCCGGGAAAGTCTTCTTCCCCGCTCAAGGTAATTGGGCAAAAGAGCGGCCAGGACGGTGTTGATGATCACGGTGAAGATGCCAGAGAAGATACCGGACTTGACCTCCTGTGGCATCTGTCCGGCATCCTTTCTGGCAGCCTCCAGTTTCCAGCTGCATCCCCCCAAGCGGAAAGTTATTTCAGACTGGCTCTTTGCTGGCAAGTTGGAGCTGAGCGGCTGGTAGCCGCCGCCAGTAATAAAGGTCTTGGACAGCCGGTAATTGTAGCCTAATTTATCCAGCTTGTTAAAAGTTGGCTTAAAGAGCCGCTTCTCTTTATATAGTGCTGCCGTGTAACCCCAGAACTTGTCTTTAATAAAAATCGGCTTGCATACGGCCAAAGAATGCCGGGCTTCACCAGTTCCAATTGGACCAATAATACTAGTGATCCGCTCTTGCCGGCTGCGGTCAAAAGCCGTCTTGGCGGCCGTGAATTAGCTGCAAGGAATAAATGCTGGGATATTTCTTCAGCATGTACTTGCCCGTTTTAACAAATTTTTTCGTCTGCCCGCTATTGCCAACAACTCCGGATTCAATGCTGTCGACGACATACTGGCCTTCTTTCAGCTCTTTTTTAAATTAATCACAGGCCAGTTGGGCATTTAGCTCATTTGGGCCTGCTGGCGCTCATTGAGGTTGTCCCAGTCACGCTTGACAATAAACGCGATGGCCAAAGAGCCGCTCAGGAAAACAAACAGGAGCACAAAAGGCCTTATCCAACATCTCTTCTTCATTTCGCGCAACACATCCCATATCCATAAGTCTTTTATTCTATACAAGCCATTATTATCCTAAAAGATTATTTTGACAACAGGATCCTTACTTTTCTATCATAATTCTTTATTTATTTTATCGATTTATCTACTATTTAGCTCAAGTTCTCCATTTTTGACCTTTTCCACGCAAAAAACAGCTTCCCGAAGGAAACTGCTTCTGCTTGTACGAAAGTTTTTTGGAAATATTATAGGATGTTGGTTACTGCTAATCAGCAATTGCTTTGAAGTGATACATCTTAGCAGTAAAGTCTTTATGAGGCTGGGTTGGGTCATAGAAGCCCAAATTCATCAGCTCATCCCCGCCGTAGACTTTGCCGGTGGCCAGATCTTCATAGTTCTTGTCTGGGTCCAGCCCGGCCAGCTTGGTCTTGGTCAGGTATGGCTGGGCGTAAGACATGATGTTAACCGTCGTAACCACGGCTTCATTCTGGTCATCACTGACCGTCATCCAAGCAGCTTGATTACTATCAAGCGGAGCTTTCAAAGTGTAGAACTTCCCATATTGGGTCAGCCCACGGATCTGCTTATAGTCAGCCACTTGCTGCTTAACCGCTGCCTTGTCTTCATCAGACATATTGGTCAAGTCCAATTCATAGCCCAAATTACCGCACATGGCTACGGCACCTCTGGTGTCAAATGGCGTGATCCGTCCGTTTTGCTCATTTGGAGAAACGGAAACGTGGGAGGTCATCATTGACTGCGGGTAGACCAGGCTGGTGCCGTATTGGATGACCAGGCGGGCAATAGCGTCGCTGTTGTCGCTGGCCCAGATTTGCGGGCAGTAGTAAGCCATGCCGATGTCAAAGCGGCCACCGCCGCCTGAGCAGCCTTCCAGCAAGATGTCCGGATAACGGTCGACCAAACGCTCAGATAGGTCGTACAGGCCCAAAACATAACGGTGGTAAACTTCTCCTTGTTGGTCAGCAGGCAAATCATTTTCGTAGATGTCAGACAGGTGACGGTTCATATCCCATTTAATATAGTCGACACCACCATCATCAAGAATCTTGGTCATCTGAGCAAAGATATTGTCACGGACTTCCTTCCGGCCCAAATCCAGTACATATTGGTTCCGAGATGGACTTGGCTTTCTGCCTGGCACCTGCATCAAGTAGTCAGGGTGAGCCCGGTAAAGGTCGGAGTCAAAGGAGATCATTTCCGGCTCAAACCACAGGCCGAACTTCAAGCCCTGTTCATGTACATAGTCAGCAAAATGCTTCAAGCCTTGCGGGAACTTCTTCTCGTAGACCTGCCAGTCGCCCAGGGAGCTGTTGTCGTCATCGCGGTGGCCAAACCAGCCATCGTCCAGAACGAACATTTCAATGCCCAATTTTTTAGCTTCATCAACGATTGGCTTCAGCTTGTCTTCATTGAAGTCAAAGTAGGTTGCTTCCCAGTTGTTGACCAGGATTGGCCGCGGAGACCGCTTGAACTTGCTGCGGATTACCCGGTCCAAAATCAAGCTGTGGTAGGTCTGGCTCATCCCGTTTAAGCCAGCGTTTGAGTAGACCAGCAAGACTTCTGGAGTTTGGAAGCTGGCGCCTGGGGTCAGTTTCCAAGAGAAGTTGTACTCGTTGATCCCAACCGTGACGTGCAGTTGGTCCAGCTGGTCCTTTTCCAGTTCAAATTCATGGTTGCCTGAGTAGACAAAGGCCAAGCCCCAGGCATCCCCGCTGAACTCATCCGTCTTCGGGTCAACCAAAGCGACGAATGGGTTCATCTGGTGGCTGGAAGTGCCGCGGCGGGATTCAAAGACGTGGCGGCCTTGAATCAAGCGGCTTCTTTGCGGGTGGCGCTCATTGACGTGGGCCCCAGGCAAGGTGATGGCTTCCAAGTCCCGGCCAACCAGGTCCATCTGCATGGAAGCAGCCTTTTCCAGGTGGACGCTTTCCTTACCCTTGTTGACGATCTGGACGCTGCGGGCGATCACATCACGGTCACGGTAAATCGTATAGAGCAAGTCGTATTCAAGGCCGGTCAAGTCGTCAACCAGCTTGACCGTCAAGGTTTCAGCTTCATCATTATTCTCAACGTAGGCAGCTGGCAGGCCTGGCAATTTTGGCTTGCCTGGCGCGATCTCATAGCCGGCGTAGTGCAGGAAAACCGCGTTTGACCCGTTGGCTTGACGGACAATGGTCGCTGGTGAGTGGTAGTCCATTTCCCCAGCCCCGCTGTATTCCTTAGGCAAGGTATCCCGGGAAAAAGTCCGGTCCAAGTCGCCTGGCAGGTTGCCAGAGAAGCCGCGGTCAACGGCTGGGTAGGCTAATTCCCCGTGGTAGCCTCTGACCCGCTTGCCAAAGTACAAGTGGCTCAAGGTGCCGCCTTTAACGACGGAGAAGATGTAAGAAACTTCCTGGTTGTGCAGGTGGAAGACCTGCTGCTTTTCATCAAATTCGATCAACTCAGACATTTTTATCTCCTAAATTGTTTATGCTTTCCTATTTCCCGTCTTGTCGAATTTATCTTTTTTGGCAAAAGGATGCTTTATTCGATTTCCATAATTGGATCGCCGGCTGCAACCGTCTTGCCGAACTTCTCAGTCACTGCCAGCTTCTGATAGTCCTTTGAATTCACGACGGTAACCAGAACCGTGTCGTCCAAGCCGTGTTGCTTGATGGTTGGGTCCCAGAATTCAATCAATTCTTGGCCCTTCTTGACTTCTTGTCCTTGCACGACGTATTGGACGAAGCCGGTCCCGTTCAGCTTGGCCGTGTCAATCCCGATGTGAATCAGCACCGTCAAGCCATCCTTGCTCTTCAAGCCGATCGCGTGGCGGGTGGCAAAGGCTGCGGCAACTTCACCGTCAAACGGCGCGTAGACGCGGCCGTCATTTGGCTTGATGGCAAAACCCTTGCCCATCTTGCCGCTGGCAAAGTTTGGATCGCTGCTGTCCTTTAACTGCAGCAGCTCACCGGAAATAGGCGTGGTCAAAACCGTACCGTTGCCCTTAACTTCCGCGGCTTCCGTTTCGGAATCTTCGTTTTCAAACTGCTGGCCCCAAGTGGCTTCCAGTTCAGCAACGATTTCCGTGTGCTTTTGGTCAGTCAGGATTACTTTCTTGCTGAAGATGATCATGCTCAAGATCAGGAAGATGGCTGGCAGAAGCAGCATGGCAATCTTGAACTTGACTTGGTCTGCCGCGGTAATTGAGGCGGCAGTAGCACCGGTCGTCATCCCGGCGATAACGGCAACTTGGCCAACGACCCCGTTGGAGATGGCGCCGCCAAACTTGTCGATCAGTGGACGAACTGACAGGGTCAGACTTTCATCGCGGTGACCCAGCTTCAATTGCCCGTATTCAACTGAGTCGGTGATCGTCATTAAAACGACCAGGAAGACCAGCTGCTGTGGCATACCGAAGACTACGCAGGCCAGAATTGCCAGTGGCACGCTCTTGCCGGCGATGGCGAAGATGCCCAAACCAACGAGCATTAGGCACAAAGCAGTGACAAACATCGCCTTGCGGCTGTATTTCTTAGAAATCGGTGCAAAAACTGCTGAAGCAATAACCCCCATAATGACGTTGATAGTTGCCATAATGGAGAAGGCCTGCGCCTGACCAGAAATATAAGTAAAGTAGTAAATTTCCAGACTGCCAGTTACGTTAACGGCAATGCCGTAGCAAAGGTAGGCAATTGCGACCGATAACAATTGGTCATTTCCGGACAGGATCTTGAAGACGCCCTTTAAGCTGGTATCTTCCGTGTTCTTCCGGATGTCGCTGGTTACTTCCCGGTTGTTCAAGCCAACTGCCCAAGCAGACAGGAAGGCGATGGTGCAGACAATCGCGGCAAAGATGAACCAGCCACGGGTGTCCCCGTTGGTGGTCTTAGTTGCTGAGAAGGCAACGACCGCAGGCATCACCAGAATCCCCAGCAAGCCACCGCCTAAGGTTGAGCCAACTCTGGCCCAGGTAGCCGTCTTTTCCCGGTCCCGTGAATCCAAGGTCAAGGATGGCATCATTGACCAGAAACCCGTGTCCTTAAAAGCGTAGAACAGCTGCATCACGATGTACAGAATTGCAAAAACAATAATATAGCCGACAGGACTCTTCTTGTACAAGTCCCCCATCGTAGAAAACAGGATCAGCAAGAAAATGGCTGAAACTGAACCACCAGCCACAATCCATGGACGGAAGTGACCCCACTTGGTCTTAGTCTTGTCAATCGCATTCCCGATAAAGGGGTCGATAAACAATTCAATAATTCTGATAACTGCCATCAAAATGGTGACAATGCTGACCATTTTGGCGTCAGTTGCTTTATCACCTGTATTAAACAAGTGTGAGGTAATAAATACCACCAGCCAACCGGACATCAAACCGTAAAAGGCATCATTCCCTAAAGCCCCGAAACTATAAGCTAACCGCTCCCGGACGGTTAATTTTTTGTTGGAATCTTCGTTCATCGTTATCTCCTTCCACTCCAACTGTAAGCTATATCTGTATTCGCCTACATATTTCTTAACGATTACTATTATGGGCTTTTTGAAAGTGGATTCATATAGCAAGTCAGTTTGTTTTGATGTCGCTTTAGTTGATGGACATTTTGACATGATGATTTGGATAAATGCTGATATAATAGGACTATATCATTGAGGCTAAAAACTTTTGGCCATGGTTCAGATGGCAAAAAACTGTTGTTAAAATGAAAGCGTGAACATCAATGACTAGCGAATACCGGCAGCTGAACAAGCAAAATATTGACTCCAATATCCTTTTCTACGGGCAGGAAAGCTGCGCACCAGGCTACTTCTACCGGGGCAACAATGTCCGCTCCAACTACGTCATTCACTATATTCTAAGCGGCCGGGGGACCTTTGCCCCGGCGGGACAAGCCCCAGTCAGCCTGCAGGCGGGCGACCTCTTTATTCTGCCCAAGGGGGTGGCCTGCTTTTACCAGGCTGACTTTGACGATCCGTGGAGCTATTTCTGGGTTGGCATGTCCGGCATGCAGATTGGCAAGATCCTGCAGAATTCCAAGCTGTCAGACAAGTTCTACCTGCGCCAGGTCCAGGATTCCGGCTTTTACAAGAGCCTGTGCCAGCTTTTTCACTCCCTGCACCTGCGTGAGTCCCTGGCCAGCAACATGCTGACGGAATCCCTGCTCTACCAGACCTTTTACCAGCTGCTGGTTGACTATCCGACTGGCAAACGGCAGCAAAGCGGTCTGGCTGATGACTACTTTATCGCGGCCATGACCTTTTTGGAAGACAATTTTGGAGATCCAGCTTGCTCGGTCAGCGAGCTTTGCCAACATCTAGGCTTGTCCCGCAGCTATGTCTATAACCTCTTTAAGAACAAGACCGATCTCTCGCCTCAGCAGTTTCTGACCAAATTACGCATGGAACGAGCTAAAGAATTACTGTCTAACAGCGATCTAAATGTGCAAGCCATCTCCCATTTTGTTGGCTATAATGACTCTTTTACCTTTTCTAAGGCCTTCAAACGCCACGAAGGACTAAGTCCAAAAAGCTGGAGACAAATTAAAAACGCTGGGAATTAACCCAGCGTTTTCTTGTTAGCATTTTGCTAGTCGACGAACTTAACGGCGGTCCCGTAAGCTACGACTGACTGCATGTCGCCGGCGATTGAGCCGGAGTCAAAGCGCATCATGACTACGGCGTCCGCGTCAAGTTTGCCTGCTTCTTCACGCAAACGGTCCAGGGCGACTTCTCTTGAAGTCGTCAGCATCTTGGTGAAGGCCTTGATTTCCCCGCCAATCATGCTCTTAAGACCAGCCCCAAAGACTGACGCGAAGTTCTTTGACTGGGTGGTTACCCCAAAGACTTCACCGATTACTTCATACTTGCGGCCTGGGATATTTTCCGTCGTTACTACCAACATTTTGTTTTCCATTTCAATTACCTCGTTTTCTTCAAACGTTTCCTAGATTGTAGCACAAGGAAAAATTTTGGAAAGAGGTTTTTCTATACTTGTTGTAATATTATAAAGCACTAAAAAAAGCCGCCAGCTGGCGGCTTTTTCGCTAATGTATTACTAATTAAGCGTTAGCGTTTTGCTTTGCTTCTTGTAAGTCTTGAGGTCGAAGCGCTTCATGAATGGGTACCAGATTAAGAAAGCAACGATCGCGCAGACGATCGCTACGACAGCACCTCTTCATGACTCGGTCTTCAAACTGCCGCTGGCGTAAAGCTTTTCATACAAGTCAACCATTTCCCCCGCCAAGTCGCGGAAGGTGATGGCGTTCATCAAGCAATCCTGTGAGTGAACAACCAGAAGAGTCACGTGGGTATGCTAGCCTTGGCCTTCCTTGATCAACATGTCCGTTTGTGAGTTGTGGGCGTCAAGCAGGGACTTGTCTGCTTCTGCCAGCTTCTCTCTTGCTTCTTTGATCTTACCAACCTTGGCTAGGCGGATTGCTTCAAAAGCCAGGCTCTTGGCATTGCCGCCGTTGGCAATGAGGCCCATAGCCGCCATCAAGGTTGCTTATTCCTGGCTTTGCTGATTTTCAGCTTCCTGCTTCAAGGTTTCTGCTGTATCTTTTAATTCAGCCATTTTTAATTTATTTCGTAGTCCTTGCCTTGGCAGCTTCTTGCATCTTCTTAACGAGCAAGCTGGTGCTCATCCCAGCCGCGCAGTTCAACATAATGGTTTTGGTAGCCATAATTATTTCCTCCTAGACTTTTCTTGTGTTGTTTGTTTATTCTTACAGTGTATACCACTTTCATTACATTTTTTCTTACAGCCTTGAAGAAAACACCAATGAGCGGCGGTATACCGGACTTTTTACGGGGTTGAACTTTTTAAAATTATTCTAAAAGACATATCTTTTAATTTCAGAAAACAGGACTTCCTTCCTAATAAAAACCAGTTTTGCTGAAACACTTGCGCTATTAGTACTGTGCTAAGCTTATTTTCTTATTTCCACAAGTTTCAGTTCTATGCTTTTTTCTAAAAAATACCAATTATCTGCCCTTTCACTCTTGCAATGCCTATAAATTCCAACTATAATCATTCTTGAAAGCGGTTACTCGCAAGTGGTGGAAATATGCAAATGAAAATGGAGGTTTTGCTCAATGTATTCTGCAAAAATGCCAGAAGGATTTTTATGGGGCGGCGCGGTTGCTGCCCACCAACTTGAAGGTGCCTGGGACGTAGGCGGCAAGGGCGTGTCCGTTGCCGACGTCATGACCGTCGGTTCAGCCACTAAGCCGCGGGAAATCACCGACGGCGTATTGCCGGGGAAGAACTACCCGAACCACTCAGCCATCGATTTCTACCACCACTATAAAGAAGACATCAAACTCCTGGCCGGGATGGGCTTCAAGGCTTTCAGAACCTCCATTGCCTGGACCAGAATCTTCCCTAATGGTGACGACGCTGAACCTAGTGAAGCAGGCTTGAAGTTCTACGATGACCTTTTTGACGAAATGCACAAGTACGGCATTGAACCTGTCATCACCTTGAGCCACTTTGAAATGCCATTCAACCTGGCCAAGAACTACGGCGGCTTCACCAACCGCAAGACCATCGACTTCTTCGTCCGCTTCGCTGAAGTCTGCTTCAAACGCTACAAGGACAAGGTCAAGTACTGGATGACCTTCAACGAAATCGACAACCAAAGTGCCTTCAACAACGACTTCTTGATGGCTACCAACTCTGGTATCCTCTTTAAAGAAGGCATGACTGATGAAGAAAAAGAAGCCGCCATGTACCAGGCTGCCCACTATGAATTCGTGGCCAGCGCTCTGGCAGTCAAGATCGGCCACAAGATCAACCCTGACTTCAAGATCGGCCTGATGATCAACTACTCACCAGTCCGCCCGCTGACGCCAAGCTCAGAAGACACCCTCTTGGCTGACAAGTTCGAACAGCACCGGGACTTCTTCTCAGACGTCCAAGTCTTCGGCGAATACCCGAAGGCAATTGAAGCCTATATTGAAAAGCACGGCTACCGGCCAGACATCACTGACGAAGACAGAGTCGTCCTTAAAGAAGGGACCGTTGACTACGTGGCCTTCTCTTACTACCAGTCAACTACTGTCTCCAGCGAAAAGGTCTCAGCTGATGAACTGAGCGACCTGGAAAAGGCGGTTGCGGTTAACCCGACTTTGGAAAGAAGCGACTGGGGCTGGGAAATTGACCCGGTTGGCCTCCGCCTGGCTTTGAACCACTTGACTGACCGCTACCACCTGCCCCTCTTCATCGTTGAAAACGGCCTGGGGGCCTACGACAAGGTCGAAGACGGCAAGATTCATGACCCATACCGGGTTGACTACCTGAAGAAACACATTAGCGAAATGGAAAAGGCAGTTGCGATCGACGGCGTTGACCTGATGGGCTACCTGCCATGGGGGCCAATCGACCTGGTTTCTGCCGGGACTGGCCAAATGGACAAGCGCTACGGTTTCATCTACGTCAACAAAAATGACCAAGGAGTCGGCGACCTCAGCAGAACCCCAAAGGACTCCTACTACTGGTACAAGAAGGTCATTGCATCCAACGGGACTGACCTCGACTAATCTTCTCTAATTCTTATTGCTACTTAATCTCTTAACGAAAACGCGAAAAGCGACCAAGATCTGCTATGATCTTGATCGCTTTTTTGTGCTTAGCTAATTTTCTTTTTCTACTTAAAATGGCTGCTGTAAACCGGATCTTTGAAGTCCTTTTGGCCTTTGAGCCAGGCTGAGCATTGCCTTGCCACGTGCTATAAGAAATGTGGAAGAATGTGCGCTTGATGCCGGCTGGTTCACATTATGGTCAAGATATTCAACTTTGCGACTATCGCATCATCGATATCTTTACTTCCGACACCAACATGCCTGGCTGGAACATACCCAGCACATAATATAGGACTCTGCCGGCTTCCATTTCTCTCACGAGCGTTCACTGCCAAGCTTTCGCATTGACAGCGTGGGCGATCTCTGCACTCGGTATGCCCACATCACCTGTACGGCCGAAGCCGCAAGTAATGCCTTTATCCGAAGATGAGCAACCGAACTGGCTCACGAGTTCTGAACTCGCTTCTCGCATGTTCTTCCATTTGAGGAATTGCATGTGCGGTCGCAGAAGCCAATTCGCCGCCAAAGCAACTTATCGGCTTCCCGTCCGGTGAGCCATCTGCACCGAAACAGCCACTTACGCAACTGCTCAAGTAACAGATGGCATTCCGGCCATTAGCCTGCCCGCATGGATCCTTGCGGATCCTTCAATTTTTTACAATGCTTTATTGTATCTTGGATGATCAATCAAAAAAGTAAGATTCATCATCGCGTTCATGTCCCGATCTACAACCTTGTTGTAGTTCGGGCATTTTTTGTTGTAGCACACGTATTCATTGTGCTTGGTGCCGTGCTTCTTATTGCCAGAAAGGGTGATCTTTTCGTCATTTTTCTTGATGTTGCCACAGACTGCACAGCGCTGGGTGCTTGGATAAAAGCGGTTGGCAATCACCAGCTTAACTCCGGCAGACTTGCACTTGTATTCGAGATAGCTGCGAAAGCGTCCAAACAGCGCACGGTGTACGCCTTTAGAAGCAACGTGGCTCATAAGCATGCCCTTGACGTCCAGATCCTCAATGCAGATTGCATCATATTCTCTGACAAGGTGAGTCGTATACCTGTGCATCGCGTCATCCTGCATGCGGTGAGCACGCTCGTAAAGCTTCTGAAGCTTGATTCTTGCTTTTTGATAGCTTTTTGAGCGCTTCCCGGCAATCTGGCCATTTTCTTCCAGCTTTCTTGCCAGGATCCGCTGCTGGTGTTTGATGTTCTCATAGACTCTCCCAAGATTGACGGCGCCATTGTTTCCTTTGTGCAGAAAATAGTGTTCTCCTTCTGCATCGTTGAAATGACTGACATTGACGTCAATTCCTGTCTTCTTACCCGTATGCTTGTGAATGTATGGTGGCGTCTCATACTTGTAAGGAACCGCCATGTAGTAATGGCCGTGTTCACGGTAAAAGCTTATTGTTCCAAATTCGGCATTTTTGGGGATTTCAGAAAATCTTATGCTATGCCACTCACCCTTATAAGGTGCTGGGACGGGCAAGGTCAGCTTTTCGTGGTTGCCTTCCCTTGCGAGCACCACGCCTTGATTCAACTTAAAGCCTTGGCGTTTGGCTTTCTTGGATTGAAAATCAGGGCGTCCGGCACCTCTTTTAACTTTGAGTGCCTTATCTTTGGCAAACTTCTTGAATGATTTGCCCAAATCAGCGCATGCTTGCTGCAGGATACGGGAAGAGATCTGCCTTTCCCATGACTGTTTGCTTGCTGTAAGCTTTTTCTGAATCAGTGCTGCGGTTGGGTAGTATCTAGATATGAATAACTTCTGCTCTTCAGTAAATTGCTGTTCTTCTTTTGGCTTCTTGAATTCCGCCAGAATCTCTGGACTGACTAACATACGATATTCCGAATAGGTTGTATTCCACAGTTCTAGGGCCTTATTGTAGCAATAACGGCGATAGTCACACCACTGATCCAAGACGTGAGCCATAGTAGCATCTGGATATAAACGATATACGTGAGTTCTTTTGATTGCCATTTGTCTTCACCTCTTTTCGACAAGCATATTTTAACACGTATTCCAGTTTATTTCCAAACGTATGTTTGAAGAGGAATCAAAAAATGCGTTGCATTTTTTAACTAAAATCATAGGTGCAACACACTTAAATTCTATTGAAATAGATTCGTTTTCTTTCGCAAGAACATTATGCTATATTTTTCGATATAGTTCTATATTACTTGTTACTAATTAGTAGCTCTCTACCAAGTCCAGTCGCTTTAAACCAGCTAGCTGGCTATCAGAAACAGATTTTTTCATCAAAAGAGCAATGCCCAGCTGCTGGCGGACCATTTCTAAAATTGCCTCGATCCGTTCACCCTGGTAGACGAAATTGGGTTCATAACCAGCTTTTTGGCAGGCAGCAACAATTTTCTTCTCAAAATAAGTCCGTTCACCCAAGGTCAAAAAACGGGCTCCAGCCAGGTCGGCCAATTTCACCTGCTTCTTTTTGGCCAGGGGGGACTTGCTTGCAACAAAGAGGGCCAGTTCATCATCTTCGAAAAAGAGATAATCAAAGTCCGGATGCAGTTTTTTTCCTACTTGCGCAGGAAGAGCAGGTCCTGGGGCCGGCGGAGCTTTTGGGCCAGGTCCTGGGACTCGCCTTCATGAAAAAGCAGGTCGATCTCCGGATGCCGGCCCATAAAGGCGGTTTACGGCCTTGAAAAAATCGTAATTGGTCATGGTGGGGATCGCGTACAGGTCCAGGGTCTTGGTCTGCTCTTGCCTGCAGACCGCGGCTGCCTGGTCAAACTGCCGGCTGTCTGCTAAGAGACGCTGGGCATAAGGGAGCAGGTACTCCCCCTCCCGGGTCAGGCGAACTCGGCGGCTGCTTCTTTCAAACAGCTTCATGCCGACCTATTTTTCTAAGGCAGCGATATGCTTGGAAACCGTACTTTGGCTGGTATACAGCTCATCGGCTGTCCGGGAAAAATTCAGGTTGCCGGCCAGGGATACGAAGGCTTGGATTTTGTCTAACACGGTCTTCTCCATTCTCTTTACTTTTTGCTTTAGGAAAAATTATCTGACTTTTCCCCTTTTCTGTCAAAAGCAAAAAAACATGCTTCCAAAAAATGGAAACATGTTTCTTCTGTCTATTCTGCTGAGAAGTAGTCCTGGAGCAGGTCTGAGTGGTGCTTCAACTTCTTGACAGCCTTAGCTTCAATCTGCCGGACCCGTTCCCGGGTAACGCCCAGACTGCGGCCAACTTCTTCCAGAGTGTGCGGCTCATCGTTTTCCAGGCCGAAGCGCAGCTTCAAGACCTTAGCTTCTCTGTCAGTCAGGAACTCACCCATCATGCTGGACAGTTGGTCCTTCAGCATTTCATAAGCAGTGTATTCTTCCGGGTTGATTGCCTTGTTGTCTTCCAAAAGGTCCCCCAATTGCGAGTCCCCTTCTTCGCCAACCGGCTTGTCCAAAGAGTCAGTTTCCTGGTTCTTGGCTACCGTGATAATTTCCTGCACCTTCTGCAAAGGTTCATTCATTTCCGCGGCCAGCTCTTCCGGCTTGGCATCCCGGTCCAGGTCCTGCTGCAGAGTCCGCTGGATCCGGTTCATCTTGTTTATGCTTTCCACTACGTGAACCGGGATTCTGATCATCCGGTCCTGGTCAGCCAGGGCCCGGGTAATGGCCTGCCGGATCCACCAGGTAGCATAAGTTGAAAACTTAAAGCCCTTGGAGTAGTCGAACTTGTCAACTGCCTTCATCAGGCCGATATTGCCTTCCTGGATCAAGTCCAGGATCCCCATCTTCCCATTGTGCTTGGCATAGCGCTTGGCAATGGAGACAACCAAACGGAGGTTGGCGGCGGCCAGTTCATCCTTGGCTGACTCATCACCGTTTTCAATCCGCTTGGCTACTTCTACTTCTTCGTCCCGGCTCAAAAGCGGGACCTTGCCGATTTCCTTTAAATACATCCGAACCGAGTCGTAAACCCGGTCATTGTCGCTGGAAGCGACCAGTTCTTTTTGTTCTTTCTTTTCAGCTTCTTCTTCAGCCTTGAGGGCCAGAGCAGACGGTTCACCCTGGTCGTCAACGATACTAATCCCATTGTCCGCAAACTCTTCTACCAGCTTGGCAGTTTCGGCATCATTCAGACCATACGGCAGCAAGAGCCGGGCCTTCAAGTCCTTTTCGCGGATCTGCTTGGTCTTCTTTAAACCGGTAATCACCATTTTAACTGCTTTTTCCAGTGGAAAATCATTTACGTTAGAAGCATTTTCTTTTGCCATTCAATCCGCCCTGTTCTTATTCTGCTAAAAATTTACTACTCTAAAAAGTCACGCAACTGGTTGCTCCGGCTTGGGTGCCGCAGCTTGCGCAAGGCCTTGGCCTCGATCTGCCGGATCCGCTCCCGGGTCACGCCAAAGACCCGGCCGACTTCTTCCAAAGTCCGGGGATTTCCGTCATCCAGACCAAAACGCAGACGCAATACATTCTCCTCCCTGTCAGTCAAAGTGTCAAGCACTTCCGCCAGCTGGTCTTTCAGCATTTCACTGGCCGCGTGCTGTTCCGGGCTGGTCGCGTCCTTGTCTTCGATAAAGTCGCCTAAGTGGGAGTCATCCTCTTCCCCAATCGGTGTCTCCAAGGAAACTGGCTCCTGGGCCACCTTGAGGACCTCCCGGATCTTCTTGACCGGCAAGTCCATTTCCGCGGCAATTTCTTCTGGCTCCGGGTCTCTGCCCAGATCCTGGAGAAGCTGCCGCTGAATCCGGATCAGCTTGTTAATGGTTTCCACCATATGAACCGGAATTCTGATCGTCCGGGCCTGGTCGGCAATCGCACGGGTGATTGCTTGTCGGATCCACCAGGTCGCGTAAGTAGAAAACTTGAAGCCCAGCTGGTAGTCAAACTTGTCGACCGCCTTCATCAGGCCCATGTTCCCTTCCTGGATCAGGTCCAAAAAGCTCATCCCCCGGCCAACATAGCGCTTGGCAATGGAAACCACCAGACGCAGGTTGGCACTGGTCAGTTCATCCTTGGCCTCCTGGTCGCCGGCTTCAATCCGCTTGGCCAGCTGGACTTCTTCATCCCCGCTGAGCAGGCTGACCCGGCCGATCCGCTTCAAATACTGGCGGACCGGGTCATTCATCCGGCTGCCTGGGGCTGACAAGTGTTCCAGCTCTGCCTTTTCCACGTTTTTCTGCTTGGCCAGGGCCAATTTGGACGGTTCGCCCTTGTCATCGACAATGCTGATCCCGTTGTCTTCAAATTCCTGCACCAGCTGATCGACCGCCCGGCCTTCGATTTGGTAAGGCTTCAGCAAGCGGTCGGTAAATTCCTTTTCAGAAATTTGCTTGCTCTTCTTGACATCCTTAACAACTAACTTAACGGCTTTAGCCAGGGATACCTGGTCTGCCTTTCCTGTCTGCTTAGCTTTGTCTGTCATTTGATTGCCTTCACTCTATCACAGCAGCATCACGCTACACATTAATCTAAGAAATCCCGCAACTGGCTGCTCCGGCTCGGGTGGCGGAGCTTTCTGAGGGCCTTGGCCTCAATTTGCCGGATCCGTTCCCGGGTCACTTCAAAATGCTGGCCGACTTCTTCCAAAGTCCTGGCCTTGCCATCATCTAAGCCAAAACGCAAACGGAGGACTTCTTCTTCCCGGTCACTCAAGGTATCCAAAACCTCAGCCAGCTGCTCTTTCAGCATCTCATTGGCCGCGTGCTGTTCGGGACTCATCGCGTCCTTGTCTTCGATGAAGTCGCCCAAATTGGAGTCGTCTTCTTCCCCAATTGGGGTCTCCAAAGAAACCGGCTCTTGGCAAATCTTCAAGATCTCCCTAACCTTCTTGACCGGCAAGTCCATTTCCGCCCCGATTTCTTCCGGTTCCGGGTCTCTGCCTAAATCCTGGAGGAGCTGGCGCTGGATCCGGATCAGCTTGTTAATGGTTTCCACCATGTGGACCGGGATTCTGATCGTCCGGGCCTGGTCGGCAATTGCCCGGGTGATGGCCTGCCGGATCCACCAGGTCGCGTAAGTGGAGAACTTGTAGCCCAGCCGGTAGTCAAACTTGTCGACCGCCTTCATGAGGCCCATGTTCCCTTCCTGGATCAAGTCCAGGAAGTTCATCCCCCGGCCGACATAGCGCTTGGCAATCGAGACAACCAAACGCAGGTTGGCTTCAGCCAGTTCCTGCTTGGCCTCTTCATCGCCGGCCTCAATCCGCTTGGCCAGGGCGACTTCTTCCTCACTGGTCAAAAGGTTGACCCGGCCGATTTCCTTTAAGTACATTCTGACCGGGTCGTTCATCTTCATCCCGGTCGGGGCGTCCATATTGTTCAGTTCCGCCTTTTCAACATTTTTCTGCTTGGTCAGAGCCAGCTTGGAAGGCTTGCCGTCCTCATCAACAATGCTGATCCCGTTGTCTTCAAATTCCTGAACCAGCTGGTCGACGGCCTTGCCCTCTAATTTGTAGGGCTTGATCAAGCGGTCTTCGAAAGCAGCTTCAGTGATTTGGTGGCTGGCCTTTACTCCTTCAACAACCAGCTTCACCGCCTTTTCCAGGGACATCTCATTAGCCTTGGTTTGCTTTTCTTCTGTCACTAACTGCCTCCTCTACCTGCAGCTTCAGTTGCCTTAGCTGCAAAATTGCCTGTGTTTCCAGCAAAATTGCCGTTTGGTCGTTTCGCCGACGCGCGTCTGCAATCGCCTGCATGTGGCGGTCGATCTCATCATCTATCTTGCACAGGTTGAGTACCCGAACCTGCGCCTCGAGCTCTTCCAAGGTGATTTCCCCTGGCAGCCCGGTCATATCAGTACTAACAATTATACTCTGAAGTTCTTCAGGAATAAAATCCAAAAAGCCGCTCAATGAAACATTTTCATGAGTTTCAATGTAATTGAGCCAAAGTTTGGCCAGGCGCTCGTATTCCGGGTTTGGAAAAACAAAACCGTTGACGGTCAAGTAGTCCCGGGCCTCATCAGAATAGATGTAGGCATAAAGCAGGCGCTGCTGGGCCTTTAGAGCCCTGGTGACCGGCTGCGGATCCGCGGCGGGAGCCAAGGGAGCCAGCTCGGGCAGGACTTCGCTGCTGGTATGCTGGTCCACCCGGCGCTGCTTGCGGCGGGCCCTGGACAAGTTGACCTTTAAAGCGTCGAGGGAGACTCCGGTTTCCTTGGCCAGGCGGCCTACATAAAGGTCTTGTTCAACCGGGTTGGGCAAGGCGGCGATTTCCGCTACTGCCTCGCTTAAATAGGCCACCTGCTCGCGCTCATTGTTTAAGTTGTACTTCTTCTTCAAGCGCTGCAGGAAAAAGTCAGTGGTCGAAATAGCCCCTCTAATCGCGGCCTGGTAGCTGTCCGGTCCGTACTGCTTGACATATTCGTCCGGGTCGAGCTTGTCAGGCAGGATCACGATGCCCAGGTCAAAGTTGCCGGCCTGCTTGAAGAGGCCCACCGCCCGTTCAGTTGCGTGCTGGCCTGGATCGTCGCCGTCATAGTTGATGACGACTTGCTTGGTGATCCGGCGGATCATATAGACCTGCTGCTGGGTCAAACTGGTCCCCATGGAGGCAATCCCGGTCTTGACCCCGGACTTATAGGCCGAAATCACGTCCATATGTCCTTCAAACAAGACCAGGTGTCCCTCTTTTCTGGCATGTTTCTTGGCTTCTGAAAAGTGGAAGAGCAGGTCGGACTTGTTGAAGATGCTGGTTTCCGGACTGTTCAAGTACTTAGGTTCTTCCGGGTCATCGCTGATTCTCCGGCCGGAAAAGGCTACCGGGTGGCCGCTTTCATCACTCATCGGGAACATCAAGCGGTCTCTGAAGCGGTCAAAGAGGCGGCCGTCCTGGCTCTTGACAAACAAGCCGCTTTCCGCCAGCTGGTCATCCGTATAGCCTTCGCCTCGCAAATAGGTCAAGAGCAGGTCGGACTTGCCTGGGGCATAGCCGATCTTAAAGTGCTTGAGCAGGTCATCGTCCAGACCTCTTTTTCTTGCATATTCCAGGCCTCTTTCCCCGATCTTGGTAGTCATGAGAACCTGCTGGTAAAAGTCCGCCGCTTCCTTGTGCATCTGCATCAAAGGATTCAGCTTGACCGGCTGCTCCTGGTATTCCTGGGGCATGGGGATATTGGCGAATTCCGCTACTCTTTCAACGCTTTCTGGAAAAGTAACTTCTTCCTTTTCCATGATGAACTTGTAGACATTGCCGCCTTTATGGCAGCCAAAGCAGTAGAAGAACTGCTTGTCCGGGTTGACGCTGAAAGAGGGGGTCTTTTCTTGATGAAAAGGGCAAAGACCAACATAGTCTTTGCCTCTCTTCTCCAGTGATATATACTGGCTGATCACGTCAACGATATTTACGCTGCCCCGAACTTCATTGATAAAATCTTCCGAAATTCTTCCAGCCAATTTGCCTCATCCTTTATTAAAAATTTGCTTCTTACTTGATAACCAACTTGCTCAAGTCGCCCAAGCGCTTGGCCAGGTCATTGACAGCTGCCAGCTGGCTCAAGCGGTTGTTCTTGACTGCTTCGTCCTTGGCCATGATCATGTTGACGTCGAAGTAGCGGTCAATTACCCCTTGCAAGGCAACGAAGGCTTCGTAAAGTTCAGCATGGTCCTTGACATTTGCCAAAGCTTCAACTCCATTATAAAGGTCTTGTTCGCTTCTGTCTTCAAATAAGCTTGGGTCAACCGGACTAGCCTGGCTGAACTTAGCCTTCTTCAAGATGTTGGCGATTCTAGTCAGACTTTCAACGACTGGCTTGAAGGCCTCGTCGTCATGGTGCTGCTGCAGAACCTTGGCAGCGGCCAGGATCTGGCTTGGGTCTTGTTCGCTTGAAGCCAGAACGGCGTCGATAACGTCGTATTGGTAGTTGTTCTTTTGCAAGAACTGCTTGATCCGGTCACGGATGAAGTCAGCAAGTTGCTTGTCTTCTTCCGCCCCTTGCGGCAGCTTGGCCGGAGTCTTGCCAGACAAAAGTTCCACGATTTCTGGAACAACCTGGTCAAATGGCAGGGACCAGTCTTCATTCAAAAGGATCCGGACAATCCCGTAAGCGTAACGGCGCAAAGCGTATGGGTCGTTTGATGATGAAGGAATCATCCCGACACCAAAGAAGGCGATAATGGTGTCCAGCTTGTCAGCAACTGACAAGAGGGCGCCGACCTTGGTCTTCGGCAAATCGCCTTCAGCCGTGGTTGGCATGTAGTGTTCCTTGATGGCGACAGAAACGTTTTCGTTTTCGCCAGCCAGGCGGGCATAGTGCATCCCCATAACCCCTTGCAGTTCAGCGAATTCGCCGACCATTTGGGTTACCAGGTCGAACTTGTACAGGCCGCTTACCCGGTCAAAGTCAGCCACTTCTTCAGCTGACAGGCCGAATCTCTTGGCCAGGTAGTCGCCGATGATCCGGACCCGGGTCATCTTTTCTGCCATAGAACCGATCTTGTCGTGGAAGGAAACGCTGTCCATCCGGTCAACAAAGTGGCTGAGCGGGTACTTGCGGTCTTCGTCGTAGAAGAATACCGCGTCATCTAGGCGGGCAACCAGGACCTTTTCATTACCGGAAATCACGTTTTCCAAGTGGTCCTTGTTCCCGTTTCTCACGGAGATGAAGTAGTTGATCAGCTTGCCTTCCTGGTCGTAGACTTCAAAGTAGCGCTGGTTGTCCTTCATGGAAGTGATCAGGACTTCGTCCGGGATTTCCAGGTACTTTTGGTCAAATGAGCCGGCAAAAACAGTCGGGTATTCAACCAGGTTGTTGACTTCTTCCAAGAGGCTGGCATCCAGCTTTATTTGCCAGTTGTGGCTGTTTACCAGGTCGTTGATCTGGGAAACGATCATGGACTTGCGTTCGTCAGCATCAACGATGACGTATTGGTCCCGCAGAGCTTCCACGTAGTCGTCAGCGTTGGCCAAAACCACGCTGTCGCCCAGGAAGCGGTGACCGGCAGTCTTGCGGCCGGCAGTGATGTCCAGGAACTCAACTGGGACGACTTCGCTGCCGTAAAGGGCAACGAGCCAGTGGATCGGGCGGACAAATTCAAAGTCTTGGGAGTCCCAGCGCATCTTGGTCGGGAAGGTCATGGACTTGATTACTTCATCCAGGCCCAAGAGGATTTCCTTAGCTTCCTTGCCGGCCTTTTGCACGTGCACGTAGGCATATTCCACGCCCTTGAGTTCTTCAAAGTAGATGTCGTCGGCGCCCATCCCCTGGCCGCGGGCAAAACCGACAGCGGCCTTGGTCCAGTTGCCGTCAGCGTCCTGGGCGATCTTCTTGGCCGGCCCCTTCTTGACTTCGTCCACGTCAGCCTGCTTTTCATCCAGTTCCTTGACCAGGACAGTCAGGCGGCGGGGAGTTGAGTAGGTCTTGATTTCCTTAAAGCCCAGGCCATTTTCCTTCAAGAACTTGCCAGTTCTGTCAGCCAGCTGCTTGACTGATTTGCTGACCACGTGGGCTGGCATTTCTTCAACGCCGATTTCAAATAAAAAGTCTTTAGTCATTGCTTGCCTCCGCCTTTGCTTGTGCACTCTTCAACAATGGGAAGCCGCGCTTTTCACGTTCTTCCACAAACTTAACCGCTACTTCGTGAGCCATGTTGCGGATTCGGTGCAGGTAGCCGGCCCGTTCAGTTACTGAGACTGCCCCCCGGGCGTCCAGCAGGTTGAAGGTGTGGGAACACTTCAAGATGTAGTCGTAAGCCGGGTGAACCAGGTTCTGGCCCAAAAGGCGCTTGGCAATTCTTTCGTAAGTGTCAAAGAATTCCAGCAATTGCTTCTGGTCGCTTTCTTCAAAGGCGTACTTGGAGTGTTCGTATTCAGGTTCCTTGAAAATGTCCCGGTAAAGGACGCCGTCGCCCCATTCCAGGTCAAAGACTGAGTTAACGTCCTGGATGTAGGAAGCCAGCCGTTCAACCCCGTAAGTGATTTCGCCCATGGTTGGCTTGACGTCCAGTTCGCCGACAGTTTGGAAGTAGGTAAATTGGGAAACTTCCATCCCGTCCAGCCAGACTTCCCAGCCAACACCGGCACAGCCCATGGATGGGTTTTCCCAATTGTCTTCAACGAAGCGGATGTCGTGTTCCAAAGGTTCAATGCCCAGAACCTTCAAGGAGTCCAGGTAGTATTGCTGGATTTCCAGCGGAGCCGGCTTTAAAACGACTTGGAACTGGTGGTGCTGGAAGAGCCGGTTCGGGTTGTCCCCGTAGCGCCCGTCAGCTGGCCGGCGGGAAGGCTCAACGTAGCAGGCCTTCCAAGGTTCAGGCCCGACTGCCCGCAAGAAGGTGTATGGGCTCATCGTCCCCGCACCCTTGTTTTCATCATATGACGGCATGATCATGCAGCCTTTTGAAGCCCAGAACTGTTCAAGCTTGAAGATCATGGTCTGAATATCTAATTTTTGTGTCATAGTTACCTCCTATGCAAGGCCATAGAAAAAGCCTATGCAATTTTACTTTTGCATAGGGACGAAAAAGTATTCGCGGTTCCACCCTAATTCAGGAAGCCTATTTGCCTCCTGCTCTTAATTAGCTTGGCTAGAGGGGCCTTTTCCCGCTGTATCCTTCCACCAACCGATACTCGCTGCCGCGGTACTTTTTTATTTCCTCATCATTACCAATATACAGGCTAATTTTACCACAAATCCCTTTTCTTTTCATGTTTTTTTAGGAAAATCAGCTGCCCCGGACCTCATTTAAAAAGCGGAGGCTGGGCAGGTGCAAATCCACTGTTGCCTGGTAGATCTGGGCGATGGCCCGCCGGCTTTCCTTTTTCAAATCTTCGCCGATCTGGATCTCTCCTAAACGGCTGATTGGTAAAAGGGCCAGGGTTCTGATTAAGGCAGTAGCCTTTGGCGACAGGTGCAGGCGGCTGACAGAGCGGAAATGGTCGCTGCAGACCACCCCGCCGGCGGCGATTGAATAGTCAAAAATTCCTTTTTCCTTGCCGCAGATCACGCAGGCCCCCAGCTGAGGAGCTACCCCGAAGGCATCCAGGAGCTGCAGCTGGACAATTTGGGCAATAATTTCCGGGTCCTGGCCAGCCACGATCCGGTTAAAGGCCACTAGCAAAAGGTCATAGTAGCCCCCCAGTTTCTGGTACTCGCTGAAGGCATGGTCAGCTAAGTCAAAAAGATAAGAAAGATAGGCATTTTTGTCCAGGTCGGTAAAAAGCTCATCGTGCTGGCTGAGCTTCTTATAGGTCCGCAGCTGGCTGATCCCCTTGTAGCGGGTCAAGATGCCAAAAGTCCCTTCCGTAAAGGGCAAAACCGCGGCGGCCAGCTGGGACTTGGGCCGCATCCCACCTTTGGCAATTACGGTGACGATTCCCAGTTCCTTGGTCCAGAGCTTGGCCAAGAGGTCAGCCTCTTTATAC